>OIZL01000101.1_pt1 | contig 74707 bp, 74 predicted proteins | sample 1588541 | NCBI WGS metagenome assembly OIZL01 (sample SAMN03283285) | human gut metagenome | biome: human-associated habitat; material: feces | host: Homo sapiens | place: Peru | collected 2012 | reverse complement strand
AGGCGTCATAGCAAGCTACTTCCTGTTTGACACCGTGGCGGCGCTGCTCATCGGAACAAACACGGGCGTCGATTTCTCGCTTATATCTGCGCTCAAGGCGCTCGGCCTCGAAGCGGCCGTAACGGCGGTGGGCAGCGCGATTGGTGGGATTAGGGGTAAAAAGTAGGGGGGAGCATGCAAGCGCGGCGAGCGGGGCGGCGCAGCCGCCGCGCCCGCAGGGCGCCGGCTTCCGCAGGAAGCGCGAGCCGCGCGGAGCTTGGAAAAGGCGAAAAATGGAGTTTGGGTAAGTATGCGCTGCTCGGTTTCGAGCAGCGCACTCATTTCAATTTCAGTGTTCTAATGGTTTGTGGTTTTATATATATTTATACTATGTCTGCATTTTATCTGTTCTAATTCCCCAACATTCCCCATGCCTCATCTTGGTGATACGGCGGATGTGTTCCCCGGCACGATTGTGGAGGAAACATAAATAAAAACAAGCGGACGCATGCTTGCAGCATCCGCTTCATTAAATCGACTTGAACAGAAACCTATGGCGTCAAAACGTGTTTACAGTTCTTTATCCGCCTTTTTGAACATCCATTCGCTTGTTATCGGGTTTATCTTTCCTATGACAAGCGTTCCGCCGTATATGCTTGTACAGTCGAGCTCGCCCTCATAAAGAAGCTCCGGGCTGTCACCGTCGATGCCTACCCTGTATAAATCCTTATATCTGTACGAGCCTCCGCCTATGTCGCCGCGTCCCATGGTCGTATAATATATTTCCCCATCCTCAGCGCGCATTATTACGACATTTTCTTCGCCGAAGCGCTCACTGGTGTTCTTCTCGACGTCGTATACATAGTAGTTTACCAAGCCGCGCTCTCTCACCTCTATAAGCAGCTTTTCCGGTGTAATATCGATGATATTGAGCTCTGCCTTGCTTCTCACAAGCGTGTGCGCCGCTCTCGTTTTTATGTCATATTGACAGATTATGTTGTCAATGCCGCCGTCACCGTCGCTCACCGCATAAATGCTGTAAAGCATATCGTCTACTATTCCCACGATTTTACCGTATGTCGATACGGGCTCGATTTTTCCGTTCTCGAGCGATATGCGGGTTATCTTTTCGAGGTTATTCATGCTGCGCACATATGCATAGTCTTTATATACACAGCTTAGCGTATAAACTCCGTTACACTTCGCTTCAGGTATAAAAACGCCGCTGTCGTCAATCATGCACAGCACGCTCTCATACTCGCCGTCGATGCATATCATCTCAATACCGAATTTTGAGTCGTTATATTCCTCTACCTGGAGTACGGGCGCGTTAAGTTGCCTTTTCTCCCCGGTATAAATGTTGAGTTCATAGCCGTATTCAGGCATCTTGTCGTTTAACGATCCGCTTCGCCATCCATCGCCGTACGACGTGTAATACATCATCCCGTCCGAAGTCGTATCTATTGTAAATATGGCTCGCTCCACAAGCTCTTTTTCGCCGTTTTCAAGATTTATCCTGTAAAGCGACAATCCCGTTGCATCCGATGCGTGAACGGCATATACATATCCTGCGCAATACGTTATATTGTTGCAGTTAAAGCACCCCGCAACTGCTTGTGTTTTTTCAGACGGAACTTCGAGGCGCACGGAACGGTCTTTGCTCAGACCGAACCGCACAGCGCCGGTATGTATACAAAGCAGCACGCAGCACATCAATATGGTCACGGCAACAGGCACGGCTGTTTTTCTCATTTTATGTGTTCCCCCTTGGCGCATATATTGTAACACATTCGCTTATTATTCTCGCCTATATATTCCAAGATTTCTGAAATATTACACGAAACGATAAAATATATTTTTCGAAATTTGTTCATTTTTTTCGTTTCCGTATTTTTTTCTTTGCATCATTGCCGGCGTATCCGCCCTTTACACCGCCTTCGCATGCCCGGAAACCCGCTTGCGCATTTGACGCGTATATTCCGCTGCTGTATAATAAGATTATTTAATATACGTTTTTGCATTGGAGTATATCGAATGAGGAAAAATATAAAAATACTGCTCCTCGCTGTTGCTTTTGCGGCGCTTCTGTTAACGGCGGCGGTTTCTTTCGCCGCATCGCTGCCAAACACGCTCCGCACGCTTATATGCGCGCCGTCTGCGCTCGGCTCGGCGGCAATTTTCAAAGGCGATTTGGGCGAAGCCCCGCAGAGCGCCGAAAATCTTACGCCTGCCCCGACGATTCCATTATACGATAATTCCGACTGGCAGGCGCCACAGCCGACTTTTATGTCAAGATACGGCTACATCGTTGCGATACTCCTCGCTGCGGTGCTTGCCATAGCGGCTATAGCGGTTTCGCGCCTGATACTGCGCAAAATGCGCTGACCGCGATACATCGGAGGTAACATTAAATGTCCGTTCGAGATATATTCAAGGTTTTGCTTGAAAAAATGCTCATACTCGTCATGGTGCCGTTCATACTCGTATCGATGGTATCCGTATATGTATACATGGTGGCCGTGCCGCGATATACGACAAGCACGTCCCTTTACATACTCTATAAGCAAAACGACGAGCAGCTCGTTTATTCCGACCTGACCGCCAGCGAGCTGCTCGTGAACGACTGCAAACAGCTTGTCGTGAGCGACCGCGTAATGGATGCAGTCGGCGAAAAATTCGGAGTTACAGGCGAAGCTGTGCGCAAAAAGTGTTCCGTATCGATAACTTCCACATCGAAAACACGCGTGATACGCATATCAGTGACCTCAAAGGATCCCGTCCTCGCAGCAAACGTTGCCAACCTCATCGCGCTCGAATTCTCGGAAAGCATTGTGGACCTGATGGGCGCAAGCAGCGTCAAGGTAATTGATTACGCAAAGCTTCCCTCAAAGCCCTCCTCACCGCAAAAGGCCAAGCTTATCGTAATTGCAGGAATTGTCGGGCTCGCAGGCGCGATATGCTTCATTGTTGCCAGGGAGCTGCTCAACAACAGCATCAGGACATCCGAGGATGTCGAAATTGACCTCGGACTGCCCGTTCTTGCGCGAATCCCGCTGACGGAGGATAATCACAATGAGTAATATAATCGAGCAATATCGCACAAGCAAGTCGGGCCTTCAGGATGCGATAAGGCGTCTGCGGACAAATATACAGTTTTCGTCCGTCGATAAGCCCGTACAATCTATCGTCGTGACCAGCGTCATGCCGCATGAGGGCAAATCGTCCGTGTCGTCATATCTTGCCATCGCTATGGCGGAAACAGGCAAAAAAACGCTCATTATCGACTGCGATTGCAGGCGGCCCATGATAGCCTCCTATTTTAAGCAGCGTCCACCGTACGGCCTTACCGAAATAATCGCGGGTGAAGTGCTGCCCGAGCACGCCGTGTCGCAAACAGCGCAGGAAAATCTCTTTTTCATAGACACAAAAACGCTCGCAAACCCCGTCGAGGTGCTCGGCTCAAAGCGTTTCGCCGACGTGTTCGCCAGGCTGAAGCAAAACTTCGACATGATAATCCTTGACACGCCGCCGCTTTGCTCGTTTATCGAGGCGGCTCTCCTTGCGCGCGAAGCCGACGGCACCGTGCTCGTCATACGCCCGGGCGCTACGGAGATAGCTGCGGCAAAGGAAGCCGTTGCACAGCTTGAAAAAGCCGAGGCGCGTCTTCTTGGCGTGGCTCTCAACGGCGTGAAGGAATCGGGAACGCACTATTATTACAGCCGCTACTATTCCGACGGACTCCGCAAGCGCAGAAAAAAAAGACTTACGCTTTTCGAACGTATCGGGTTTAAGAAAAAAAAGAGAAAATGAAGGATATTCATTCGCACGTTTTGTTCGGCGTCGACGATGGCGCCCCCGATATCGATTCGTCGATTGAAATGCTCCGCGCCGCAAAGCGAGCCAATATTGACGTGCTCTATGCCACGCCGCATATGTACGACCTGAAACAACTCGGCCCGATTCGCAGCGCATTTTCTGCTCTCAAGCCCCATGCCGACAAAGAAGGCATAGATCTCAAACTTGGCTTTGAGGTCTATTACGGAGCGATAGCTTCCATCGGCGCCGACGAACTCCGTCTGCTCACGCTCGGCGAAAGCAGTGCGCTGCTTTTGGAGTTTGACTGCGACATGCTGCCTCCATTGTGGGAAAACATGGTAATCTACATACAGCGCGCCGGCATTGATGTGATAATCGCTCACCCCGAGCGATACCGCTGCATACAGCGTAACATCGACATCGCCGAGAGGATGCTCGAGCTCGGGTGCGAGCTTCAGCTCGATGCGTGCGCTTTTTTCGGGCGCTTTTTTTCCTCTGAGCGCCGCCTTGCGGAAAAGCTTATCGCAAACGGCATGGCTGCGTGGATTGCCTCCGACGCGCACTTCGCCGACGACTATGCGTATTTTGAACGTGCAACGCGCGCTATCGGCACGTCGAAGCCAATATCCGGCAATATCCCGCATATATGAAGCCATGTCTGCATACACTGCGGCATGGAATCCGTTCCTTGTCCCATATTGCCCGCATCATTTTGAGAATTGAGAAGAAATGATGCTTACGATATTAAAGTCAAATCATAAAAGCGGCCGCAATCGGGCGGTGCCGATAAGACAGTAATTTGAGAGAATTACGAAATCGGCAACTGCGAAACAGGATTGGAAAAAACAGGCGACATTCAACTTCGGTTGGGTGCCGCCTGTTTTTACATCTAAGGGTTGAGAATCACCTGTTTTTTGCGCTGTAAAGCAAGGATAACGAAAAGGGTGAAATAGTTATCGCCTCTGTGCGGTTCTTTTGTGAAACAGCGAATCGCTGCATAGCGGATACCGTTCGCTGGGGAGTGCGTATATTTGCGGTCAAGCAAAATACCTCTCAAAACCGTAAAGTCGATAGATAGGTATTTCGATGCAGAGTATGTTCGACACGGTGGAAACTGAAAATCAGCTTTCATTCGCAGAAAAGTTACATTTTAGGGTGTTAAATTCCGAGTATTCTATTGAAAACAGAGCTATCCTTGTGATAAAATATGTGTACACACTAACAGTCGGGAGACAGGGCAAGGAGTAACCAAGTGAGAATACAACATAAAAACCTAACAATCCGCCAAGCCGAGGTTACCGATGCGAAGCAGCTTGCCGCTTGGTGGAATGATGGTGCTGTGATGGCACACGCAGGCTTTCCCAACGGTCTGGGAACGACCGAGGAAGAAGTTGTAAAAGGGCTTAGAAATGGTCTTCTGGTCGTTGAGGAAAGCGACCGTCTGATCGGTGAGTGCAATTACCGTAACATAGCGGACGGTGTTGCAGAAATCGGCATTAAGATCTGCGAAACCGATTGTCAGAACCGTGGTGTCGGAAGAAAGGTTTTGAGTATGCTGATCGGTTGGCTATTCAGAAACGGCTATTCCAAAATCGTCCTCGATACCAACTTAACAAACACAAGAGCGCAGCACGTTTACGAATCACTTGGTTTCCGCAAGGTGAGAACCAATATTGATTCTTGGAAAGATCAGCTTGGTCAGCTTCAATCATCGGTCGATTATGAGTTGGTTGAAAAAGATTTTGTCAGTTATGAGTGAGGGAAACACCTATGCCAGATAACAGAAATCGTAAACGACCGATACAGGTCAAATTCTTTGTAGATGAGAAGGACTTGGCTTAATAAAAGAAAAAATGACAGTACTGAAACTGTGTGCAGAGGTAGAAGAAGCATGAACAAAGATATGTGCGTAGTCTGTGACGATGGGATTTTGAATATTCGTGTCGGCGCAATCATCATGAAAAAAGGAAAGATTTTGATGGTTGGCAATGACAGAGACTATCTCTACTCCGTTGGCGGCAGGGTAAAATTCGGTGAAACAGCAGAAGAGGCTGTCGTCCGTGAAGTGTTGGAGGAAACAGGTGTTCAGATGGAAATTGACCGCCTTGGCTTTGTGCATGAAAACTACTTCTATGGCGACGCGCCTTCCAAACGGAACAAGCTGGTTTATGAGATTTCGCTTTTCTTCTATATGAAAGTGTCTGACTCTTTTGCGCCGATCAGCGAAAGCTTTATGGAAGATAACAGCAAAGAACACTTGGTGTGGGTTTCACTCGATAAGGACATTAAAATGTATCCGGAATTCTTCAAGACCGAATTGAAGAATCCAACAGACACTGTAAAGTTTTTCACTACGGACAAGAGATAAATTAACAGGGATAGGATAGCATTTATGCCAGACAACAGGAATCGCAAGCGACCGATACAGGTCAAATTCTTTGTGGACGAAAAAGAGCTTGCTGCCATCAAGCAGCGAATGATGGAGTCCGGCACGGATAATCTTAGTGCCTATCTTCGCACCATGGCTATGGACGGGACCTTCCCAACTGCCGATGGCAAGAAAATCTCTAAACAGAAAAAATCGCAAAAATCGTGATTGCCTTATTACGATTTTTACGAGGAACAGCGCCAACGGTGCGCAGCCAATTTCTTTGAAATTGTTAAAGGGTTTGGGATGCTGCCCAACAAGTTTTTGCACGAGTGGGTACCGCCGTGCATTGCTTGCTAAGTCTGAAATCGCAGAGTGTACATACACCTGCTGTGCTTGCTATTCGTCATTCCCCATAATAGCAAGCGCCATTTTCCGAATGGAAATCGGCGGCAACCGCCGCCTTGTCTGCGAATGAGCGAAACGGACGGACGCTGTCAATGGCGGCGAAGCCGTTCATCTTGACCATTGACAGCGGTCGGCTGTTTTGCTACCCCAAAAAGATTTTGCATTGAGGAGAATTATAATGCGAGCACCTTTTCAAATACTTGCAATTCCATATCAAATTGTTAATGGCTCTCCGCTATACTGTGTGTTTCATCGTGCCGATCACGACCAATGGCAGTTTATAGCCGGAGGTGGCGAAGATAACGAAACGCCATTAGAAGCGGCAAAAAGAGAAACCTTTGAAGAAGGCGGAGTGCAGTCTGATAAGTGGGTGGAACTTAGAAGTTTAGCCTATATCCCTGTTACAATTATATCCGAGAAGCGCCGCCGGCATTGGGACAAGGATACTTATGTGATTCCAGAATATACTTTCGGCTTTGAGTGCCGGGAAGATATACAGTTGTCCCACGAGCATACTGAGTGCATTTGGTTAACATATGAAGAAGCATATCAAAAACTACAATGGGATTCAAACCGCACCGCACTCTACGAACTGAATTGCCGTGTGGGTGAAATGAATTGAAACGAATGAATGAAGAAGGAGGCTTGACGAAACTCCTATGACCTCATAGGCTTCATCCCCGTGGATATACTGCAAAAAGCGGAACAGGTATGACCGAAATCATGCCTGTTCCAAGAAATTCGCATATTACTGTTTTATGACCAATGAGCCTCAGCGAGCCGCTTCTTTTTGTTCATGTCATTGCGCTGCTTATCGCATCAAAGCACCGGAGGTATGTACTCTTCGAGCGCATCCACAACCTTATCCTGCTTTTCCTCATGAAGCAGATGGCCCGCATTCCTTATCACCGCAAGGTCGGCATTTTTAAGCGCCGCATGATAAAGCTCGACGTCTTCACGCGTATGCCATTTATCCTCGCTTCCCCAAAGTATGAGCGCGGGAACGAATATTTCTCGGAGCTGCGCAAAGAGCGCCTCCTCGTCAAAACGCTGTATGGAGCTGCGTATCGCTTTCCTTGCATCGGGTAACGACGCCGTTCGATAATTCTCGCTGACAACCGTGCTGTCAATGTTCGTCAAGTCGAAGAAGCACTGTCCGAGTATCTTCTCAACCGTACGCATACCAAACAACGCGCTCGCTATACCTCCGAAAACGGCGCTGCCCATAAGGCGTATGGAAAGCGGCATTTCGCCCGTTATTCCTCCCGGTGAAAGCAGCACAAGCTTACCGAGGCGCTCAGGATTCTCCCGCGCAAAGGCAAGCGCGTATGCGGCTCCCATCGAGTACGCCATCATATGCGCAGACTCAATATGGAGCGCGTCCATGAAAAGGCGTATCAGCTCCGCATAATCGTCTATGTCATACATGAATGTCTCGGGCTTTGACGAATAGCCGTGACCGGGCAGGTCTAGCGCTATAACCCTGTAGCGCTCTGTAAGGCTCGCATAAAGCTTGCGCCATGTATAGAGCGACTGGCCGACAGTATGAATGAGTATGAGCGGTTCGCCGTTTCCCTCATCCATGTAGTGTATCCTTATGCGTTCGCCGCGCGGCGCGCTCTGCCTTGCGCTCGGATGCTCACGCTCGTCCTTTTGCTTCTTTTGGGGCTCCTGCTTTTCCTGATTTTTCTTATTTTCCTCTTTCTCCTGTTTCTCTGCGGATTCTTCATCATCCGCGTCAAAGGAGCCTTTTTTGTCCTTGCGCCTCAGCCACGAAAAAAGCCTCTCGCCGTCGTCGTCATCGCCATCATCGTCATCATTGTCGTCATTGTCGATTATTCCGAAATCATCGGGATTATCGATAACGTCAGGCTTTATAAACCCGTCAGTCTGCTCCCCCGTTTCGGGCTTGTCGTCGGTTTCTTCCGTTTTCGGCGCTTCCTCAACCGCCGTATCCTCGGCAGCCGCCTCAGCGGGCTTTTCGCATGAAATCTCCCCGGCAGCTTCCTGCGGCGCCGCTTCCTCAACGCCGTCGCTTACCTCGTCGTATGCGAAAAGCTCATCAATTTCAACGGGGTGCGAATCTCCGTTCGTGTCGACGTCATCGGCATACCGTTCCTCTTCCGAACGGCCGCGCCAGATTATGTCTACATACTCGCCCGTATGCTCGGAATTTATGAATTTTTTAACCTGTAGGGATAAACTCACTACTATCCTCCCGTTGTTTTCCTGCGCCGCGCACAGGATGCATTCAATTCTATTTTACATTCATCGCGCCATATTTGCAACAATTCAATCCCCAAAACACGCCGAAAATCGACCGAAAATATTAAATTTCGGTAAACACGGCGCTTACTCCGCATCCTCCGGAGCTTCGTCCTCCGTCTGCTCGGGCAAGGCGTTATAGCGCAATATAAATATTCCGGGTATAAGTCCGCCTGCCTCCGTTTTGCCGCGCGCAACCAGCTCGAGCTCCTCATGCATGGCTATCGTACGTTTCAAAAGCGTATACTCCATCGTGTAGAGTATCGCTATGCCGCCGTCCTTGAGCCATTTTGGCAGCATGTCCACGAAGTCGGAGTAAAGGCGCGTGTTGTTTATATGCGAGCCTACGCGGTTGCCGAACGGCATGTTCGTTATCACTTCGTCGTACGGAGCCTCGGCGCGGAATTTTATGCAGTCCTTGCACACAAGCTCTATATCTGCATCGGCCGCGATTATGTTGGCTTTTGCCGCTTCAAGCGCCTTGGGCGTTATGTCTACGCCGGTGAGCTTTGAGCACGGCGAAAGCTTTGAGCGCTCTATAAGCATCGTACCGCTTCCGCAGAACGGGTCAAGAACCCTTGCGCCGACCTTCAGCTCGTCATACGCAAGGCGCAGAACGGCCGCCGCCGTCGCGGGGTGTATAGACGCAGGAAGCGAACGGACTCGATAATCAAAGCGTGAGTCGCGTATCATATAAAGCTTCGCATAAAGGTCGCACCTGTCATCCTTCTGCTGCTCTATCCTGAGCTCGGCGTCGTAAAACGAAGGCGAATTTTCGAGCGTCTCGCTCTCAAGCTTGTCTACTATGTCACGAACAAGCTTTTCCCTGTCTGTGAAGCTTCCGCGAAGCTCCACCCTGAACCTGTACGGCTTCTCGCCCTCGCAGGTTTCACATATAAGCGGCTCAAACGTATGCTTCGCGTGCGCGGCAATAACATTCGCATCGGCGCGTATTCCCCGCACGAGCGGTATGAGCATCTCATGGAAGCAGCGTGCATCGAAAAGCTGCGTTGGGTCACACGTCGAAACGAGCGCTCCGTCGCCCCACTGGCGCTTTACCGTTATTCCGAGCTCTTCAAGCTCCGCCGCAAGCTGGGCCCCAAGCATTTTGGGCGAACGCAGTTCGACGTCTATATCACGCTTAAAGCCCGCAAATTTATGCTGTTCGACGGGGCGCACATGCCTGAGCGCCACTCGAAGCGCTTCACGCTCCTCGCTGACATGCTTATTCTCCGTCTCGTCAGCCGCAGGCGCAACCTCATACCCCTCGAGAAACGATATCGCTTCATCGCCGCCTACGGCGCCTATGCTCAATATCATCGAAGCGCGCGCATATCTCTGCGTTTCCGCCTTGAGCGCTTCTATCAGCACGGACGCATCGCGCTCCTGCTGAAGCGCGCCCATCAGCCTCGCCGCATTTTTTCGCATCTTCGGGTCGTCGCTTTTTATCCCCTGATAGAGCAGACGCCTGTCGTACAGCCGTGCGTTCAGCTCATCCTTATATTTCTTTTTTTTGGCAAGCCTGCTCAAAAAGCCGCATGCCGCCGCATTGTTTTCGCGCTCGAACAGCACCCATGCCGCCTCGAAAGAGGCTTCGGGCGTTTTTTCAAGCCGTTGCGCTCCGCCGGGCGTCAAAAGCGAGGCGCGTATTTTATCAAGATCTCCTCTGAACATATTTATCCCTCTTTAGTTTTATCATCATATTTTTACATATAAAAAGGATATCGTCAAACCATATTTACAATTTGTTCGATTTAGGCTATTATATTGCGGGATTACCATAGGAGGAAACTATGTTTAAGGCTGTTTGGAAGTTCGGCAAGGCCGATTTTGACGATGTAAAAAGCATCAGGACCGAAGTTTTTGTTGATGAACAAGGCGTCGATCCCGAAAAAGAGTTTGACGACTACGACGTCTATGCCGCCCACCTGCTTGTCACGGCGGATACGGGCGAGCTCATCGCCACCGCGCGCATATATCCCCTCGGTCACGATACGGGAATAGGACGCATTGCCGTACGCAAAAAGTTCAGGAGTGATGGCTATTACGACCTCGCGCTGCGTATGCTTCTTTATAAGGGGCAGGGGCTATCGGGACACAAAATAGTCACCGACGCTCCCGCAGACATGCGCAGCTACTACGAATCATTCGGTTTTACGGCCGACGGCGGCGAATTCGAAGCGCACGGCGGCAAGTATATACACATGAGCGTCGACAAGAACGGAGTCCGCTGGTTCAGCCAGTGCGGACATATGGAAAAGCCCGAGTAACATTCCCTTTAACGCTTTACGGCGTTTGCCGAGTTTCGCAAACGCCGTTTTTGTGTTTCGTCTGTGTTGTCTTATCCCAAAAGCCAAAAGACAATGCGTGCGCAATGCTTTCTGCGGTGGGTCAACTTTTGTTTACTCTCTTGTCTTTAACACCGCCAACGCGCCGCAAAGCATCATAGCCATGCCAAGCGCCGCCATGCTTGCCGTGCCTGTCTTTGGCGGATTCGCCGGCACCGGACTGGGAGTAGTTACCGACGTTTCGGGCTTTTCAGCGCCAAACACAACAAATATGTCCTTATCTTCATTTATGTCATCTATCATAAGCACGTTTCCGGGATATACGGCCATTATCTCCCCATTTACGGATACATACCACACATAATGATTAGCCTCGGGGTTCATCATAAGCTTAAGCGCCGTCCCGGCATTCACTATATAGCTACCATCGTTCTCGAGTGTATAGCTCCCCTCAGGCATTTCGACTGCCACGCTGCCGCACGACGTCCACGATACGCACACCCTGTATCCGTTCGGCTCGGGTGTCGGAGTCGGTGTCGGCAACGCTCCGTTTTCACTATATTGCGCGGTTATGTCAATCGGCGCCGTTATTGGCGTTCCGTTATAATCGTATCCAATGAATTCATACCCTTCATGCTCAGGCGCTGAAGGCAGCTCCTCCAACACGTCGCCGGCAATAACCGTCTTTGTGCTGAATATTTCGCCCGTCAAGCCATCTATAAACGACACGGTCACCGGCATCACTTCATATGAAGCTATAAGCTTTATTTCTTTTGGCTTATCTGCCGCAACCATATATTCATCGCTTCCCGCCAGAATTTCATATGTCTGCGCGTCAAGCCACGCATCAAACATTGCACCTTCTACAGGATTTGCCCGGAATACCACGCTGTCTTTCTTAAACTCCAAATTCGCGTAACCGCTGCCTTCGGCGACTAAATCTATAAGTATTTGGTTCTCCTTAAAGAAATAGGAGAACTGTTTCATGGGCGCACCGGTGTTATCAAACCGTCTCAAATTTGGGCATCCGCTTAGATCTATCTTTGTTATTTTTGAGTTTCTAATCCACAGAACCCCCAGTGAATTATGATCCAAAAGCGAAAGCGATGAAATCGGGTTCCCCGACAGATTGAGGAATTCGAGCTGTTTGTTTTCGCTCAGGTCTATCAGTCTGATCTGTGTGCTGGCACAGTCAAGATAAGTCAACGTTTTAAGGTTAGCAGTATTAAGCTCGGTAAGCGGATTTCCTCCGCACAGCAAATCGGTAAGTATGGGCATGTCTGCGTCATCAATATCAAGTTGTTCAAGCTGGTTTCCGTGCACTATTATAGCTCTCAGATCCGGGTGGTTGCCCAACTTCAGCGATGTAAGCTTATTATAATGTGCTTCAAGAGACATAAGGCTTTCTTGTTCGGACACATCAAGCGTTTCGAGTTCATTGAACGCAATATCCAATATGTTTACACGAATCGAGCGCGGAAGGCTAATCTGGGAAAGATCATTCCCCCTCAGGCGCAGATTAACACCGTACTCCGTGTCCGTGCCGATCTCCGCTCCCTCAAAAAGTTTCAGGCCGTTCTCGATGCAGTTCAAACGCTCCAATTTCGGGCAATCAACCACATGCAGATTTAACAAAGCATTGTAATTGAGATTTAAGACGGCCAATTCTTCAAAACCATTTATGAAAAAGTCACCACAAACTGCTTTGCTTTCCCATACAATTTGCTCAATTTTGCCATTCTCGGCAAAAGTGACCCCGCCCCAAGTCGAAGGATCGTCTGCGTCATAAGTCTCGCTAATCTTTGCCCCGTTTTTAATCCCGTCAGCATCCTCCTGCTCCAGAAATGCACGAAGCTGCGACACTTCCGTCGAATCATACTCAGCTGCTGCCATACAAGGCATAATCATCGCTGCGCTCAGCATTATACATATTAGCAGCGATATAATGTTTTTTTTCATTAGTTCTTCCTCCGTCCGCTTATTATGCACACCATATAGCGTGCATAATAAGTATATTAGCACATCATTCGTTTGTCAATATCAAATATTGTATACTAATCATTTGACAAAAGTATTAATATTCGGTAGAATCAATCATTCAATCCGGAAAGGTAATGTTACAATGAACTACTTGCTGAACTCGCTGCAATTCTTGTCATGCATTGCTAATGGGCGCACCGCGCAAAAGCTCATTGACGAGCTTGCCACGCCCACTAACGAAAAAAGGATGCAGTTTGAGCGTAACATGCACGAAATTGCACTGATAGAAAATATGGTAAGAAAACGCTCGGACATCCCGCAAAACGAGCTTGAATTCTATTTCCGCGACATATCGTCACGCGATACTTCGATAGCAATGCAGCTTTTTTTCCATACCGCCGTCTTCTTCGAGCTCTCAGTCGAAGATGCCATTGCAAAGCTGCGCAGCTGCTCTAATGAATACATTTGGCGCAGTATCGCAAGCGCTATCGGTACAAAAAACGAAACTCACGATTCTCCCACAACATACGAGGAATTTATAAAGACAATCGCCAACGAATCTGTGAGCCAAAACGAGACGATCAGCGCATTAAACACGCTCATCCATCGTTCTGAATATGTTGAAGCTGTCGGCAAAATGCTGGTTTCCGTGCAGAAGGTCTTGCTCGAGATAAGCGACGTTGTCATGCCGATAATGACGCGCGCGCAAAATCGATATTCGAGTCCGGCCTTTTTTGATGTATTTCAGGAGTCACAGCTATTTGACATAAGCGTTTTTGAAACTGTCACCGTCAACATTTCTCTCTTCTTCAACGACGGACTGCTTATCGAGTTTAATACTTCACCGAAGAAAGAGCTCATAATCGTGACTGGGGTTTATTCATGGGATATGGTTGCGCTTCGCCGCACTATTGCCGCAGGCGAAATGAGCACAGAGGATGTGGCAAAAATTCTTTCAGACAAAACGCGGCTCGATATAATGTCATATTTAAAGGACAACGAAAGCTATGGACAAGAGCTTTCACGTAAATTCGGGCTCAGCAGGAATACCATATATAAGCATTTAAGCAAGCTCTGTCAGGCAAGCCTTGTGAAAAGCAAGTATACAAAAAAGAATATATACTACTCTTCAAATATAGATATGCTGAAAAAATTCATTGAGCAGCTCGCTGAACTGCTTGTGGGTAAAGCAATACACTGGGATGATTGACTGTGTCAGTAACCAATGAACGGCTCATGTTTCCGCCATAGCAAAAAAGGCCGACCCTTACGGGATCGGCCTTTATACTCATGCGTTTATCAGAATTTGAGGCCGTTGAACTTAACGCCCGGGCCCATCGTTGTTGCAACAACGAGGCTCTTTATGTATGTACCCTTCGCGGCAGCGGGTTTTGCCTTGTTGAGTGCATCCATAAGAGTCGTAAGGTTCTCGAGGAGCTTCTCGGGACCGAACGACGTCTTTCCTATCGGGCAGTGAACGATACTCGTCTTATCGACGCGATACTCGACCTTACCTGCCTTAACGTCGGCAACTGCCTTCGCTACGTCGAACGTAACCGTGCCGCTCTTGGGGTTAGGCATCAAGCCCTTCGGGCCGAGCGTGCGACCGATACGGCCTACCGTACCCATCATGTCGGGCGTTGCGATACATACGTCAAATCCGAACCAGTTCTCTGTCTGAATCTTCTTCACGAGATCGTCATCGCCTACGAAATCGGCGCCGGCTTCCTGAGCCTCTCTTGCCTTATCGCCCTTTGCAAAAACGAGTACGCGGACCTTTTTGCCCGTGCCGTTCGGGAGAACTACCGCGCCGCGAACCTGCTGGTCTGCATGGCGGGGGTCAACGCCCAAGCGTACATGTACTTCTACCGTCTCGTCAAACTTCGCCTTGTGCGTTGCGAGAACGGCGTTTATGCCCTCTGCGGGATCGTAAAGCTTCGTGCGGTCATAGGCCTTGAGGCTTTCCAAATATTTTTTTCCGTGCTTCATATTATTTCCTCCTTGTGGTAATAACGACTGTTGTCTCCCACATGCTCCCTTTAGTCAACTACGGTAATGCCCATGCTGCGAGCTGTACCGGCTACCATGCTCATCGCCGCTTCTACGCTTGCCGCGTTAAGGTCGGGCATTTTAAGCTCGGCAATCTCTTTTACCTGAGCCTTCGTGATGCTTGCCACCTTGTTGGTGTTAGGACGACCGGAAGCGCTCTCGATACCGCAAGCCTTCTTGATAAGAACGGCTGCCGGCGGTGTCTTTGTGATGAACGTGAAGGAACGATCCTGATAGACCGTGATGACTACAGGGATTATGAGCCCTGCCTGCTTGGCTGTTCTCTCATTGAATTCTTTGCAGAATCCCATGATGTTTACGCCGTGCTGACCGAGTGCGGGACCTACGGGCGGCGCGGGTGTCGCCTTGCCGGCCGGAATCTGGAGCTTTACAAATCCGGTTATTTTCTTCGCCATTGTGAAAAATTCCTCCTAATTATGATGTGGTGCGAGCGGAATTGCGCGACGTTGCGCTATCCTCCCACTATGCGACCCGAAAACTCGGGAAACATACTCTTTTAGAGCCGCTGAACCTCTACAAAATCGAGCTCGACGGACGTCTCTCTGCCGAACATCTCTACGACCAGCTTTATCTTCTGGCGTTCGGGGTCGATGGCCTTGACCGTGCCGATGAAGTTCTCAAGCGGTCCCGATACGACGCGCACCGATTCGCCCACCTCGATATCTATCTTCAGGTGCATACGCTCTACGCCCATAGCCGTGACCTCTGCGTCCGTCAGCGGTATCGGGCGGCGATGCGCATACGATCCGTCCTTAGATGCGCCGCCGAAAGGTATGTTCTTCGACGGCTGGCCAACGAATCCCGTGACGCCGCGCGTGTTTCTTACGATGTACCAGAGCTGGTCATCCATAAGCATCTTCACCATGACATAGCCCGGGAAGATTTTGCGCTGGATGTGCCTGCGCTTGCCATCCTTTATCTCGGTCACGTCCTCCGTGGGGAACTTGACCTCCAATATTTTGTCATGGAGTCCGCGCCTTTCGATGGTCTTTTCCAGGTCTTCCTTTACCTTATTTTCGTAGCCCGAATAGGTATGCACGACATACCATCTCGCCTCGTTGGACTCATCAGGTGTATATTCCATGACCTTCTCCTTTGTTTACATCAAAAATGTGTTTATAAGCGCCGATGTACCCGCAAGTCTCGTATAGCCCAAGCTGAAAAGCATGTCGAGCAGGCCGATTATGACGGCGAATATAGCAACAAAAGCGATAACGGTGAGCGTATACGAAACAAGTTCCTTGCGTGTAGGCCACGAAAGCTTCTTTGTCTCTCCGAACACCTCTTTGAAATAGCGACCGATACGCTCAAATACGTTCGGAGAGCCGGACGCCTTCTTTGCGTTCGTTGTTTGAGTCTTAGCCTTATCCATGGTTATTCCCCTTTTACTTAGACTCTCTGTGTATGGTGTGCTTGCGGCAGAAGCGGCAATACTTATTGAACTCGAGCCTGTCCGGGTCGTTCTTCTTGTTCTTGAACGTATTGTAGTTTCTCTGCTTGCACTCGGTGCACGCCAATGTAATCTTAACCCGCATGATATTTTCCTCCCATTCTGATATAAGCGGCAATCCGCATATACTCTGCGAACCTAAATAAACCCCCAAAGGGGTCTATCCATTGCAGTCTATCATATGCTTTATCGGCTGTCAATCACAATCTCAAAGATTTTTGCGATTTTTCACTATCCGCATTATACCGTTTTCCGCGCCGGGCAATCAACGCCTCACGCAAATATATTTCCCTCCGTGCGTTCGCTGCCGCTGCCATGCGCCCGAGCATCCGACAGCGCGTATGCCGAATCCCGGCGAAGTCGTTCCCGGATTCTCTCAAATTCCGGATTATTCTTTATATCTCGACAGCATTTCCATAATTTTTTATTCACTCCTCTTAATTTCTATTGACACACAATATATAAATTTATAGAATGTCATAGTGTAGTTTAAGGCGTTTATTCGCCTTGGATGACCTTTTTTGCGGTTGGAGATTGCGGTTTTCCCGATCTCTGCTGCCTTTTTGGAGGAAAAAGTGCAAAGTCAAAGCATGGCGTTCAAGCCGGAAGTAATCATGAGCGTTGACGATAGCGCTGAAGTTTCCTACGAAAATGCAAAGCGCTATCTTGAAAAGAAAACGTTCTATTTATTTGTAAAGCGTACGGTCGATATATTTATATCGCTCGTTTCGCTTGTTTTGCTCACATTTCCGTTCGCGCTCATCGGCGCGGCAATATGCATCGATTCGCATGGACCCGTGTTTTTCAGACAGGAGCGCGTAGGCCGCTACGGCAAGATTTTTAAGATTTACAAGTTCAGAACCATGCGTGAGAATGCTCCGCGCACAGGCGGGTTGTGTACAATCGGCGGCGACACGCGCATAACGCGCGTAGGAGCTTTTCTCAGGCGATATAAGCTCGATGAGCTGCCGCAGCTTATAAACGTACTTCGCGGGGACATGAGCCTCGTCGGCCCTCGCCCGCTTGTGAAGGAACACGCCGCCTACTACGGCGACTGGGGCAGCGCCGTTGCGCTTGTACGCCCGGGTATGACCGGCTCCGCTTCGCTCGAATACCGGGATGAGGAGACGATACTTTTAAAGTGCAAGGATCCCGCCGAATCCTATAAAAACGTCATAATACCTCATAAGCGCAGGCTTAACATGGAATACATAAACAATCTGTCGTTCAAAAACGACGTGCGGTTGATATACGACACCGTAACCGGCCTTATCGGAAGGAGGGCCTCATGAGCATACACGGTTTCGTGTCCGTCGTCATCCCCGTATTGAACGAGGAAAAATACATCGACCGCTGCATCGATTCTCTTTTTAAGCAGGATTTTCCGCAGGAAAAGATGGAATGGCTTTTTATTGACGGCGGTTCCGGGGACAGGACGCCCGAAAAGCTTGAAAAATACGCCGCCGAGCATCCGCAGCTCATTCGCGTACTGAATAACGAGCATCGCACGGCGCCGTACGCCATGAACATCGGCATACGCGCCTCAAGGGGCGAATACATCGTACGCCTCGACGCGCACAGCGAATATGCGTCCGACTACATTTCTTCATGCATACGCGTGCTGAACGAAGCGGGCGCCGACAATGTCGGAGGGTTTGTCGAAACGGTCAGCAGCGGCTATATAGGCAACGCGATTGCGCTCGTGCTTACGTCGCGCTTCGGAGTCGGCAATTCACAGTTTCGTCTGAACAAAAAGGGCGGCTTCGTCGATACTGTCCCGTTCGGCGCGTTCAGGCGCGAGCTTTTCGACCGCGTCGGAATGTATGATGAACGGCTCACCCGCATACAGGACTACGAGCTCAACCACAGGATACGCAAAAGCGGCGGTAAAATATATTTAAGCCCCGACATTCGGCTTAAATATTACTGCCGCGACAGCATAAAGGGCATCATAAAGCAGTGCTTTACGAACGGCAAGTGGAACGTGCTCGTCCAAAGCATATGCGGCGGTTCGCTTCCGCTGCGGCATTTCGTGCCGCTCGCGTTCGTGCTTTCGATAATCGCTTTCGCCGCACTGATACCCGCGACGCGCTTCATGCCCTTCGCTTGGGCTTTAGCAGGCGAACTCGCGCTTTATTTCACGCTCGATCTCGTTTCTTCAATCAGGCAGTCACTCAAAAAATCGATAAAGTATGCACCCATGATGTTCGTTCTGTATCCGATCGTCCACATAAGCTACGGCATCGGCTCGCTTTGCGCGCTGTTCGCGCTGCCGTCTTTTATAAGGCGGTCAGCCAAACGGAGGCAATGATGAGGTCGGCAAAAGCTGCTGCCGTAATAGGCCATTTCGGCGGCGACAAGGAGTTTTTCGACGGCCAGACCGTAAAGACGAAATATGTGTTCGATGAGCTTGTGCGCCTTTACGGCGCAAACGAGATTGTTGCCATAGATACATACCGCATAAAGCGAAATCCGCTCAAGGCGCTTATGGCTTGCTCCCGCGCCGTACGCGGCTGCAGAAACATAATAATGCTGCCCGCACAAAACGGCGTAAAGGTTTTTCTCCCGCTGTTCAGGCTGCTTAACATATTCAAAAAGCGGCGGCTGCATTACTGCGTCATAGGCGGCTGGCTCCGTAACATGCTCGAAGGAAGGCCTTTTTTAACCTCCTGCGCGCGAAAGCTTCATATGATATATGTAGAAACGCCGCAGATGAAGGGCGCTCTGCAGGAACTCGGCATACGAAACACAACCGTAATGAAAAACTTCAAAAAGCTTACGCCCGTCAATGCGGACAAGCTCGATTCTTCGCCCGACAAACCGCTCAGGGTCTGCACATTTTCGCGCGTCATATATGAAAAAGGCATTGAGGACGCAATTAACGCCGTCGAAAGCATAAATAATGAATTTGGCCGAACCGTCTATTCCCTCGCCATATACGGCCCTGTCGGTGATGAATACAAAGAACGCTTCATGTCGCTCGAAAGAGATTTTCCGCCGTACATACGCTATATGGGCACGGTCGAACCATCAATGAGCGTAGAAACGCTTAAGGACTGCTTCGCGTTGCTGTTCCCTACAAGGTTCTACAGCGAGGGTATCCCCGGAACCGTCATCGATGCGCTTTTTGCGGGCGTACCGATAATTTCGGCTCGCTGGGAAAGCTACGGCAGCGTTCTCAATGAGGGTATGACGTCGCTCGGATACGATATGTTCGACGTAAAGGCATTCGAAAAGCTTCTCAGGGACGCTGCGCTTAACCCCGAAAGGCTCATTGCGATGCGAAAAAACTGTTTGGAGGCCGCAAAAGAGTATATTCCCGAAACGGCCATGCGTGTTCTCACGCGCGAACTTTGTTGAGGCGGTAAAACCATGAAACGCAGAGTGCTTTGCATTATAAGCAGCATGAATACAGGCGGAGCGGAAACGTTTATAATGAAGCTTTTTCGCGCAAGCGATTCGATAACCTTCGACTTCTGCATATCCGGCGAGGGCGATAACTTCTATGCGGACGAGATAGCGGCGCTCGGCGGAAGGATATTCAAAACACCCGCCAAATCGAAAAATCCACTCCGCACTTTCTTCGCAATAGGGCGCATAGTGCGCGAAAACAATATCGATACGGTACTGCGCGTGTCCGAGCATTCGCTCGCTTCGCTCGATCTCGTGGCGGCTGCCCTCGGCGGCGCAAAAACACGTATTTTCCGCTCCACAAACAGTCGTTCCACCGGCGGAGCGGGCAGGGCGGCGCTCCATAAGCTGTTCCGCTTTATGCTCAACGCTTCGGCAAACGTAAAGATAGCGCCGTCCGATCTCGCTGCCGAGTACGCATTCGGGAAACGCCTTGTAAAAAAAGGAAAAGTGTGCATACTCAATAATGGGATTCGCACCGACGACTACACCTATTCCGACGAAAAGCGCCGCCGCATCCGTGACGAGCTCGGCATACCGCAGAACGCGCTTGTAATAGGCCACGTCGGAAGGTTCATGCGTCAAAAAAACCATGGCTTCCTTATCGATGTATTCAAATCGATGCACGACGAGCGCGGCGATGCTGTGCTGACGCTCACGGGAGTGGGAGAGGATGAACCCGCAGTGCGCGAAAAGGTAAAGCGCCTCGGACTCGAAAAATCCGTGCTTTTCCTTGGCACAAGAAGCGATATGGGCGCCGTTCTCAGCGCGGCCGACATATACGTTTTCCCATCGCTTTACGAGGGTATGCCGAACACCGTCATAGAGGCGCAGGCGAGCGGCCTGAAATGTCTCATTTCGGACACGATAACGCGCGGCGCCGATATAACGGGTCTTGTCGAATATATGAGTCTCGAAAGCGGTCCTCAGGCATGGGCAAGGCGCGCACTGGATCTCGCCGACGGATATGAACGCCCCGACCAAAAGCAGGTGTTTGCCGCCGCCGGCTACGATATAGACGCCGTGGCAGAAAAATTTGAAAGGCTTATAAGTGATAAACACTAAGCGTATACGAAAACCCAGGGATTTTTCGCCCGACGCCCGTTCCAAAAGGTTCGAGCGCTTTATATGCGCACTGTTCACGCTTTATATGTGCGCTCTTTACGTCGTCAACGAAATCGCGGGCTATGTCGCCATCGCCGAAGCGCTTCTTATCGTGTTCATGGTTTTCGCTTTCATGTACATTGTGAACGGCAGAAAGCTCGTAATCGGCCCGGGCATTGTTTTCATTGCGGCTTTCGCGGCCTTTTGCTATTTGTCGGCCATCTGGGCATTCAACGCCCAGGCCGCGCTTGCGAAGGCTAAAACCGTTACGCTTATATTGATAGCGTGCATTTTCATAAATTCCTTTTTTGCCGTGTCGGGCCGCATAGACTCATTCGTTAAGGCCATGCTCGCCGCGGGTCTTGTTCTGACCGTATTTTTGCTCATATATTACGGGCCGGTCGCATTTATACGGCGCACAATTGGCGGCGAACGCCTCGGAGAAGAAATCGCCAACCAAAACAGCATAGGTATGTACGCTGCTTATACCGTCGTAATATGCTTTTATTACGCCATACTTAAAAACAAAAAGGCGTTCTATTTCGTATCGCTGCTGCCGATGCTCGCCGTCGCCGGAAGCGGCAGCCGAAAAGCGCTCCTCATATGCGTGCTCGGCTTCCTTTTCATGTTCCTTTTCAAGCCGAGAAAGGGCGACGATATCCGCGGCATTTTGAAGCTTCTGATTGGCCTTTGCGCAGCCGCGCTCGTATTGAGCCTGCTTATGTCCCTGCCCATATTCGGCACCGTTTCAAGCAGGATGTCATCGCTGCTGAAAATATTCACCGACAGCGATTCCGTTGACAATTCGACATATCTCAGAATGCTCATGATAAAAGGCGGATGGCAGTATTTCCTGCTTCATCCGTTCACGGGCATAGGCATAGGCAACAGCCAGTACGTCGCAGCGTCCATCGTGGGCCGCGAAACGTACCTCCACAACAATTTTATCGAGCTTCTTGCAAGCACGGGCATATTCGGCTTCCTTATCTACTACATGCCGTACGCTTATGTGACAGGCGCGTTCATAAAACGGCTCAAAAAGCATGAACCGCTCTGCATACTCGCGCTATGCCTTGTAATAATATCCGTGTTTATGGACGTCGCCGAAGTATCCTACTACAGCAAGTTTTCATACATAACGCTCATATTCGCTTTCCTTGCCCTGCGCGATGCAAAGCTCAAGGAGAAGGCGGCCTCAGACGCTTCCACAGCCGCTTCGGAAGCGGAAGCGTCGGCGTCAGCCGGCAAAGACTGTGCAGCCGAAAATCTCGGGGATGCGGAAACCGCTTCAAAATCGCCGGTTTGACCCGCAGACATTTTTCGTAACATGAATTTATGTTGTATTGACGGCTCGTTCAAAGTATAATAGTCATATCTCAAACAGGAGGTATAATTCAATGAGACAAGAGATCAAAAACCGCGCAAAGCAGCTTTTGCGCGGAAACTACTGGCCTTGCGTCGCCGTATGCGCAATAGTCTACGGTATACTCTATGCGGTGTCGGGCTGCACATTCGCAGTCGCCGGCATACTCATATCGGGTCCGCTAACCGTCGGCATGGCGCAGTTTTTCATACGCACGACGCGCGGCGAACAGGCTCGTATACAGGACGTCTTTAACGGCTTTAGCAACTTTGGGCGCAATCTCGGCGGCTACCTCTGGATGGAGCTTTTCGTTTTCCTCTGGTCGCTCCTCTTTATCATACCCGGTATAATTAAGATGTACGCCTATTACTTTACTCCGTACATACTTGCGGACTGCCCCAACGTCCGCGCGACGGACGCAATAAAGATTTCCATGCACATGACCCAAGGGCATAAGGGAGAAATATTCGTTATGCATCTTAGCTTCATAGGTTGGAGTATCCTTTCGTCGCTTACCTTCGGCGTAGTGGGCGTGTTCTATGCGGCCCCCTATATCGAGCTCTCCATGGCAGGGCTATATGACAGGCTCAGGGCGCTCGCGCTCAGCGAAGGGCGTGTTACGGAGGATATGCTCACCGGCGTAGTTGCTCCGTAAGCCTTACGGATGCTCTGCCGCTTTCGGGCATAGCTCAATGTTTTTTACCGCAAAGGCGCTTGCGCATCTCCTCGAGCGACAAATACATCGTTTCGACCATGCGCGGCGCTTTTTCGCGTTCTTCGCCGGCAAAGCCCTCGAGCATAGTCGTGAAAAGCATATCAAAATCTATTTCGCACCACCTCGAATACTCCTTCCCGCGCCGCGTAAGCTCCACATATATGCGCCTTGAATCATCCTTATCGCGTTCCCGCTTTACAAAGCCCGCACGCTCCATACGCTTGAGCGATGTACCCGCGCTCGATTTCGATACATTCAACAGCGACGCAAGCTCATTCTGCGTTATCCGTCCACAGCGCCCGAGCTCAAACAGAATTTGAGGCTGACCGGGAAAGAGACCGTATTTGCCGAGTATCTGCATCATGCAGGCGTTGTATGTCTGCACAAGCTTCGGAAAGCATATGCGCATGTCGGCGACGCGGCTCATGTATTCCGCAAGTCCGGAGTCGTTCGTGCCTGTGTTGTAAAATTCTTCCGTTTTCATAATTTAATCATATCATAAAAAAAATGAAGCCGCACGCATTATCGTTATTCGAGCACAAATGCGAAAAAAACGGCAAAATGCCGTTTTTTTCGGGATTTTCTTATATAGTAAACCGCATTATGGTTATGCGGCCTACTATATTTTATCGCGGTGCGCTGTGTCAAAACGCGTTATTTCAGGAACATTACGGACGCATCCGTGTTCTCCGTGAGATAGTCGCGGTCGAGCGCAACGGCAACATACCAGAGAGCCATGTCGCCCGTAAACACATCGCCCTGCGGACGGACCGTTCTGAGCGTCATAAGATACTTGTCGCCATTCGGCGTCATGCCAACCGTATCGACCTGCTGTGAGTACGAACCGCTTGTAAACGTCGTGACTGCGATAAGCAGGAATTTCTTCTCAAAGAACTCGTCGTCATACTTTGCAAATTCATCGAGCGTTATATCATCGGCATAAAGCTCTGCCGCATCGCGCACGCCGTCACTGCCCGCAAAGAGCGCCTCAAGCTTCTCGCGGCTGTCCACCACAAAGCAAAGCGGGAAATTACCCTCGACCCAAGTGCCGCGTATATACTCGGCATCATATTCGTCAAACGTTTTCTTCAATTTATCGATTTGCATCACAGGCGTGTCGCTTTCCTGCGGAAATGGCGTTATCTTCTCTCCATCGAGCTCCTGCGGCGGTTCGCGCAATACGTCATTGTCTTTGCCGCCTTCAGCGCCGATTGTTCCGGTGCAGCCGGCAAGCGCCAGCAACGCCATAGATATGGCAATTATTGATATCATTTTCTTCATAATTCATATTCCTCCGCTTTTTGTTCGTTAATATATACGTTCCATGACCGCATAAGGTTGCATTTCATCTGAGCATTGCGCCGGCGCCCGCCCGTTCCTTTACATCGCGCCTGACGTGTGCTATTATAGCCGCAGAAACGATTTTTCCGAATGCCGCATATACTAACAGCGCAGAGCGCATAAAAATATGCGGCGCTCGAACAATGGGAGCCTTAATATGAAAAAAATAATCATGACAGGCGGCGGAAGCGCCGGCCACGTCATGCCCAATATCGCGCTCATAGAAAAGCTGCGCGACGAAGGCTATGAAATACACTACATCGGCACAAAAAACGGCATTGAACGTGAACTCGTCGAAAAATACGATTATGTTACATACCACCCTATATCCTCAGGAAAGCTGAGACGATATTTTTCGCTCAAAAACCTTACCGACCCGTTCCGTGTGCTGAAGGGTATCTCGCAGTCAAGGCGCATCGTCAAAAAGGTCAAGCCGAACGTCGTTTTTTCAAAGGGCGGCTTCGTCTCCGTTCCCGTCGTAATGGCCGCAAAGGGCAAGGCGCCGATAATTGTGCACGAATGCGATTTTACGCCAGGACTCGCCAATAGGATAGGCGCAAAATATGCCGACAGGATATGCGTTTCGTTTGAAGACACACTATCTTGCGTCGGCCCCAAGGGCATATATACCGGCTCACCGGTACGGCGCGAGCTGACAGACGGCAATGCCGCGAAAGGCAGGCGCTTCCTCGGCTTCTCCTCCGATAAGCCGATACTTCTTTCAATGGGCGGCAGTCTCGGAGCTGCGGCGATAAACGATGCGCTCCGCTCGTCGCTCGATGAGCTTACAAAGCGCTTCAACGTCGTGCATATCTGCGGCAGGGGGAAGGTCGACGGCAGCCTCGACATCGACGGCTACAGGCAGTTCGAATTTATAGGCGACGAGCTTGGCGACGTTTTCGCCTGCACATCGTTTATGATATCGCGTGCGGGCGCGAACGCCGTGTTTGAGATACTCGCGCTCAACATGCCGTCAATACTTATCCCGCTTCCAAAGGCCGCAAGCCGCGGCGACCAGCTCCTGAATGCCGCCTATTTTGAAAAGCGCGGCTATTCGCTCGTGCTCGACCAGGACGCGCTCACCCGCGAATCGCTCATAAGGGCCGTCAACGAGCTCGACTCAAAACGCGATTCGCTCAAAAAGGCCATGGCCGCCGACAATGGCGCGAATGCAGCGGAGCGCGTAATGGACGTCATACGTTCATACACGCGATAGCAGTCACATGTTTATATAAAAACGTATGGGGCTTATATATTACGTCAATGCTGTTGGAAAAGGCAATTCCGTTTTATTGCTGTGCGGCAAACGCTTCGCCGCTGAGCGCCGCGGCAATAGCTATAAGTCTCATTATAAACAAAATGTCGCCGTAATGACTTCGGCGCGGACACTTTATGCTGCACGAAACAGCATGCAATATATAAAAAAGCTATTGCAAACAAGCCTTGTGTTTGCTATAATGGCTAAGTCGCTGGTGTAGCTCAGTAGGTAGAGCACGTCATTGGTAATGACGAGGTAGTCAGTTCGAATCTGATCACCAGCTCCATAGACCCGCGTTCAAGGATAAGCTTGGACGCGGGTTTCGCTGTTGCTGCGCCCAAGGAATTTACGGGTCAAACATAAGGCCGTCGAAACAGACACGGCGCATGCCTTTCGGCATGCGCCATGTCTCACTCACCTAACAGGCTCTGATGCTTAGCATCCGCAGCCGCAGCCGCAGCCCGAGTTGTTGTTATTTCCGCAGCCGCAGCCGTTGTCGTTATCGCAGCCGCAGCCGTTGTTGGCGAGGAGGAAGAGGAGGATAATCCAGATCCAGTTGTTGTTGTCACAGCCGTTGTCGCAGCCGCAGCCGTTGTCAAACGCGCCGATCAAGATAAGAAGAATGATTATCCACCAGTTGTTGCCGTTGAAGATATTGCCAAAGCAGGAATTACACATAAAGTTTTTTGCCTCCTTAATGTTTTGCGCCGACTCAAGCGTCGTCTAACACATACTACGCAGACAGAGACAAATGTGTGAAGGAATCTTTTTCAAGCGGCATGCGTATGATAAAATCAATAAAAAGGAGTTAATCAAACGATGAATATCAATGCGGCGGCCGAAACCGTCAAAGGCTATGAAAAGAAAAAGCTGCTCGCGGCGCGCATAACAGCCGTGGCTTCAATAATTACGCTTGTTATAGTCATCGCAGGCGCCGCTTTTGTCGTGCCATGCTTGATGAAGCTTTCGCTGGCACTTGAAGCCGCGTCCGCAAGCATAGACAGCGCCGCCAAACAGGTGATAGATGCCGACCTGCCTGAGCTTTCGCGCAGCATCGACGCGCTCGTTTCAAACAGCCGCACGGCTGTTAATAATGCCAACGACGCTGCAAGCGCGGCGCTTGAGAAGATTGAAGCGCTCGAAATTGAGAAGCTCAACGACGCTATCAGCGATCTTTCATCTATTGTAAAGCCTCTCGCGCGGCTGCTTGGCCGCTGAAAACGGTTCTATTGCTCCGCCCCGAGCTTCATCATCATTTCGGCGGCAGTGTGAGCATCGCATTCCGAAACGTCTATTTTCACAGTGTTAACACCGCCGTAATGCAATAGGCGCTCCTTGCCGCGCTCGACGGCGCCGTCCTCGCGTATGCCCGCCGCAATGTCGCGCTCAATGCGCTCCGTAAGCGCCTCTTCGCTGCAAACAAGCGATATCGGAATCACCCTGACGTTCGAAAGCTCAAGGCGCGAGAGTATGTCGTCGATTATCGACTGCTCGTGCATTACCCAGCAGAAAACAATTCTTTCTATCGTGCTGCAAGCAATAAAGCTGTTCAGCAGGAAGCATATGTTCACGACGACCATGCGCTTCGTTTCCTCGGTGACCATAAACGGATGCGTGTCCCAGCATGTATCGCCGTCGAGAAACACGCTCTTTTGAAGCATCTGCGCAAGTATGCGGCAGGAAGTGGTTTTGCCTGCGCCCGGCGGTCCTCCTACAAGATAAAGCGTTTTCATGTTATCCCTTTCTCGCGTCAGCCCTCGGCAAAAATCGACGGACGCCTCGCAAAGCGGAGTATATCGCTCGCCATCGTCACGACGACATTGTTTTCGCTGTAGCAGCAATGCACAAATACAGGCTCGTTGTTGTATCTGCCTATGCATATGCCTATATGGTTCTCGGTGGCTCCCGGGTATTCGTTCTGAAACGCAAAGTCTCCCGGTTTCAGCTCGCTCCACTCTATCGGTACGGACTTATGCCATTGATTCCATGTTCCCTCACCGATAGCATCCTTGGTCTGCTCTTCGCCGAGCCCGAGCTGAATGAACGCCCATGTCACGAACCCTGAGCAGTCAAGCCCAAAAGGACGTGTTTCGCCCGTAGTTTCGCTGCCCGAGTGCGCGACCGTACGCATTGTTCCCCAGTTGTCATCCCAGCCGCGGGCGGTGCTCTTGCCACCCCAGAAATAATTCACCTTCCCCACGAGCGAAAGGCACGAACTCACGACCGTCTTGACATTCAATGGCGTCGATGCGTCGGACGCAGTGGCATTTGCAACGCTCTCTGTTTGTTCGCTTGTGAGCTTAACCCACTTTATTTCGTCCCGTCCTTTAACATCGCCCATACCTACGGCGGAGGCGTCCTCATTCCGCGGCGTCCCGTCCGCAGGCACGTCTCTATAAAAAATCGCAAGTATTGCCATAACCGCTAAAAGCAGCGCCGCGCACGGCGTGCCGACGGCAAACGCCATGAATCTTTTCCTGTTAACTATTCTATACCTTCCCCGTTTCATATTTAGATTCTATATCAAAATGTGATAAAAACAAGCAAACAATCTATAAAATATATGCAAACAAGCTGTAAACACGAGCACCTGTCAGCGCAAACGTCTTCGGATATCATATCAAAGTTTTCGGGTTATTCACCGAACCTGAACGCATCGTCAGCACCGCCTTCGCCAAAATCAAGCAGCTCCGCGTGTAAAAGCACCGATAAAGCTTGCGCTGTAAAGAAGCGTATCATTCCCGTTATGCTCGTATACGCATTCCGCCTTCATCATTTTATCCTTGCTTATCATCACCGTCCGCAAAATTTCCCTTTGAAAAAGTTTTCGTTCCCGAGCTTTTTTGCCGTCATTCTAAACACCACGCAGCCGTCGGGACATACCACGGTCTTTGTATATTTGCCTTCGTCGCCTATGTTCTCAAGGTCTCCGCCGCTTCTGACAGCCTCCATTATCGGGAACATGACCATCATCGTTTTTGAGCAGATGCCCTGTCCGTCCGAGTTAACCGGGCAGCCGTAGGTGCAGGTGTATTTGTCGCCTATCTCCTCGCCGTTCCGGCAATAGTTTTCAGTGCTTTCACCGCGCAGAAAGCCTACTGTCTCTATTTCCCACTCATACTCTTCGTCATACCATTTTTTCATACCATAGCTCCTGCATGGTTTATTTGCGAATATTATAACGCATACAACGGCTTGGCGCAAAAAAGTTCGTCTCAGGACGGAACTCCCGAATTGAAAGCGGCGCCGTCTTTAAGACATGGGAATCGGTCATTTAAGAACCATAACCAAAGTCCCCGCGCCGATTAAAACGCATCCGATCAAGGATTTTATCGTAAATTTCTCATGCAGAAAAACAAATGCCAATATCAATGTAATGACCACGCTCAATTTATCAATCGGAACCGCTTTTGATGCTTCGCCGATTTGCAGAGCTTTATAATAGCATAGCCACGACGCTCCGGCAGCTAATCCGGACAAAATCAAAAACAACCAGCTCTTTTTGCTTATTTCCGGTATACCGTTTTGCGCATTTGCAAGGAAAACCATTCCCCATGCCATAATAACTACGACGACTGTTCTGATGGCTGTTGCAAGATTTGAGTTTACTCCGTCTATGCCGACCTTTGCCAGTATAGATGTAAGCGCCGCAAATATTCAGGCAATAATGCGAATATAAACCACATATAACATCCCCCCCGAAAGTCTGTTTTATTGAATTGATTATAGCACATAGGCGGGAAGTTCTTAAATGCAAACAAAAAACACGACAGTCAAATACCGACGGTATCAAAGCTATCGTGTTAATTTGGCACCCGATAGGGGAGTCGAACCCCTGTTTTCGCCGTGAGAGGGCGACGTCCTAGGCCACTAGACGAATCGAGCAATCACGCAAGCAATACTATAGCCTATAAAGCGTCTCGTGTCAAGGTCTTTTTAACAAAATTCTGATATATGATGACCTCTTGCCTCAAAAATCACCCAACGCGCAAATAACGCGGAGAGCGAAGGCTCTCCGCGTCAGCCTGTCGGTAAACCCTGGGGTTGATAAGGGGCCGCAGCCCCTTATGTTCAATCCGGCTCTGACGACATGTGCGTCAGAACGGATGAAAACCCGGAGGTTTTCGTACTTTGCGGTTTTCGCCGCCCGGGAGCGAATGTGAGAGGCGAAAACCGTAAAAACTCGAAAAAGTGGCGTTTAGCCGCTTTTTCGATATCCCGCTTTTACTCGGACATTATTTCGTCAAGCTCGTCAATAAGCTCGCCGAAGATCTTCAGCGCATCCTCCACGGGCTTCGCCGTAGTCATATCAACGCCTGCAATCTTCAGGAGCGATATCGGGTCGCTGCTGCCGCCCGAGCTCAGGAACTTGAGATAATCGTCTACGGCGCTTTGACCCTCGGCAAGAATCCTGTTGGCGATAGCGACAGCCGCCGAGAAGCCCGTCGCATACTGGAATACATAGAAGTTATAGAAGAAGTGCGGTATGCGCTCCCACTCATACGATATCTCCTTGTCGACAACTATGTCATCGCCGTAATACTTGCGGTTGAGCTCATAATATGTGTCGCAGAGCAGATCGGCGGTAAGGCTTTCGCCCTTCTCCGCCATCTCGTTTATGAGCATCTCAAATTCCGCGAACATCGTCTGCCTGTAAAGCGTCGTGCGGAACTGCTCGAGGAAATGATTGATGAGCGCCGCCTTTTCATGCTTATCGGTCGTCTTAGAAAGAAGATGGCGCATAAGCAGCACCTCGTTGCACGTTGAAGCGACTTCGGCGACGAATATGACGTAATCGGCATATACCGTCGGCTGCGTCTTGAGCGAGAAATACGAATGGAGCGCATGACCCATCTCGTGCGCAAGCGTAAACTGGCTGTCGAGAGTGTTCTTGTGGTTCAAAAGCACATAGGGATGCGGCGATCCGCCGGCCGAATATGCGCCGCTGCGCTTGCCCTCGTTCTCGTATACATCTATCCAGCGGTTTTCAAAGCCCTCACGAAGCACCGACAGATACTTCTCGCCGAGCGGAGCAAGTCCCTCGAGCACGTTCTGCTTCGCCTGCTCGAACGTTATCTCCTCGTCGCTGTCGCCCACAATAGGCGTGTACAGGTCATACATATGCAGCTCGTCTACGCCCATAAGCTTTTTGCGCAGGCGCACATACTTATGCATCTTGTCCATGTTTTCGTGGACAGCCTTTATAAGATTATGATATACGCTCGTCGGAACCTCCGTCCTGTCGAGCGACGCCTCCATGGTGCTTGCATATTTGCGCGCGTTTGCATAGAACATGAGCTGCTTTACCTGCGCGTTGAGTATTGCGGCGGTCGTGTTCTTATATGACGCGAACGTGTTGTAAAGCGTCTCAAACGCTGCGCGTCTCACGTTGACGTCGCTGCTCTCCATAAGCGGTATAAATGAGCCCTGCGTAAGAGTATATGTATTGCCCTTGTCGTCCTTTACGTCGGGGAACTTGAGGTCGGCATTCCTGAACGTCGAGCCTATTGTTTCAGGCGCGTCGGCAACCTCTCCCGCCGCTGCCAGAAGCTTTTCCTCGGCGTCGGAAAGAATGTGAGCGCGGCGCTTGCGAAGCTTTGTGATATAGCGCTCGTAAAGCTTAAGCTCGGGCTTGTCCGCATAGAACTCTGCTATCGTCTCGTCGCTCATGGCGATTATTTCCGGCACGGCAAATGCGACGGCGCTTTCAAGCTCCACAAGAAACGCCATGAGCTTGCCGCGCATTCCCTGATAGAAGTTGTTTCCCGTGTCCTCGTCGGCTTTACGCATTGCATAATTCGCAAGACGTTCTATGCGTATGCTTGCCTTGTCGTTAAAGCGCAGGTATTCATAAAGTGTGTCGGCGCTCTGCGCAAGCCTGCCCTTATATGAAAGCGCGCGCTCCTTCAGCGCCTTGCAATCCTCAAGCTCGGCCTTCCAAAGCTCGTCTGAAGCAAAAAGGTCCTCCGTCGCCCAGGTAAAGCGCTTGTCGACGTCGGCACGTTTCGGTATTGACTGCTGTTTCATAAAATACACCTCCAAAGAAGTTTTGAATTGGTTACATTATATCACAAATGCGCTTGCTTTTTGCAACTGTTTCCGCCCGCTGCCGCGTCATTTGGCAAGCTCCGCCGCCATAAGCGCGTAAAGAAGCATCTCGCCATGGTCCGAGGCAAAGCCGCACGTCCCAAGCCTGCTTATTTTCTCGTATATTCCGTCGCATTCGCGCAGCAGTGATGCGCTGAGCGTCACGCCAAGCTCGTCGTTCGCGGCGGTGATATCATATTCTGTGCGGTTTTCGCCGCATTCCCGTCTCCGGACTGTCAGCGTAAAAAGCCTCGCATCGGCGGCGTCATCGCCCGCGCAGGGCGCCATATTGTCGAGCACGGCTGTATAGAGGACGCTTATCACGCGCGTTCTCGGGTCGCGCCCCACCGCGCCGAACGTATGAACCTGCTTAAGCTGCGCGCTTGTCACGCCCGTCTCCTCCATCAGCTCGCGCCGCGCCGCGTCCTCTATGCCCTCATCCATATCCACAAAACCGCCCGGGAGCGCCCATCCGCCGAGAAACGGGTGATTCGCGCGCTTTATGAGCATTACGCCGATTTTGCCGTCCGCTGTTCGCGTAAAAATTGCCATATCTACTGTCACCGAAGGGTGGCGATACCTGTTTTCATCATATGCCGCAAGAAATTCCGCTTCAGTCAGCCCGTTTTTGTCCCTAAGCTCCATTTTGTTCTCCTTCTGCCGTCAACGATGTCTTTTTGTGCATTATACCACACGCGCGGCCGCTCGCTCCCGCGTCCTAACACTATGCGGCGCTTTCGCATAATATTTAGTATTCGTTTTCGGAGGGTCTAAATATGATAGAATGGTTTACCGGACTAAGTCACGTTGTACAGGCGCTGCTTGCGACGATATTTACATGGAGCGTTACTGCGCTCGGCGCAGGCGTAGTTTTCATATTCAAGCGTATGAATAAAACCGCCCTTGACGCGATGCTCGGCTTTGCGGGCGGGGTAATGATAGCGGCTTCGTTCTGGTCGCTGCTTTCGCCTTCCATCGAAATGGCCGCATCGCTTGGCCTGAATGCGTGGGTGTGTGCCGCCATAGGCTTCATGGGCGGCGGCATATTTCTCTTTTGCGGCGACAAGCTTTTCGAGCGTATGAGCACACGTTCCGCCGGGCTTGACCTGCACAAGCGGAGCGCCATGCTCGTGCTTTCCATAACGCTGCACAACATTCCCGAAGGTCTTGCCGTCGGCGTGGCGTTCGGCTCGCTTAACTACGGACTTGACGGAGCAACGCTCAGCGCAGCTTGTATGCTCGCATTAGGTATCGGACTCCAAAACTTTCCCGAAGGCACAGCCGTAAGCGTACCGCTGAGACGCGAAGGCATGTCTCGATTGAAGGCGTTCACGATAGGGCAGCTTAGCGGCATCGTCGAAGTCGCCGCAGGCGTTGTAGGCGCGGCTCTCGTCATGGGCGTTCGGCTGCTGCTGCCGTTTTTTCTTGCATTCGCCGCCGGAGCGATGATATACGTCGTTATAGAAGAGCTCATCCCCGAAAGCCAGACAAACGAAAACAAGGCTATGATGGCGCTGTTCACGCTCGTGGGGTTTAGCGTGATGATGATAATGGACGTGGCCCTCGGGTAATACGGCTTCGCAGGGGCTCTGCCCCTGCAACCCCGTCGGGGGACACGTCCCCCGAACCCCCGTTTGAACGCGTGGCGCTTATATCAAATTTCGCCTTTCGCAAGCTCCGCGCGGCTCGCGCTTCCTGCGGAAGCCCGCGCCCCTGCGGGCGCGGCGGCTGCGCCGCCCCGCTCGCCGCGCTCAGCGGTTGAAATGGTGTTTTTGTGCTTGATTGACGCAGGGGCGCCGCCCCTGCGGCCCCGTCGGGGGACACTTCACCAGCCCCGACCCCCCCGTATTGGATTGTGATGGCAGTCGGCTTGCAGCAAATCGGAGGTTTAGCGCATAGCATCCGCACAAGCCTTTGCCATTTCGTACACCATCTAAAAAGGCCCCCGTCGGCTTATCAATCGGCGGAGGCCTGTTATTCTTTTATGTGCCTCGTTTTCGGCTCATACAGTTATGTCCGAACCCATATGCCAGAGGCTCGGTGAAATGCTGACGAGTATGTGCGGCGCTTCGGGCGCGCAATTTCGCTTGTATTGCTGCGAGAAGAAGCGCTTGAAGAATATCCCGAACACGCGCTCCGTCTCGTCGTCGTCATACGCAAGCTCTTTTTTCGCCTTTTCGAGTATCTGCTCGGGCGTAAGCCTGCTGACTACAAAATGATAAATGAAGAAATCGTGCAGCTCGTATGATCCTATGAGCTCCTCCGTCTTTTGAGCTATCTCTCCGTTGTCCGTCGGCAAAAGCTCGGGACTGACGGGCGTGTCGAGTATATCCTGAAGCACATCGGCCGCCTCGGGGAATTCGGCCTTCGCATGTGCGACGACGCGCCGTATTATCGTCTTCGGTATCGATGCGTTTACGCCGTATTGAGCCAGGTGGTCGCCGCCGAATGTCGTCCATCCAAGCGCCGCCTCAGAAAGATCGCCCGTGCCGACATCGAGAAGTCCTTCCTTATTCGATATGCTGAGGAGTATCATCGTGCGCTCGCGCGCCTGTGCGTTCTCAAATACAACGTCGTGTACGTTTTCATCGTGGCCGATGTCCCTGAAATGCTGGCGGCACGCCTCCACAACCGATATTTCGCGGTATTCGCAGCCGAGCGTCTCCGTAAGCAGCTTCGAATTATTCTTCGTCCTGCTCGACGTCCCAAAGCCGGGCATGGATATTCCGACGGTGTTTTTGCGCGATATTCCCATTATATCGCATGCCTTGGCCGCCGCAAGAAGCGCAAGCGCGCTGTCAAGGCCGCCCGACACGCCTATGACGAAACCGTTCGCGCGTATGTGCTCGGCGCGGCGCTTGAGCGCCTCTGCCTGCAGGAGCAGTATGCGTCCGCATTCTTCGTCCGCCGTCTTCATGTCTGAGGAAAGATAGTATTCCCTCTTTTCTATCGCCGGCACGGCCCCCTCCGACGGCGTCCAGTCGCCGCTCACGTCGGCACATACGAATGCATCCTCGGCGAAAGGCTCGCTGAGCGCAACTATGCTTCCGCCCGACGCTATGGCGCATATGCCGTCAAACATGAAAAATGAGCCCGATTCGCCCGAATTAGGCGCCGCGTAAGCGCACGCGAAGCCCGAAACGGCACTGAAGCGCCTTAGGGCGTCGAGCGTCATGCCATAGCTCGTCGCGGTGGCGTTAAGCGCCGACGGCACAAGCGTTATGTTTTGACCCGTTATGTCGCTTATAAAAAGCTCGTTTGCGTATGTTATGCCGATTACGCCGTTTTGTCCCTTTTTCTGCTTAACAGGCGTATGCGCCGTATCGGGCAGAAAACCGAAGGGCGCAAGGTCGCACTCTGATACAATCGTGGCGAGCACTGCGCCGCGGCTTATCAGGAGCGTCGCGCTTCGTACTGCGCCGTCTATCACTTTGGGGACGCCCACGGCCGCTATTGGCGTGAACTCCTTTGTTGCCCCGCATATCGATTCGAGCGCCTTTTCACACCGCCGCAGCATGTACGGATGCGCTATGAGCGTGCCGAGGCTTGCTCCGACCGTACAAAGCTCGGGAAAAACAAGAAAATCGACGTCGTTTTCATGCGCGCGGCGTATCGCGTTTATTATCCCGTCGGCATTTCTTTCGGGGTCGCCCGGGAATGTTCTCGGTGACGCCGCCGCCAGCCTTACCATTTTTTTCACCATTGTCCGTTCCTCCCGTCAAGCGTTGTACAGGCTTTTTATGAGCGCAATTTCGCGCGCATAGCCCTCGATATCGTTCGGCGTTTCAAGTATGAAGGGCTTATCTCGCAGACACGGATGATTTATAATCGCGCCTATTGCGTCAAGCCCTATGCTGCCCTCGCCTATGCGCGCATGCCTGTCCTTATGGCTGCCGCGCAGGTTAAGGCTGTCATTGAGATGCACCGCCTTGAGCCGCGAAAGCCCGAGTGTCTTGTCGAACGCCTCAAGCGTTCCGTCAAGGCCGTCGATTATATCATAGCCTCCGTCGCTGACGTGGCATGTGTCAAGGCATACGCCGAGCGTTCCGCCAAGTTCCGTCATGTCTATTATGCGCCTTAATTCTTCAAATGACGCGCCGATTTCGCTCCCCTTGCCCGCCATCGTCTCAAGAAGCACGGTCGTCGTCATATCGCTTTTTAATACGGCGTTCAGCATTTCGCTTATAAGCATTATTCCGACGTCGACGCCCTGCCTGACGTGGCTTCCCGGATGAAAATTATAGAAGCTGTTCGGCGTGTGCTCTAACCTCGAAAGGTCGTCAGCCATGGTTTCGCGGGCAAAGGCGCGTATGCTCTCATCGGCCGCGCACGGGTTAAGCGTATACGGCGCATGCGCCACAATGGGGCCTATACCGTTTTCAGCCGCAAAGGCGTTATACGCGGCGATATCGTTCATGTCAAGCGGCTTCGCGGCGCCTCCGCGCGGGTTGCGCGTAAAAAACTGGAACGTGTTCGCGCCTATCGACAGCGCCTCCCGCCCCATCGCAAGATAGCCCTTCGACGACGAAAGATGGCATCCTATTTTCAGCATTTATACTCCTTCCGGGCGCCCGTGAGCGTCTTTGTTATTCTATATACATATCGGAATTGTTTATTATTTCGACAGCGGTTTTATACACCGTATTCCTGTCGAGTCCGCGGCTTTTGGCAAGCTCCTTCGCAGTCTCCTTCGCGCTCATGCCGCCGCCTGTAAGCCGCCTTATCGCCTCTTCGACGCTCTCCTGCGCGTTATCCTCGCAGGCACAGCTCTTACGCGCGCCTTCCACGACTATTACGCATTCTCCCCGCGGCGGCGTCTGCGCGTAAAACACGGCAAGCTCGCTCAGCGGCATACGCTTCGCCTCCTCGTGAAGCTTTGTTATCTCACGCACGAGCGCGGCGTTTCGCTCGCCGAACGTCTCAAACAGCTCACGCAGCGTGTCGGCCGCCCTGTGGGGGCTTTCGTAAAACACGATGCTTCGCTCGAGCGTTTTCAGCTCCTCGAGCACGCGCGCCCTCTCGCCCTTTCTGCGCGGAAGGAATCCCTCGAACAGGAACCGCCCGTCGCCAAGCCCCGACATGACATACGCGCAGGCCGCGGCGCACGCGCCCGGCAGCAGCTCGAACGGCGTCCCCGTCGCCAGACATTCGCGTATCAGCCTTGCGCCCGGGTCGGAAATGCCGGGCATCCCCGCATCGCTGACGTACGCCGCCGAATTTCCGTCCAAAACGAAACGGCATATCTCAATGGCACGTTCCGCCTCGTTATGCTCATGGCAGCTTATGAGCGGCTTTTTTATCTCGTATCGATTGAGAAGCTTTATGGTGTTTCGCGTATCCTCGCAATACACGGCGCCGCATTCGCGCAGCGTATTAAGCACGCGCAGCGTTATATCCTCGAGATTCCCTATCGGGGTCGAACAGATGTAAAGCTTATTCTCCATTAAGCGTCTCCTCATCCGCGTTCATGTGATAAAACTCCCGCGCCTCCTCGGTGTAAGCGCCGTCGGCCTCATACAGCACAAGCGGAGGCTCGCAAACGGCGAACGGCTTTGCGCCGCGCTTAAGCTCAATCAGGACTATATACGGGGCGTCTGTGCGCGACGACTGCACAAAGCGATATCGCTTGATTTCAAGCAGGTGTTCGCTCATTACGCGCGCAAGCTCAAACACGCCCGACGCAGGATAAACCATGAACGCGCTGCCGCCGTGGCGCACGAGGCGCTTCATGCATATCGCAATATCGCTAAGCGAGCAGGCCTTTCGATGCATACTGACCGTCCGCGAATCGTCGTTTCCCGTCAAAGAGCCGTTGAAATACGGAGGATTGCAAACAGCTATGTCGAACACGCCGTCGCCGAATCTTTTCGGCGCGTCTCTCAGGTCAAGCTGCTCTACGTCTATGGACGCGCTCTGTCCGTTCATGCTTATGCTGCGTCTTTCAAGCTCGCAAAGCTCGGGCTGTATTTCAACGGACGTAACATGTGCGCCCGTCCGCGCGTTTATCAAAACCGACAGTACTCCCGTCCCCGCGCCGATGTCCACCACCCTGTCTCCTGCGCGCGCCCTTACATAAGAAGCAAGCAGGACGCTGTCCGTTCCGAAACGGAAGCCCCTGCGGCGCTGTATCAGGCGCATTCCCTTATATTGCAGGTCATCGATGCGTTCGTCGGCGCACGGCGGCTTTAATATACCATTCATTTGTTTATTATACAGCCTTTTACGCCGTTTGGGAAGTGGCTCATATATTCTCAGCGGTTTCTGCCTGCTCTGCCGCTGCAATACCTCGGGCTAAGCTGCGGCTTAACCGCCTTTCAAGCCGCGCGGAGCTTGGGCAAGGCTAAAAGCTGGTGAGGACGCCGCGCGTCAAGCCCGAGCTTTTTACAAACTAACTGTTTTTGCAATCCAATACGGGGGTTCGGGGGACGTGTCCCCCGATGGGGTGCAGGGGCGGAGCCCCTGCATCAATTCATACCAAAACTTCTTTTAACCGCCGAGCGCGGCGAGCGGGCTTCCGAAGGAAGCGCGAGCCGCGCGGAGCTTGGGCAAGGCAAAAGCTGATATAAGCGCCACGCGTTCAAACGGGGGTTTGGGGGGATGTGTCCCCCGACGAGGTGCAGGGGCGGAGCCCCTGCATCAATTCATACCAAAACTTCTTTCAACCGCCGAGCGCGGCGAGCGGGCGGCGTAGCCGCCGCGCCCGCAGGGCGCGGGCTTCCGAAGGAAGCGCGCGCCGCGCGGAGCTTGGGCAAGGCTAAAATCTGATATAAGCGCCACGCGTTCAAATGGGGGTTCGGGGGACATGTCCCCCGGCGGGGTGCAGGGGCGGAGCCCCTGCGAAGCAGCAATGCTTATAAAGTCTCCTCTCCTCCTGTTTCTAATTTGCCATAAACACAAACATATGATATGATTAACCGATACCTGAAGGGAGTGACGAGCTTGAGCCAAAGCAAATACACCGTTGCGAAACGCTCGGTATGGTATTTTTTGAGAACATTCGCCGCCATCGTTATCGTCTTTGCCGCATGCGTCGGAATAACAATAACGGCGCTTAACATAAGCAATATATATATAATCGCCACGGAGGGCATGAATCTTCGCGCCGAGTGCATACTCGAAAACAAGTCGCTTGACGAGCTTACCGAGTACTTCACCGTTGAATGCATCGATGCCGACAGACCGTTGTATATAAACCCGTATAAGGATTATTCAATAACGAATTTTGACTATCGTCTCAGCGTCGAGGGCGTATATGTGCTGCCGTGGGGCAAAACAGGCACAATAAAGCTCCTTGAGCGAATACCCTCAATCACCGGCACAAAAAATGTAGAGGCGGAGCAAGCTGACGCGGCCGACGGCGACGATGCCGAGCAGGAGCCGAAAGCGCCTGTTCCCGAATGGACGGACGCGCGGTATACGATAACGCTCAAGCAGATATCAGGCCGTTGGTATATAAGCAGCATAACCGTTACGGAAGAAAATCCGCCCGAAAAAATCAAGCCGACGCCAGACATGAGCCTTATGCCCGAAAAAGGCAACGGCTGACGAGCGCCTAAAGTTTAATGGATTTTAATACATTTATTTCAAAGCGCCCCGTCCTGCTCGCCCCGATGGCAGGCATAACGGATACGGCCTTTCGCGAAATGTGCCTGAAATACGGCGCAGAGCTTGCTTATACCGAAATGATAAGCGCGAAGGGTATGCACTATAATTGTATGGCGACAAGGAAGCTTATTGAGCTTTCCGAGCGCGAAGGCCCGTGCGGAGTGCAGCTTTTCGGAAGCAGCCCCGACATACTCGCAGATATTTCCCGGGAAATAGAGAGCGAATACGGCGAAAAGGTCGCGCTAATCGACATAAATATGGGCTGCCCTGCGCGGAAAATCGTCTCAAACGGCGAAGGAAGCGCTCTTATGCTCGATTTGCCGCTTGCATCGCAAATAATATCAGCCGTCAAAAAAGCGGTCAGGCTTCCCGTGAGCGTAAAATTCAGGAAGGGTTTTGACAGCGAACATTTGAACGCGGTTGAGTTCGCAAAAATGGCGCAGGACAGCGGCGCGGACATCATAACCATACACGGCAGAACGCGCGAGCAGATGTATTCGGGCAAGGTCGACCTCGACGCGATAGCGGCGGTGAAGCGCTCGGTTACGATACCCGTCATAGGCAACGGCGACATATTCTGCGGCGCGGACGCCGCAAACATGTTCAAATACACGGGCTGCGACGGGATAATGGTAGCGCGCGGGGCGCAGGGGAATCCTTTTATTTTCGAGGAAATAAAGGCATATCTCAGCGGCAGTCCGTACACTCCCCCGTCTGCGGAGCAGCGCGCAGCCGCAGCGCTCGAGCATGCAAAAAGGCATCTTGAGCTCAAGGGAGAACGCAGCATAATCGAGCTTCGAAAGCATATGGCCTGGTACGTTTCGTCGGCGCGCGGCGTCGGAAAAATAAGAACCCGGCTTATGCGGGCGCAAACCCTGGATGACATTGAGTCGGCGCTTGCGGAATATGCGGAAAACTGCCGAATTTCTTGACAACCGTACTTGCCTTACATATAATTATAATGGTGAATAGCTATGTCGCGTTGCCGAGCGGATAAACCCGATTGGCGATGCGCCATGCACAGCGGATGTTATCTCAAGGAGGAATATATATATGATACAGGTCAGCCTTACAAAAGAGGGGTTCAGGCAGCTCGAGGAAAAGCTTGAGTATCTCAAAACGGTTCGCCGTCCCGAAATAGCCGAAGAGCTAAAGGAGGCTCGTTCTCACGGCGACTTGAGCGAAAACGCCGAATACGACGCCGCGCGCGATGCACGCGACAGAAACGAGCAGGAGATACTCGATATCGAAGAAAAGCTCCGCGTGGCAGTGCTTATCGAGGAAAGCGCCCCGGCAAACGTGGTAGGCATAGGCACCACGGTGACAATGAAATGCAAAAACACCGGCGAAACGCGCACCTATAAAATAGTCGGAACGACCGAAGCAGACCCCAAAAAAGGCTCTATTTCGAACGAATCGCCGGTTGGCAAAGCAATGATAGGCCATAAGCTCGGCGATACGGTCAATGTCGAGACGAGGCTCGGCAGCATCGCATACGAAATCACGGAAGTTACAAAGTAATCTTCGGGCGGATGCGAAAAAGCATTCGCCCTTTTACGATACCACTACATCATACGAGGGAATAAATGGAAGAGAAGAACAACATTACACCTGCGGCCGAGCAGGAGCAGATGCAGGAGGAGCTTAACGAGCTTCTCAAGACACGCCGCGAAAAACTCTTCGAGCTTCAGCGCGAGGGACGCGATCCGTTCGAGGTGATGTCTTACGACGTCACTCATCACAGCAGCGACATAAAAAGCAGCTTCGACACAATAGCAGGCACGGGCGTAAGCGTGGCGGGCCGCATTATGTCAAAGCGCATAATGGGCAAGGCTGCGTTTATACACATACTCGACGCAAAAGGCACAATACAGGTTTACGTCAAGCGCGACGACATCGGCGAGGAAGAGTACGCGCGCTTCAAGACATTTGATATAGGCGATTTTGTCGGCGTACAGGGCACCGTGTTCAAAACGCGCACCGAGGAAATTTCGATACACGCGACGGCACTGAAGCTCCTTTCCAAGTCGCTCCGTCCGCTGCCTGAAAAGTTCCACGGACTGAAGGACGCCGAAACGCGCTATCGTCAAAGGTTCGTCGACCTCATCGTCAACACGAACGTACGCGAAACGTTCATCAAGCGAAGCCGCATAATCAGCGAGATAAGGCGATATCTTGATAATCTCGGATTTCTTGAGGTCGAAACGCCCGTGCTCAACACCACGGCAAGCGGCGCTTCGGCGCGTCCGTTTATTACCCACCATAATTCGCTCGATATCAATATGTACCTTCGCATAGCGCTCGAGCTTAGGCTCAAAATGCTCATCGTGGGCGGTCTTGAGCGCGTATACGAGATAGGCAGGATATTCAGGAACGAGGGCATGGACGCAACCCATAATCCCGAATTCACCATGATGGAGCTTTATCAGGCCTACACAGACTACAAGGGCATGATGGAGCTCGTCGAGGGCCTTATCCGCCATCTTGCGCGGCGAGTTCTCGGCACGACGCAGATAACGTTCAACGGCGTTGAAATCGACCTTTCAAAGCCTTTCGAGCAGATAACGATGAACGACGCCGTGAAAAAGTATACGGGCGCCGACTTTATGGCATGTGCGTCCGATGAGGAGGCGCTGGAGCTTGCGAAGCACATCGGCCTTGATACGGAGAACATCGGCCACACCAGGGGCAGGCTTCTTGCCCAGGCCTTTGACCAATTCGTTGAGGACAGGCTTGAACAGCCGACGTTCGTGATGGACTATCCCGTTGAAATTTCCCCGCTCAGCAAGCGCAAGCCCGGCGTCGAGGGCATAACGGAGCGCTTCGAGCTGTTCATCTGCGGCGCGGAATACTGCAACGCCTTCTCCGAGCTTAACGACCCCATAGACCAGCGCGAACGCTTCATTCAGCAGGCGCTCGAGCGCGCGAAGGGCGACGACGAGGCCATGATGATAGACGAGGATTTCTGCCTTGCTCTCGAATACGGTATGCCTCCGACGGGCGGCATAGGCATAGGCATAGACAGACTCGTCATGCTTCTGACCGGCTCGAGCACGATAAGGGACGTTCTGCTGTTCCCCACAATGAAGCCTGTCGAATAATTCGATAACTCTCATACATAGCGAAGTGGGCGGTTCGGTTCCGAGCGGAGCGCCCATTGCTTTTACGAGCGGATACGGCGTCAAAATTCCTTTGCTATATGCACAAAACGCGCTATAATAATACTAAGCAGGATAATATCCGCATACGCGGCCTGTCAGGAGGCGAATACATGGAATTTAACAGCAACTATTACGGCAATGGCTATGACGGCGGCTACGGCGGGCCGCGCCGTCCCAGAAGGGGCATGACCGCCGGAGGCATAATCGCGATAGTTTTCATCGCGGTAATTGTTGGCATACTCGCCGTTTCGGCAATATTGCCCAAGGGCGGTTCGAATACGCCCAACCTCCCGAATCTGCCGTTTTTTCCGCAGAACACCCCGAACGAACACGTCGCGGACACAACTCCGAAGCAAACAGTACCGACTCCGCTGCCCACGACGCGCCCTGCGGTAGCGTTCGACGGCGTGGCGCCCACGATAACAGATATGTATAATCCCATCCCCGATATCGTCGATGCGGTCTCCCCCGGCGTCGTCAGCGTCGTAAATTACAAGTCGGGCGTCGCAATGGGCATAATTTCCACCGACACCATTCAAGGCACGGGCACGGGCTTCTTCATATCAAGCAAGGGATATATCATCACAAACGAGCACGTCATTGACGGCGCGGATAAAATAATGATAACCCTCTCAGACGGCACCGAGCTTCAGGCGGAGCTTCTCGGAAGCGACGCAACGCTCGACGTTGCAGTGCTTAAAATACCGGGAAATGGCTATATGGCGCTTAAGCTCGGCGATTCAAGCAAGGCGCGCGTAGGAGATTTTGTCGTTGCGATAGGCGACCCGACAGGGCTGTCGCTTGCGGGAACGCCCACGTTCGGCATAATCAGCGCAATGGAGCGCAGCGTCAATATCGAAGGCAAGAGCAACACTTACATACAGACCGATGCGGCAATAAACCCCGGCAATTCGGGTGGTCCGCTCATAAACATGAAGGGCGAGGTTATCGGCGTAACGAGCGCCAAAACGGTCACCGCCAGCTACGATGAGTACGGAAATCCGATTTCGGCCGAGGGATTGGGCTTTGCTCTGCCAATAAACGGCGTGCGCGAAACTGTGAACCTGCTGATTACAAACGGCTATGTTCTTCGTCCCGGCATCGGCGCTTCGCTCATCGTAATGACCGAAACGTATTCTCAGGCGTACGACAGGCCGATGGGTATGCTCGTATACCTGGTTCTTGAGGACGGACCTGCTTTCAATGCGGGACTTCGTGCCGACGACATAATCGTCGAATGCAACGGCAATGCGATTAAAGAACACGATGACCTCGCAAGCGCAATAAAAGCAGCCGGCGTCGGCGGCCGGTTATCGTTGAAATACTGGCGTAACGGTGAATACTACACTACTACGCTTACAGTCGGCGACCTGAACTCTATTGACGGCAAGGTATATAACAACGAGTACGGCGGATCGTTCTTCAATGATGAAGGCGACGTCAATCCGTGACATGCACAGGAGAATTATGGATTACTCAAAGCTTCAGAACGGCAGCGACATACGCGGAACAGCTATAAAAATTGACGGCGGCAAAGAAGTAAACCTTACGCGCGAGAGCGTCAGGCGCATAGGCGCGGCGTTTGCGGAATGGCTTTATCTGCGCATCGGGACATGCGGACCGATACGCGTCAGCATAGGGCGCGACCCGAGGCTTTCGGGCGAGGATATCGCCGGCTGGCTTACAGAGGGACTGTGCGCGATGAATGTGTCAGTCACCGATTTCGGCCTTGCAAGCACCCCCGCCATGTTCATGAGCACCGTCACGCCCGGCTACATGTTTGACGGCGCCGTAATGGTCACGGCAAGCCATCTCCCGTACGAGCGCAACGGGCTGAAGTTCTTCACGCGCGGCGGCGGGCTTGAAAAAAGCGATATCGCAAGTATACTCGATACGGCGCAAAACGCGGATTTCATATTCGACAACGTGAAAATTATTTCCGAAAGGGTTGATTTTCTTTCCGTTTATGCCGAGTCGACTGCCAACATGATACGCCGCGGCGTCAATGCGGAGGATTATATGCATCCTCTCAAGGGCCTTAAAACGATAGTCGATGCGGGCAACGGCGCGGGCGGATTTTTCGTGGAGAAGGTGCTGAAGCCGCTCGGCGCGGACACCGAAGGCAGCATATTTCTCGAACCCGACGGGCTGTTTCCGAACCATGCGCCAAACCCCGAGGATGCGCGCGCGATGGCAGCGATATCGGACGCCGTTGTGAAAAGCGGCGCGGATTTCGGCATAATATTCGATACGGATGTTGACAGGGCGGCCGCCGTAACGTCGGACGGGCGCGAAATCAACAGAAACAGGCTTATAGCGCTTATGAGCGCAATACTCCTTCGCGGTCACGAGGGCTCCGCCATAGTGACGGATTCTATCACCTCGACGGGACTCACAGAGTTTATTCGGTCGCACGGCGGCGTACACAGGCGCTTCAAGCGCGGCTATCGAAACGTTATTAACGAGGCTGTCCGCCTCAATAATGAGGGCGTCGAATGTCTCATGGCAATAGAAACGTCAGGCCATTGCGCGCTGAAAGAAAATTACTTCCTTGACGACGGCGCGTACCTCATCGCAAAGCTTTTGATAGAGCTTGCGACGGCGAAGCGCGAAGGACGCCGCCTCGAGGAGCTTACGGCGGGTCTTTGCGAACCTCTTGAGGCGCGCGAATTCAGGATCCCCATATCGCGGACAGACTATGCCGAATACGGCGCGTCCGTGCTCAAGGCGCTCGACGCCTACTGCGGCGAACATGACGGATTTTCAAAGGAGCCTGAGAATTTTGAAGGCGTGCGCGTAAACGTGCCCCGATTTGAGGGCTGGTTTTTGCTTCGCATGTCGCTCCACGACCCGCTTATGCCGCTCAATATCGAGAGCGACGTTCCGCGCGGCGTGGAAGGCATTGCCGGCGAGCTTCTGCCGTTCCTGATGCGCTTTGACGGCCTCGATATTTCCGGAATGACCTGTTCTTAGGGCAGATATACTGTAAAATAATACGGCCGCGCTCGGCATTCACGCTGAACGCGGCTTTGTTTATTATTGAGACACGGCGGCCTTTCCCTTATTTCCCGACGCAGAAGCGCGAAAACACGGCGTCTATGACTTCCTCATCCACCTCTCGTCCCGTTATCCGCGCAAGCGCCGACAGCGCAGCGCGTATATCCGTCGCAATACAGTCGGGCTCAACGGCAAGCCGAGCGTCGTTCACCGCTGCAAGCGCGTCCGATATTGCCTCAACATGCCGCATGTTCGTCACAAGTGTCGATTCGGGCGGCGCAATGCATCGGGCGATGGCAGCTTTAAGGCCGTCAAGCCCTTCGCCTGTGAGGGTGCTGATAACGCATACGTTCTCAAAAAAGGCGCGCAGCCTATTCTCATAATCCGAAGCGCCGCCTATGTCGCTTTTCGTTATGACGGCTATCGCGGACCTTGCGCTGCAAAGCGATTTAAGCTCCTCGCAGCCGCCGTCCCACGGCTTTGACGAGTCAAACGATACGAGCAGCAGATCCGCCTTATCTATATATGCGCGCGCACGCTCGATACCTATGCGCTCCACAGGGTCATGTGCGTCATGAATCCCCGCCGTGTCCGCAAGGCGCACGGGAATGCCAGAAATCGAGAGCTGCTCCTCAAGCACGTCGCGCGTCGTTCCCGCAAATTCGGTCACTATCGCCCTCGGTCGGCCTATCAGGGCATTCATCAGCGACGACTTGCCCGCATTCGGCGCACCGACAATCGTGACGAGCGCGCCCTCGCGCAGCACCCTGCCTCCGAGCCCATCCTGCCTGAGCTGCTCGAGCCTTTGGGCGACGCCATTGAGAGCCGCGGGCAGATGCGAATACACATCCTCGTCAAGCTCATCGGGATAATCAAGCGCGGCGTCGACGCCAGAAAGCGCGTCTATCAGCTCGCCCTCGAGCCGCGACACGACATCAGAAAGCTTACCCTCGAGCTGGTCGAGCGCGGCGCGCGCCGCGCCGCGCGAGGTCGCGCTTATCACATCAATAACGGATTCCGCCTGCGCAAGGTCGAGCTTCCCGTTTACGAACGCGCGGCGCGTAAACTCTCCCGCCTCGGCCTGTCGCGCGCCAAGTCCGTAAAGCCTCTCCGACACAGCGGAAACAACGTACGCGCCGCCATGTGTGTAAAGCTCGAGCATATCCTCGCCCGTATATGACTTGGGCGCCGCAAAGAATGCGCACATGGCCTCGTCGAGCGTCTCGTCATCTTTTCCTTTGAGTCTTGCGAAGCGTATGCGGCCTGCCGTCGGCGCACCCCCTGCGAGCGCCGCGTATATCTCACGCACCCGGCCCCCGCTTACTCTTATCACGCACAGCGCCCCTCCCACGGGCGTCGCAATCGCACATATTGTATCGTTATTCATAGATATCCTCATTCGAGTGATTTTTATCAACATTCGCCATGACTCGCTCCGCGATACGGAAATGCTCCGATTCAGCCATTATTTCCGTATGCGGCGCGAACCGTCCGCGTGCTTTTTTGATACATAATCCACATTATCAACAGAGTTATCCACAGGGTCAAGCCCTGTTTTGCGCTTTTTTCCCGTTTAATCCACACAAATATGCGGACATGGCAGGGGTTTTCCACATCGCGCGGAAAAACGGGCGGCTTTACCTGTACCGCGCATCGCGGCAAAAGCGGCGCGCACAAAACATAAAACTACGCCCGAAACACACCGGCCGCCGCACCCTTCGCGTTTGCGGCAACGCGCATTTCGGACGTTTTTTTTTGCGTAAAAAGCCGTATTATTCCGCGATAGGCTTCACATAGCAGCGGCGCGTCTTATGCTGCTCCGTATCAAAAAACTTCCACTGGGCGATGACCTTTGAATTAGTTTCAATCTCAGGCCCCGTTTCGGCGTATTTTATGCCGTTCTTTATTGCGTTCTTCTGAACCTCGTTGAGCAATATCGCGTTAACGCCCACGCCTTGCATGTCGGGCCTGACGGCCACGAGGAAAAGGTCGAGCGTATCGTTATGCCTGAGCGCATGGAGCACCCTGAACGCGCCCGTCGGGAAAAGGCGGCCATTCGTTTTTTTGAAAGCGTTTGCAAGCGAAGGAGCTGTCACGCCGAATGCAACAAGCTCGCCCTGCTCGTTCTCCACAAACGATGTATAGTCGAGATTGATAAGCGGCAGGAACTTGTTCGTGTATTTTTTCACCTGCCCGTCGTTGAGCGGCACCACGCCGTAAAGATGCGAGTAGGCCTCGTTGAGCAGGTTAAACACCTTGCCGACGAGAGGCTTTATCTGCCTGCGGTTATGAACCTCCACGATATGCAGCTTGTTCCTCCTGAGAACCATGTCGGCAAGCTTTTGCAGGCGTTCGTTGGGTTCCTCGGGCACGCGTATCAGGTATTCAATCCAGTCAACATCCTTTTGAAAGCCGAGGCGCGCAAGCTGCTCGTTGTAATAGGGATGGTTATAATAGGTGATGAACATGCTCTTCCTGTCAAAGCCCTTGATGAGCATCCCCTCGCGGTCAAGGTCGCAAAAGCCGAGAGGCCCGTGTATCTCCGTGCAGCCGCGCTCGCGCCCGAAATCCTCGACGGCCTTGAACAGCGCGTCCACAACCTCGTCGTCGTCGATAAAATCAACCTGCGAAAAGCGAATGCGTTTATTGTTGAATTTCTCGTTCGCCTTGTTGCTGATTATTGCGCCTATGCGCCCGACTATCTCGCCGTCGCGATACGCCAAAAAGCATTTTGCGTCGCAATACTCGAACGCGGGATTCTTTTTCCTGTCCCAGTCCTCAAGGTCGTCTGCGTATGTGGCGGGAATAAAGTACGGATTATCCTTATAAAGCTTGTTTGGATAATCGACAAATTTACGAAGCTCGCGCTTCGTCGTAACCTCTTTTACAGTTACCATACTTAACTTTCCTCCAAGCCTGTTTATGCATATATTGTATCAATCATTTTTGCTTTGCACAATAGCAATCGCTTTATTTGTCCAACGGCTGTGCAATATCCGATTTCGCTTGACAAACGCATTCAGCCGACGGAAAATATCTGTATATAAAAATTGAAGGAGTTCAGAATGAAAAACGAAAAAGCCACAGCGCTTATTGATTTTATTGCCGCTTCTCCGACGGCCTTCCATGCCGTGCATAACATTGCGAACGAGCTTGACGCAAGCGGCTTCACGCGCCTTGAGGAGGGCGCGGTCTGGTCGCTCGAATACGGCAAGGGCTACTACGTCACGCGCAACCTTTCTTCGATAATCGCATTCAGGCTGCCCGCGGCGGGCTTCGGCTCATACAGAATAGTCGCCTCGCACAGCGATTCTCCGACTTTCAAGCTGAAAACGAATTTCGAGCTTGACGTGCGCGGCAAATATACCCAGCTCAACACCGAGCGCTACGGCAGCATGATAATCTCGACGTGGTTCGACCGCCCTCTCTCGGTCGCGGGACGCATCATTACGAGCGACGAAACGGGCATACGCACGCACCTTGCAGACCTTGGGCGCGACGCGCTCGTTATCCCAAACGTGGCCATACACATGAACCGCGACATAAACGACGGCTTCAAATACAACGCGCAGGTCGACACGCTCCCCCTGTTCGGCGACGGCGCCGCCAAGGGCAGGCTGATAAAGGAGCTCGCGGACGGCGCGGGAATCGACGCAGAGCGCATAATCGGCTATGATCTTTTCCTTTACAACCGTATGCGCGGCACGACGTTCGGCCCGGAAAACGAGTTTATCTGCTGCCCGCAGCTTGACGACCTCGAATGCGCCTTCACTTCTCTAAAGGCGTTCGTTGCTGCGGAAAATCCGCAGAGCGCCTGCGTCTACTACGTCTCCGACAACGAAGAGGTCGGCAGCGGCACGAAGCAGGGCGCAGATTCGACATTCCTCAGCGACGTGCTCGAGCGCATAAACATCTCGCTCGGCCGCACGCGCGAGCAATACTTTACCGCAGTCGCATCAAGCCTCATGCTTTCGGCCGACAACGCGCACGCCGTACACCCGAACCACCCCGAGAAGACGGACGCCACAAACTGCGTATTCATGAACGAGGGCATTGTCATAAAGCATAACGCGAACCAAAAATACACGACCGACGCCGTTTCAGCGGCCATGCTCCAACGCATATGCCGCAGCGCGGGCATACCTTGCCAGCATTTCTCAAACCGCTCGGACATGGCGGGCGGCTCAACGCTCGGCAACATATCAAACGCGCACGTTTCGCTCAACACGATAGACATTGGCCTCGCCCAGCTTGCCATGCACTCGTGCTATGAAACGGCAGGCGTCAAGGACATCGGCTACATGACGGACGGCATCAGGGCGTTCTTCGAAAGCGCGCTCACCGCCGACGCCGACGGAACGTATCTTGATAAGTAATCAGCGGCGGCAATGAATCTCTATAACGATTTGCTTCAAAAAAGGGAAGCCTTGTCCGTAATCGGGCTTGGCTATGTGGGAATGCCGATAGCCGTAGCCTTTTCAAAGAAGGTCAACGTAATCGGCTTCGACCTCAATCCGCGCAAAATTGACCTCTATCGTTCGGGAATTGACCCAACGGACGAGGTTGGCGACAGCGCCGTTGCGGAGTGCTCCGTAGAGTTTACCGGCGATGAGCAAAGGCTTCGCGCCGCGAAGTTTCACATCGTGGCCGTGCCAACGCCGGTCAATCTCGACAAAACGCCCGACCTTTCGCCCGTCGCAGGCGCGTCGGAAATACTCGGCCGCAATCTCGCAAAGGGCAGCGTCGTTGTATACGAATCGACGGTTTATCCGGGCGTAACGGAGGACATATGCGTCCCGATACTCGAGCGCGCGTCGGGTCTAAGGTGCGGCGCCGATTTCAAGGTTGGCTACTCGCCGGAGCGCATTAACCCCGGCGATAAGCTTCATCGCCTTGAAAACATAAAGAAAATCGTCAGCGGCATGGACGCGGAATCGCTCGACACGATAAAAAAGGTATACGACCTTATAATCGACGCAGGCACATATCCCGTTTCGACGATAAAAACGGCAGAGGCTATAAAGGTCGTCGAGAACAGTCAGCGCGACATAAACATCGCGTTCATGAACGAGCTTGCGATGGTTTTTGATAAAATGGGCATTGATACCGCCGAAGTGGTTGACGGCATGAACACGAAATGGAACGCGCTCGGCTTCCGCCCGGGCCTCGTCGGCGGCCACTGCATAGGCGTAGACCCGTACTATTTCATCTACCAGGCTGAAAAGCTCGGATACCACAGCCAAATAATACTGTCGGGGCGCAAGGTCAACGACGGCATGGGCGCTTTTGTCGCGGACGCGGCGATAAAGCAGATGATTCTTGCGGGAAAAGCGGTGAAGACATGCAGGGTCGCAATACTCGGCCTCACCTTTAAGGAAAACTGTCCCGACATACGCAACAGCAAAATTGTCGGCATCATAGCGCGGCTCAAGGAATACGGAATTTCTCCGATTGTAGCCGATCCGCGCGCCGGCGCGGACGACGCAATGCGCGAATACGGCGTTTCGCTCACGCCCGTTTCCGAGATACGCGACGCCGACTGCATAATACTCGCTGTGGCGCACGACGAGTTCAAGGCTCTCACATTCGACGAAATAGACGCGCTTTTCGGCGGCGGCGAATGCGTGCTTATCGACGTGAAGAGCGTGCTCGACAAGCGCGAGGCGCAGCGCCGCTGGCGGTATTGGAGGCTTTAGCCGCAAGGCGCATTTTTACGCAGACAAAAAACTAAACCGCGCTCGGTGCATCTGCCGAACGCGGAGCTTTTTTACGCCTTGAAAAGGGCTTATCTTTGAAAGTCAATCAGCGCCTTTACGCCGTCCGCGTCTAAGCCGCGCGTGCGTATATATATGACTGCGTCGTCGCCGATGCGCCATATCACGCCGCCCGTTCCGTCGGGATTCATGTATACTGCGGCCTCCCCTGCGCGCAAGTCCTCATATGCGTCATGAATTATGCAGGCCTCTATCTCCTTATCGTCCGAATATGCGAGAATATAATCGCGGCTCGATGCATTGGCCGTCATGCCGTCAAACGCATTAAGGCTCAGCGCCGCGCTTATGTCGGCTACGCTTTGCACGCCTGCGTCGAAGCGCTCGACCTTGCAGCCGTCAGACTCGTATTCCGACAAAGGCCTGAGCTCGTTTGCCATATCGGCGCACCCTCCCTGTGCAGTGCTGAAAAACGACCTTGTCGGCTCTACCGCAGGGTCTGCATCGTTAGCATCGCAGCCGCCCTTGACCACATGGTCGGGCGCAGTGTTAGGTTCGCTGATGTTCTCAAGGGGTGTATTATTTTTTTCTAACGATTGGGGTGGGAGAGACCCCTTAAACATCCTGATTCCTGCGAAAAGCAGGACGGCGCATGCGGCGGCGGAGGCGAGCGACGTCACAAGAGCGCGTGAGGAGCGGCGCTTTTGGCGCTCCTTCCGTTTCACGCTCTCGTAAAGCGCACCGTAATCAACGAGCGAATCGGCTTTACGAGCGTGCTCACGCATCATATCGTCAAAAGTATCATTCATCGTTCATCCCCCTTTCCCCGAGCATCGTCCGAAGCATCGCTTTTGCGCGTGACATGCGTGACTTCACAGTCCCCTCTGCCACGTTCAACAGCGCCGCAATGTCATGATAATTCAGGCCCGAATAGTAGTGGAGCAGCACGGGCTCGCGATAGATATCGTCGAGCGCGTTCACGCAGTCGCGCAGCACGGAGTCGCGCTCGGAGCGGATAGCGGAGCTTTCGGGCATATCGCATTCGCTGTCCGTCGGTCCGTCATTAGGCGGCACGTCGTAGAGGAGCTCCTTTTTTCCGCGCCTGAGCATATCGACGCTGCCGTTTACGGCAACGCGGTAAAGCCAGCCCTTGAGCTGCATATCGTTCATCGCATCGAGCTTTTTTTGATGCTTCAGCGCGCGAAGAAAAACCTCCTGTGATACATCAAAGGCGGCATCGCGGTTCTTCGTCACATTATATGCGGCCCAGAACACAAGACGCGAATATTGCGCATACAGCGAATCGAAATCCACTGTTCAAAGCTCCTTTTCACTTGATTAAACGCTTTGTTTCCGAAAAGGTTTCATAATTCCTCAAAAACATTGCGCAGGCTTGTTTAATTATACCATAAATACGAAGCAGGTAAAGCGTTAGGCAGGTGTCAGCCCTTTTCCGTTCAGCATAACATGTCCGCTCTGCACGTCAGCCGGCCGCGCTTAACGCTTGCCCATTGCGTGCGCGCATATTGCCTCATACGTCTTTTGGCTTACGTCATGCTCGATTTTGCAGGCGTCCGCCTGGGCAGTCTCCTTATCCACGCCGAGCGCCATCAGAAATCCCGTCAGCGTCTTGTGACGGTCGAGCATCTTCGACGCAATGCTCATGCCGCTTTCGGTGAGCGTTATAAAGCCGTCCTTATCCATGGTAATGTGGCCGCTCTGCTTCAGCCGCTTCGTGGCGTAGGTGACGCTCGGCTTCGTGACGCCGAGCTGCTCGGCCACATCTATCGACCTGATATAGCCGTGCTTTTCCTTCATCATCAGCATGGCCTCGAGATAGTCCTCCGCCGCCCGTAGAATTTCCATGGTCTTTCACCTTTCTTTTTGTGCTGTCCATAGGTTAGCACACTCTAACCGCATTTTCAAGCCGCAAAACCGACGGCCGGCACATGTGCGGCTTCAATTATGCACTTTTTAGCAAAAAGTGTTGCAATCGCGGAGAGGCGGCGCTATAATGCTCTTGAAATCATCCGCCGGGGGAGCGCAGTCGCGCTGAGAATACCGATTTTTTCGGCAAACCCTTGGAACCTGTTGGGGTAGTACCTGCGTAGGGAGGCGACAGTTGATGCAAGCGGCTCATATTCATGTTTGTTCGCATGCCTCATGCCCGATTTTACGCGGTATGAGGATTTTTTCATATCTGCAAACACGGAGGCTTGAAATGGATAAGATTAGATTTGTGCTTTTTGAAAAGCTCGCCAAGCTTGACGGCCTTGAGTTGTACATGCTCATCGGCGGCATAGTGCTTTTTGTCGCTCTCGTTACTGTTGTCGCCATAAGCGGCGCATCGAGCAAAAAAGACAGAATTACCCCAAACAACAAAACGCGGGCTCTCGTTTACGGCGCACTTTGCGTAACGCTCTCGTTCGTGCTCAGCTATATTAAGCTCTTTTCGATGCCGCTCGGCGGTTCGATTACGCTTTTCAGCATGCTCCCGATTTGCGCCTACGCATGTTGGTTCGGCCCCGCATACGGCTTCACTGCCGCTTTTGCCTACAGCGTGCTGCAAATAATTCAGGGCGTCTATATCGTTCACTGGGCGCAGTTCATAATCGACTATTTCCTCGCCTTCACATGCCTCGGCCTTGCTTCCTTCTTCCCGAAGAAGCTCCCGCTCGGCATGGCTGTCGCAGGTATAGCGCGCATGCTTTGCTCCGTGCTGTCCGGCGTGGTATTTTTTGCCGATTCCGCTGCCGAAGCCGGTTTTTCGAGCGCAATTGTGTACTCCTTCGTATACAACGGCCTTACGATAGGCGTCGATACGCTGCTTTGCACCGTTGTCGCCTTCATACCCTTCATGAAGCGTATCGAAAAGTTTGCAAAGGCAGCATAGCTTAAAAGAGGCCTCGGGGAAGGCTCCCCGAGGCCTTTTCATTTATTCGAGCACATCTGCGCCGTAAAGACGCAGCGCAAGCTTTTTTACAAGCCGACGCCTGTTGCGGCCGACGGTGGCCGTATCGCAGTTCATTCGGTACGAAATCGCCGAATCGGGCTTGCAGCGATAGTAATACTGCTTGATTATTTCATAATACGGGTCGTCCTCTATAAGCGCAAGCGCACGCTTCATGCGCCGCACCTCAAGCTCGTCCGAATTGAGCTGAGCGCGCAAACGCGCCATCTGAACGGCGTGCGCCTCCTCGGGCGTGATTCGCATTCCCGGCTTTATCATGCTCACATAGGAGCGCGCAACATGTCTCAGGCCATCAACCCCGTAATTCTCGAGCTCCGCAAGCTCCTCCTTTTCGTCCTCAATCCTGTCGATAAGCATCGGCAGCGCTTTAAGACGCTTCTCGGTCTGTCTGTAGGCTATATCCCCCGTTACATTTCTGCTTTTTAGAGCTGCCGCAATAATTGAATCAAGTTCAGCGTGCTTTTCCGGCTTTTCAAGCTCAGTCTTATCAATCTGATATTCCATTTTTGAATCCTCCTTTTGCTGTGCTACGCGGATATTATAGAACATTTGTTCGGTATGGTCAAGTAAAAATACAAAGACGCCTCAAAATGCTTCAAAAATGATACAGTAGCTTTCGGCAACGCGGTTTGCGGCCCCCGAGCGCGGCGAGCGGGGCGGCGCAGCCGCCGCGCCCGCAGGGGCGCGAGCTTCCGCAGGAAGCGCGAGCCGCGCGGAGCTTGGGGAAGGCGAAAATTCCGATAGAAATATAATAGGTAATCGAAAGAGATAATGCCGCATTTATCGCCCGTCTATTTATAATTGCAATTAATACGGGAGTTCGGGGCGTGTGAAGTGCCCCCGACGGGGCGCAGGGGCGGAGCCCCTGCGAAGCACACAAGAATAATTTATCTTATCACTCTGCCGTCTGCCCTTGCCGGCGCGTCGGGCATTTGCGATGCAGGGTATCCGAGCGCGGCCGAGCCATAGCAAACATGGTCTGCAGGCACGCCGAAACTCGTGAGCAATGCGCGCACGGAAGGCGCTTCGCAGGCAGGCTTTACCTGGTTTATCCAGCATGATCCTATGCCAAGCGCATTCGCCGCAAGAAACATATTTTCGAGCGCACATGCGCAGTTTGCGTAGCCAAGCGGGTTTTCGCGCACGTCGCTTGCGATAATAAGCGTCGGTGCATTGTAATTGCAGCGATACCCTGCGTCGATTTGTCGCGAAAACGCTATTTCGCCGTCAAGCACCGCCGCGGTTATCGCGGATACAAGCTTTTCAAGCTTCTCTCCCTGCAATACGGTAAATTTCGACGTCTGCCTGTTCATTGCGGTAGGCGCATAGACCGCGGCAGTAAGTATCGCATCAAGTTCTTCGTCTGTTATCTGCTCCTGCTTAAACGCACGCACACTTCTGCGCGTCAGCACGTTCATTAATGCAGCGTTGTTTTCAAACCTCTTAAATTCCTTCATCGCTTATCTCCTCAAATACTATTGCTGCTGCGGCCTTGTAACGCTTATCGATATATCAACGCCGTCGTCCCTGTCCGCCTGCTGAACGTCGACTATAAGCCCCGCATAGCGAAGCTGTTCTACGGCCGAATTGATTGAATTCATGAAAAGCCTGTAATCCTTTATCATTCGGAGCATTACCGGGCGCGGCTTTGCGCCGTCCTTTCTTTCGTCATAAAGCTTATTGAGCTGCTTCTCGACGCGCTGCTCCGTCTCCTTGACGGACATTCCCTTGTCCTTCACTTCCTTTATTATGGTTAGCTGTTCATTTTCGTCGGCAATACGAAGCAATGCGCGCGCATGACGCTCTGTCAGGCCTGCGTCGGTCATGGCTTCCTTTACGGCAGGGGACAGCTTGAGTACGCGCAGCTTATTCGCAATGGACGATTGGCTCTTGCCAAGCTTTTCCGCAAGCGCCTCCTGCGTGAGCGAATATGTGCCGATAAGATCGCTGTAGCACTGCGCTTCCTCGAAAAAGTTTAGGTTTTCGCGCTGTAAATTCTCTATCAGCGCCATCATGGCCGACGATTCGTCAACGATGTCGTTCTGGACTATGCACGTCACGCGCTCGAGCTCGAGCAGCTTGATTGCCCGCAGACGCCTTTCGCCGGCGATAAGCTCGTAAACGTCTCCCTGTCTGCGAACGACGAGCGGCTGGATAAGCCCCACCTGCCGTATCGACTGCGCAAGCTCGGCTATGCTCTCGTCGTCGAACGTTTTGCGCGGCTGATTCGGGTTTGGCACGATTTTGGAGACCTGTATCTCCTCGAGCTTTTTGCCGCTGTCGCGCGACGCCGAATCCCTCAAAAAATCAAATACTGCCATGTTTCCCCCAAATTATAACGGATTTTTCTTTATATTTGACGGCTTTCTCGGATAGCAAGGCGCCGTTGAGCCAATTTTTTTTGCCTCTATTATACACCTTTCGCCCCACGATGCGCTAAGGCTTATTACGCGTCCCTGAGCATTCAGCTTTTCGAGCGCCCTTTTCGCCCCCGCCAGCTCTATCTCTCCGTCCGCCCCCTTATACATCAGCGCCGCGCCTCCCGTTTTCAGAAACGGTACGCTCATCTCAATAAGCGCGCTTGTCGGCGCTACAGCCCTTGAAAGCGCCGCATCGTATCTTGCGCGATGATGTGCATCGTGAGCTGCATCCTCCGCCCGCGCATGAACGATAGTCGCATGGAGCCCAAGCTCTATGCAGACCTCGTTTAGAAATACAAGGCGTTTATTCAGCGCGTCAAGCAGCGTCATTGTTATGTCGTCGCGCATTATCATAAGCGGAATCGCGGGAAATCCCGCGCCCGTGCCTATGTCGATGCACTCTGCGCCGCGTTTTATAAGCTCCGCCCCGAGCAGGCTGTCGGCGAAATGCTTCGATGCGACGTCCTCCGGCTCTGTCAGCGCGGTCAGGTTCATCTTCTCGTTCCAGTGCGTCAAAAGTTCAAAGTAGCGCTCGAACCTTTTGCGCTGTACTTCGTCTGCCCTCGGTATAAATTTATCTATGCTCTCGATTATGTTCAATTTTACCTCTCCGTAACACCTGCTTCGCAGATGTTCCACATGGAACATTCCTATTCCTCCGCCCTGCGCTCTGTTTCACGTGGAACATGATGCGGTATCTCCGCCGCCGCCCGCTCGCGTGCCTTCAGCCATACGAGCAAAACGCCTATATCGGCGGGCGAAACGCCCGATATCCTCGAAGCCTGGCCGACGCTCACCGGCTTCTGAGCATTAAGCTTTTGCCGCGCCTCAAGACGAAGCCCTGATATGGCCCCGTAGTCGATGTCACACCCAAGCGGCACGGAATCCATGGCCCGCTGACGTTCGACCTGCTCAGCCTGTTTTTTTATGTAGCCGCCGTACTTGAGTTCGATTTCGACCTGGCGTCCCGCCTCTAAGTCAAAAACCCCAACCTCGGGATAAGCGGCGCATACGTCGGAAAAGGAAATTCCCGAGCGCTTCAAAAGCTCGCAAAGCTTCATGCCGCTCGAGGACGTATGCTCGCCATGCACCGTCAAAAGTCCGCAAAGCCTGTCGTCGCAAGGCACATATGCGGATAGCGCCTTTTGTATGCGCTCCATCTCCTCGCGCTTGCGCATCAGACGCGTATAGCGCGCATCGCCCGCAAGCCCCAGCCTGTGTGAAAGCTCGGTCAGGCGCAGGTCGGCGTTGTCCTGTCGAAGCAGAAGCCTGAATTCCGCACGCGAAGTCATCATTCTGTACGGCTCGTTCGTGCCCTTCACCGAGAGGTCGTCGGCAAGCACGCCAATGTATGCGTCCGAACGGCGCAGGAGCATCGGAGGCTCGCCCCTGAGATAGAGCGCGCAGTTGATGCCGGCGTAAATACCCTGGCCGGCAGCCTCCTCATAGCCCGAAGTGCCGTTTATCTGCCCCGCGAAGTAAAGCCCCGCCACGCGCTTTGAGCCAAGCACAGGCGTAAGCTCCGTCGGGTCGATACAGTCGTATTCAATGGCGTAGCCCGGGCGCGTAATTTCTACGCGCTCAAGTCCGCGTATCGTGCGGAGCATTTTGAGCTGCACATCGGCAGGCAGGCTCGTAGACATTCCCTGGACGTACATCTCGTATGTCGAGGCGCCCTCAGGCTCGATAAAAAGCTGATGCCTGTTCTTATCGGCGAATCGAACCACTTTGTCCTCTATCGACGGGCAGTAGCGCGTACCCGTGGCGCGGACAAGGCCGCCGTACATCGCCGAAAGATGAATATTTTCCTTTATTATATCATGGGTAGCAGAGTTCGTATATGTTAAATAGCACGGCGTCTGCTCGCCATGAAGCTCGTCGGTCATGAAAGAAAAATGCGGTATGGGTACATCGCCCGGCTGAAGCTCCATTGCGTCAAAATCTACGCTTCTCCTGTTTACGCGGGCGGGCGTACCGGTTTTGAAGCGCCGCAGGACAAAGCCAAGCTCACGCAGCGAGTCGGAAAGGAGATTTGCCCCGAAAAGGCCGCAAGGGCCGCTTTCAACGGCGTGGCTCCCGATAAGCACGCGGCTTTTAAGGTAAACGCCCGTCGCCACTATGACGGCGCGCGCAGACAGCACGGTACCGTCGGCGCATTTTATGCCGCATACAACGCCGCCGCTCACAAGTATTTCGGCGCATTCGCCCTGCCGCAAATAAAGCCCGTCGGTCGATTCGAGCGCGAGCTTCATTCGCTCATGATATCGCCTCTTGTCCATCTGCCCGCGCAGGGAGTGAACCGCAGGCCCCTTGCCGAGATTCAGCATACGCATCTGCATGAAGCATTCGTCCGCCGCCAGCCCCATTTCACCGCCGAGCGCGTCAACCTCATGCACAAGATGTCCCTTTGAAGTGCCGCCTATTGCGGGATTGCAGGCCATGAGCGCCACAGCGTCAAGGTTAAGCGTCAGGCAGAGCGTCCTCATGCCCATGCGCGCACAGGCAAGCGCTGCCTCGCAGCCCGCGTGACCCGCGCCGAGCACTATAACATCGTATTGCGTACCACAGTCGTTCATAAAATCACCTATAGCATTATACACGAAAATTGCACGCTTGTCGCGCAAAAAAGGCCGCGCGGAGAAATCGCGCGGCGCAGTGCGGATATACTACGGAAGCTCACAGCGGCAGAACCGCCGCAATGAATCAAAATAATGCTTTATTCGTCAGATTTATCATCGGAGGGCGGTACCGGCGCGTCCTGCGGCGCATCGACAGCATTATCGGTGTTGTGCTCTTTTGCTCTAATCGTTTTGAGCGGCCTGCCGAGTTTGAGCGAAATAAAGCCCAAAAGGCTTACAACAAAAGCGCCCGCGGTATCGACGATTATGTCCTCCATCGTGTCGCTGAGCGCATCGCGCCCTATCATCGGCTCGCCGGTCTCGAGCGCAAACTTCTGCATATTCATGCCTGCAATTCCGTCTACGGTAAACTCGTAAATCTCCCATATCATGCCGCACGCGAGCGCAAAGCAAAACGCAAAGAACGCAACGAAAAACGGCGAAAGACGAACAGATATGTTTTCGGATGAGTTAAGAAGGCTGACGAGCGAAAAGCCGAGCGCGCCGAGCATCATGCCGCTGAAGGTATGCAAAATCATATCCCAAAAGGGAATACGGTAATAAAAGCTCCAAACCTCCCCGAGATATATTGCGCAGTAGAGGAAAACAAAATACAGCACAAACATATAGTTCGGTATGCGCAGCGAAAGCTTTCGCTCGACAAACGAAGGCAGAAACATAACTATAAGCCCGCCGGTACATTGAAGCAGCATCAGCCCGTAATCCGACTTAAGCTTGTCGTGCGGCTCCTGCGGCGTTTCGGGGGCGCGGAGGAAGTATACGATGGAATACCCTATCGAAAACAGGAGCGTAACAAAAAGTATAGTACCGATAATGCGCCTGTAATCAAATTTCTTACCACTTAACTCCTTTGATGTTTTCTTCAATTTTCTGCCTCTGTCAATTTATTGCTCAGCGCGTCGATACGCACCAGTTCTCCGTAACGCTCCGCAGCGCCCGCGAGTATATCCCGCCATGCTATCGGAATCGTTTCCCGAGCATTTTTGCCGACGGCCGCAAGCTTTTCGGCGTCGCCAAGTCTTGCACGTATCGTTTCGTAAAGTCCCTCAGAAGAATCGGGACATGTAAAGCCGTTGAAGCCGTCCTTCACGACCTCGGCAGCACAGCTTCCCTCCGTAACTACGGCGGGCGTTCCCATCGCCGCCGCCTCACGCAGCACCATAGGCGCATTGTCGTATATCGATGGGAAAACAAACAATGAGGCTCGTGCGTAAATCGCGTCAAGCGTCCTCGTGTCGGCGATATGGCCTGTAAAAACAGTCACATCATCTATATCAAGCTTTGCGGCTTTTGCCTTTATTTCGTCGAAGCACGGACCCTGCCCTGCCATCACAAGCCTGAAATCGCACCCGCCTTCCCTGAGCATTTTCGCGGCCTCAAGTATGCGCAGTATATTCTTTTTCCAGTGCATCTGGCCGACAAAAAGCAGCACGGGCGCTTCGCCGAGTCCGAATTTTTCCGTTACCTCCGCGACGGCGCCGTCCGCAAGCGTGCGTATATCCGTGCCGTTTGGCATAGTCACGATGCCGCCCTTATAGCCATAATCCCTCAGCACCTGCGCCGACGATTCGCTGACCGCCCACACCTCGTCGCAGCGCTCGTAAAAATCTATGATATACTTCACGCCGAGCGTCGAGAGCATTTCGGATTTCGTGGTGCTGTAAAAATCATCATAATATTTAGAATGGAATGTGCCTACAAGCGGTATTCGCAGCTTGTTTGCAATGCGCAGCGCCTCCTGACCGGCAATGAACGGCGAATGTGCATGGATTATGTCGAATTTTACCGTCGACACGCGCTCATGGTAGTGCTTGTCAAGTATGGGGACGCCTATATTATACTGCGGCGATGAGATAAGCGGCACTCCTACATAGTCGATTATCTCAAACGGCAGCGTACCGCGGTAACCCGTATCGCCGCACGGCGTGACAACGTAGCACTCGTGGCCGAGCGCCGCAAGATTGACCGCATAGTTATACACGACCCTCCCGACACCGTCCACAATAGGCATAAACGTGTCGGAAAACTGTCCTATCTTCATGTGCGTTCCTCCGTAAGTCGGTTAAGTCAATTAAAGTATACCATTTTACGCTGTATTCTGTCATTACACAAGTGTTGCTTAATGGGAAAAATTTGTATATTCAGGTCACGCAGGGAAACATTTCACCCGCCCCGAACCACCGTATCGGATTGCAAAAACAGCCGCTTTGCGAAACACTCATGTTTGACGCATGGCGTCTATGCAGAATTTCGCCCCGTTCGGGCTGCGCGCGGCTCGCGCTTCCTGCGGAAGCCCGCGCCCCTGCGGGCGCGGCGGCTCCGCCGCCCCGCTCGCCGCGCTCGGCGGTTGAAAGAAGCTTTGCTCCTCGCGCTCAGACGCCCTCGAACTGCGCATGATACATCGTATAGTATGCGCCACGCTTTGCGAGAAGCTCGTCATGACGCCCATGCTCAACAATGCGTCCGTCGCTGAGCACGATTATGTTGTCCGCATGGCGTATCGTTGACAGACGATGAGCTATGACAAAGCAGGTTCTGCCGTTCATCAGCTTCAGCATTGCGTCCTGTATGCTGCGCTCTGTCTGCGTGTCTACGTTCGACGTCGCCTCATCGAGTATCAGCATCGGCGAATCGAGGAGCATGGCGCGTGCAATCGTCAAAAGCTGCTTCTGGCCCTTAGATATGTTCACGCCGTTGTCGCTCAGAACGGTGTCATAGCCGTCGGGAAGCGACATTATATAGCCGTGTATCCTGGCGGCCTTCGCAGCGCGCTCGACGTCCTCGCGCGTCATGTCCTTTTTGCCGTAGGCTATGTTCTCAAACACAGTGCCGTGGAAAAGCCATGTATCCTGAAGCACCATCGTATACGCCCCGCGCAGGCTCGAGCGCGTGATATCGCGCACCTCGCTGCCGTCGACGCGTATCTCGCCCGTCGTGGCGTCGTAAAAGCGCATAAGCAGGTTGATTATCGTCGTCTTGCCGCAGCCCGTCGGACCCACAATGGCTATCACCCTGCCCCTTTCGGCGTTAAAGGTGACATTATTGAGCACCGTCTGCCCCTCGCTGTAGCCGAACGAAACGCCGTCAAGCCGCACATCGCCCCTAACGGGAGCGTCCGCACCGAGCACTGCAGCGTTCGGCCTGTCCGCAGGCTCGCCCTTCTCGTCGATAAGGCGCAGCACTCTCTCCGCCGCCGCAAGCGCCGACTGCAAGTCGCTGATTATGTTCGCAAACTCGTTTATCGGCCCCGAAAATCTGCGCGAATACAGCACGAAAGACGAGATATTGCCGAGCGTTATCCCGCCCGCCATGTACATCAGCGCGCCGAATATGCTTATCAGCGCCAGAGAAAGGTTGTTTATGAATGTAACCGTCGGGCCCGTAATGCATGAAAAATGGTCGGCCTCATAGTTCGCTTCGACAGCCTCATCGTTCTTGACGTCAAAGCGGTCAATAAACACCTGCTCGCGGCTGTAGGCCTTCGTCGTCTTAAGTCCGCTCATTATCTCCTCAATAAAGCCGTTCAGCTCGCCGAGCTTCTTCGAGCGCCGCCTGTAGAGCGGCCGCACACGCTTTGAGCGAAAGCGCGTGAAAAGCACCGATATTGGTATCGTTACCACAAACACCAGTATCAAATGCGGCGATATCGAAAGCATCATCACAAAAGAACCGCAGACCGTTATCACGCTCGCAATCATCTGCACAAGGTCGCTTGAAAGTGATGAATTTATGGTATCTATATCGTAGGAAATCACGCTTATCACGTCGCCCGTCTGATGCGTATCGAAAAAGCTGACGGGCAGCGACGCAAGCGTGTTGAAAGCGTCGCGGCGCATACTGTAAACCGCCTTGCGGCTTAGGCGTATCATAAGGTTGGCAAGTATATAGCTTATAACCGACGATGCGGCGTAGAAAGCTATCATAAGCCCCGCGTACTTGAAAACGCCCGCAAAATCGACGCCGCCCACGGCCTCTATGGCGTCTATGGCGAAGCCCGAAAGCTTGGGGCCTATAAGCGCGAGCGCGTTGCCGCCGATGCTCAGAGCCGCCGCAAGCGCAAGCAGCCACTTATATGGCGAGAGATACTTCCAAAGCCTTTTTATTATGTATGAGGTTTTCTGTGTCGGGCGTTCAAACGAGCCGCCGCCCAAATTCCGCTGCTTTGCCATTATGCCGCATCCCCCATCTGTATGTCGTAAATGTCCCGATAGAGCGCGCAGCTCTTCATAAGCTCATCGTGCGTGCCGCTGCCCTCCTGCCTGCCGCCGTCAAGCACAATTATCGTATCCGCCCACATTATGGAGCTTATGCGCTGGGCGACGATAACGGACGTCGTTTCGGAGAAGTTCGCGCGAAGAGCTTTCCTCAGTTCGGAATCAGTCTTATAATCGAGCGCGCTCGAGCAATCGTCCAGCAGCAGTATGTCGGGCTTTGCCGCAAGCGCACGGGCTATGAGCAGCCTCTGGCGCTGGCCGCCGCTGAGGTTGCTTCCCTTTACGGTAAGCCTTTCGTCAAGCCCGTTTTCCTTTGTACCGATAAATTCCGCCTGCGCCGTATCGATGGCGGTTTTTAGCGCCCCTTCATCGACGCAGCGTCCGAAAGCGATGTTTTCGCGTATCGTGTCGGCATAGAGAAAATCGTTCTGGAACACTGCGCCGAACATCGAATGGAGCGTATCCGGCCGGTACTCCTTTATGTTTTTGCCGTCTATGAGTATCTCGCCCGAGTCGGCGTCGTAAAAGCGCAGCAAAAGCTGTATAACGGTCGATTTTCCGCTGCCCGTCGCCCCGATTATGCCGAGCGTTTCCCCGCGCCTGAGCTTGAAGCTGATGTTCTCAAGGTCGTTTCTTACTTTATTGTACGAAAAAGTGACGTTTCTGAACTCGATATGGTACGGCGGCTCAGCCTTGTCACATTCGGAGCATTCAGCCCCGTCCGATATCTCCGCGCCCATTTCCACGGGCGTGTCGAGCACCTCGGATATCCTCTTCGCGCTCGCCGCGCCCTTTGAATAAATCACGAAAAGGCGCGTCACCATCATAAGCGCATTCAATATTATCGTAAAATAGCTCAAAAAAGCGATTATCTTGCCCGAGCCGATTATCCCCGCATTGACGCGGTACGCGCCGACGATTATGACGAGCGTCAGCCCGAGATTGCACAGCAGGTTCATGGAAGGGTTCGTTATCGCCATAAGCCTCTCGGCCCTGCGCTCGTTTTCAACAACGTCCCTGTTCGCCTCGTCAAAGCGCTCCTTCTCGTATTCTGTCTTGGAGAGCGCCTTTATGACCCGCACACCGGCCATGTTCTCCTGGACGCGCCTTACAAGCGAATCGAGCGCGGTCTGCGTCTTAACATAAAGCGGTACGCCGCGCCGAGACACGGTAAGCACTATCGCCGCAAGCACGGGCAGAATCGCAATCAGCACAAGCGTAAGCACGGGCTCGAGCGCCAGAGTAACAATTATTCCGCCCAAAAGGAGTATCGGCGCGCGCACGCCAAGCCGCTGTATCCTGTCTACCATCTGGTGGACATTGTATGTGTCGCTCGAAAGCCGCGAAATCAGCGAAGGCATTGTGAATCTGTCCGTTGCTGCGCATGAAAGATGCGACACCTTTTCAAAAAGGTCATGGCGAAGGCGCTTTGTGAAGCGCGCAGATATCTTTGTCGCCATCCTGTTCGCCGCGCCGTTGCAGACAAGCGCCAGAGCAGAACAGACTATCATCAGTCCGCCCCACAAAAACACCTGCTGCATGTCGCGCTTGGGGGCTATGTCGTCGAGTATCGTTGACAGCATCGACGGCAGCAGCAGTTCGAGCATTGTACCTGCAAATTTTATTGTAAGCTGAAGCGTCATCCTGGGCGCCTGCGGCTTCAGATACGCCAAAATACGCTTCATTGCCTTTGCTCGCCGCCTCTCTCGTTTTGATACCGCGCCGCCCGCAGCGCAAGCTTTTCGACTATGACCTCGGCAAGCTCACGCTCCTGCGCCGTCAGCTCCTCAGTCAAATAGTCGCGCCATTCCTTGTGTATCTCCCTAATACGCGGCAGCACTTCAATCGCCTTATCCGTAGGGTAAACAAGCACCGCGCGCCTGTCCGTCCCGCTCTGCTCGCGCCTGACGAAGCCCGCCTCCTCAAGCGCGGCTATCTGCCTCGTAACGCTGCTTTTATTGACGCATATGCGCCTCGCAAGCTCATCCTGCGTTATTCCCGGCTCTCGACAGACGCCGAGAATATATGGCGTCTGGCAGCCGTTCAAGCCGTACGCGCCCAGCTTATCGCTGCGAAACTGCGTGGCACAGCGTGCAATTATGCTGATATTCCTCATAAATCCCGCCATTGTTGTGTCCTCCCCCGAAATAGTTGCGCACGCAACATTTTCAGCCATGATAACATATCCCCGCGCCTTCTGTCAAGGCGGCAAAGCCGGCTCGCGGCTTGCCGGAAAAGCGCCGCGCCTGCCGCGCATATCCAAACCGGCATTTCTATGCTATAATAAGTTAATACGCTCGCAGGAGAACAACACACCAAAACGGAGTCGATTGATACATGAAGATTACTGTAATAGGCGCCGGCAAGGTCGGCAGAACATTGTGCGAACAGCTTTGCGGCGAGGGTCACGACGTCACCGCGATAGATCTGAGCGACGAGCTGCTTTCGACGCTTGACAGCAGGCTCGACATACAATGCGTGTCGGGCAATGCGGCAAGCAAGCAGGTGCAGATTGAAGCGGGCGTGCCCGGGTCTGATCTGACCATTGCCGTAACGGCGTCTGACGAAATAAACATACTCTGCTGCCTGCTGTCAAAAAAGCTCGGCGCGCGTTCGACCATAGCGCGCGTGAGAAACCCCGAGTACGCCGAGCAGCTCAGCTTTTTGAGAGACGACCTCGGCCTGAGCATGACGGTAAACCCCGAGCTTGCCGCCGCAGAGGAGATATCGCGCACGCTCAGAATACCTTCAGCGATAAAGGTCGACTCGTTCGCAAAGGGACGCGTCGAAATGATAGAATGGCGCGTAGCCAAGGACAGTCCGCTTTGCGGAACAAGGCTTTTCGAGCTTTACGCAAAATACCGGTTCAAAATCCTCATTTGCGCCGTCAAGCGCGGCGACGGCGTATACATACCGACGGGCGATTTTATGCTCGAAGGCGGCGACATTATATTTATCACGGCGTCGCCGAAAAACATCGAGCGCTTTTTCGCTACGGTAGGCGTGTCAAACAAGCGCATAAAGCACGTCATGATTGTCGGCGGGGGAAGAATCGCCTATTACCTGGCGAAGCAGCTCAATGCGGCCGGCATGAAAACAAAGATAATAGAGCGCGATGCAAACCGCTGCAGGGCTTTATGCGTGCAGCTCCCCAACAGCACCGTCATATGCGGCGACGGGCTTTCGCAGGATATACTCGAGGAGGAAGGCATTGCCGACGCCGACGCCTTCATCACGCTCACCGATATTGACGAATTGAACATAATCGCAGCCATGTTTGCGGGCAAAAGAGGCGTAAAGAAGGTGGTCGCAAAGGTCACCCGTGCGCCGTTTGGCGAGATAATCGCCGACTCGGGCATCGAGACGACGGTATCTCCGAAGGAGGTCACCGCAAACCAGATAGTCCAGTATGTCCGTGCAATGCGCAATTCGCTCCACAGCAACGTCGAGACGCTTTACAAGCTGTTCAACGGGAGCCTCGAAGCGCTCGAATTCCGCGTAATAGACGAGCTGCCGTTCCTCGGCGTGACGCTCAAGGATTTGAATCTTAAGCCGAACATTCTCATCGCGGCAATAAACAGAGATAACACGGTAATAATCCCCGGCGGAAGCGATTCGATACGGCTCGGCGACAGCGTGATCGTCGTCACCACGCATAGCAAGCTCAACGATATAAGCGATATAATCGCATAGGAGGCATTCGGTGAATTACAGAATGGTGCTCAATACGCTTGCGGTGGTGCTGCGCATAGAGGCGGCCCTGCTCGTGCTGCCCGCGTGCGTTTCGCTCATCTACGGCGAATACGGCGGCGCATGGTCCTTCGCGCTCACTGTGGTGATAATACTTGCGGCAAGCCTTGTTTCGCTGCTTTTCAAGCCTAAATCAAAGGTCATATATGCCCGTGAGGGCTTCGTAATCGTTGCGCTTGCATGGGTGCTCATGTCTGCCTTTGGCGCGCTGCCGTTTTGCATAAGCGGCGAGATTCCCTCATACACCGATGCGTTTTTCGAGACGGTCTCGGGCTTCACCACAACCGGCGCGAGCATATTGACGGACGTTGAAGCGCTCTCGTACGGCATGACATTCTGGCGCAGCTTCACTCACTGGGTGGGCGGCATGGGCGTGCTCGTTTTCGTGCTGATGATAATGCCGCTTGCCGGCGACCGCTCCATCCACATCATGCGCGCCGAGGTCCCCGGACCTACAAAGTCCAAACTCATGCCAAAGCTCGGCCATTCGGCGGCTATACTTTACGTCATGTATATCGCGCTCACCGTCGTCGAGGTAATTTTCCTGCTGTGCGGCGGTATGCCTCTCTTTGACAGCATTGTTCACGCCTTCGGCACAGCGGGGACGGGCGGCTTCGGCATAAAAAGCACAAGCATTGCCTATTACGACAGCGCCTATATCGACGCCGTCATAACCGTGTTCATGGCGCTTTTCGGCATAAACTTCGGCGTATTTTTCCTCATAATAACGGGCCGCATAAAGGAAGCGCTCCGTTCGGACGAGCTCAGGTGGTATATAGGCATAATACTTGCCGCAATTACCATCGTTACGGCGGACATACTTCCCATGTACGGCGGCGATTTGCTCAAGGCGCTCCGCTTCTCGTCGTTCCAGGTGTCGTCCATAATCACGACGACGGGCTATGTTACGGCGAATTATGACACATGGCCCATGCTTTCAAAGACCGTGCTCGTGCTTCTGATGTTCATAGGCGCGTGTGCGGGCTCGACAGGCGGCGGCATAAAGGTATCGCGCGTCATGATATACCTTCGCCGCGCAGCACACGGCATACGAGGGCTTGTAAGTCCGCGCGAAACGCACGCCGTGACGCTCGATGGCAAGGTTTTAAGCGAACGAACTCTTAAAACGGTCGACCTGTACCTTATCGCATATGTGTTTGCGCTCGGCGTATCCGTTCTCCTTGTGTCGATAGATAATTTTGACTTCGAGTCGACGGTGACGTCCGTCATAACATGCTTCAACAACGTGGGCCCGGGGCTTGGAATATGCGGCGCAACGGGCAATTTCGCGGCGTTTTCAGATTTCTCGAAATATGTGCTGAGCGCCGACATGCTGCTCGGGCGGCTTGAGCTTTTCCCCATGCTCATGCTTTTCTCCGTGCGCGTATGGAAGCGCGGCTTCTGATGCGGCGCTGTCGGGCGTTATCGGCAGTACCCCTCGGGTATGTTCTCGAAAACCACCTTCAGCGTCCCGTCTTCGACGTATTGCGCGGTTTTTTCGCTCCTTTCGAGTATCAGTCTGGCTGCGGCTATTCTGTCCGCGGCTTTTTGGGTTTCGTCGCGGCATATTGACGCGAGCGCCCTTAGCGCCGTTCCCGTATACTCGCGCTTTTGCGGCAGCGGTTTATCGTTTGTTTGCATTTTACGCTTCTCCTTTATGATATAATCAGATTATCGAATATTGTCGGCATTTGCCGACTGCCCATTTTCGGAGGAATTATGAAAAAGACAGTCATGCTTGCGGCGCTGCTGCTTGCGCTCATATCGGCGCTTTCCGCCTGCGCGCCATCAGAAAAGAACATTTTCCCCATCGGCGGAGAAACTCCTGCGCCCGATGCCGCGCAAACGAATCAGCCGCAGCAAATCGCCGAAGACGTCAATTACGACGTCAAATTGGAGCACACGGCAATATACTATCCCGACGGCGCAGATGAGGCAAGCGCGGAGTACGTCCTCGAATATACCGCACCCGTATTTACCGGCGGCGGCAGCATGAGTTCATCAATGAACGATGCCGTCGCGCTTTTCATTGACGAGCTGATGCTGCGCGTTACCGATGAGCGCCTGCCGTTTGCCGACCGCGCTGAGGGCGAACCAGCGCCGAAAACGCTCGTCACATGCGTCGTCAGCGAAAGCCGTGGTTATATCAACGTGATATTTGACGAATCCGTCTCTTTCAGCGGCGGCGAAGAGCTTTATCGCCGCGCGCTCGTGCTCGACAGGGAAGGAGCCGAGCGGGGGCTTGCGTATGTTTCGGGCTGCTACGAACCCGCGCCGCTCGTCGCGCAGCGAATATTCGACATAATAAACGCCTCCCCCTCCGAATACTATACAGATATTGAGCTGTCGGACATCATATCCGAAATAGATTTGTTCAGCGGTTACTGCGTTATGCCGAACGGCTTCAAGGTATTCATGCCGGCGGGCGCGGTCGCTCCCGAAGCCAAAGGCGTCGTAGAGTTCGAAATCGACAGCGGTGTGCTGATGCCGCCGTTCGTTGGAGACATGATAAGCACGCAGGCGTATGAGGAGCTTCGGCCGATACTCAACGACCTTTGCACCGCCTGTGTTATCCGCTATGAATCGTTCGAGGGCGCAATGAGCGCTTATGCTGCGACCGAGTTCATGGCTCGCAGAATGCTCGGCAGCGATTACGACCTCGGCGGCGATTACATCACCGTGCCGAAGGCGGATTTTGAGGCCGTGTATGCGTCGCTCATCGCCGAAGGAGATTTCCCGGGCATTGACGAGCTTGCGCACGACATGCGTTTGGATAGCGGCGCGTATGTGATATCGAGAGAGTTTTTGACATACGTTTACAGCATTAACTTTGAAAGCGCGGAGCTTCACGACGACGGGACTCTTGTGCTTTCGGGCTCGCTTATGTACGGCGCGCCGGGCGATGCATCGGCAAGCTTTGTTTCGGGCGTAACCGTCACCCTCTCGCCTTGGGAGGACTCGCCCTGCGGATACAGAATCGCATCTTTTATTATGATGTAGTTCCATATTCGCGGCTGCGCCGCCCCTGCATCCCGTCGCGGGACACTTCACCCGCCCCGAACCCCCGTTTTGACGCGTGGCGTTTGCACCGATTTTCGCCTTGCACAGGCTCCGCGCGGCTCGCGCTTCCTGCGGAAGCCCGCGCCCTGCGGTTAACGGGGTTATGGTGCTTGATTGACGCAGGGGCTGCTGAAAGAGCGCTGAGCAGCGGTTGCTGCTCAGCGCTCTTTAGCTTTTGTATCAGAGGTCGTCGGCGTCCTGCACGGGCGGCTCAAAAAACGCCTCTTTCTCCGCAAGCTCCATGCCCGTATAGCTGCCGAGCACATCGGAAGGTATGTTTCTGTCTATATACGGCAGATCCTTGAACCGCACGTCGCCGCGCGGCATTGTCCTCCTCATGCGCTCTATCAGATCCTTCGGGTAATTCCGTTTTTCATCCTTCATATCTTACCTCCGAAAATGTTCAAACGGTCTTGTCCGAAGCTTAGGCTTTGCTTTTTTGTTGAATTTGATTCAAGCGGCAGATTATGACGCGCTTATGCCGGCGGTTGTATTCGCTCCGTTTGCCGTATTCGCGGCCGCGCGCGAACGCATAAGCGCCTTTGCCTGCTCCTTGCCGTCGAAAATGAGCAGCTCAAGCCCTACGTCGGGCGTTATCATTCCCGCCTGCACGAGCGACATCACAAGCTCGTTATGCGAAACAACGCTGAACCTGTTTTCACGCTGTACCTTTACGCTCACCTGAAGCTCTATCGGTATCGCATCGCCGAGCGTGCTCCGCTCAAACATCATGTCGGCGCAAAACAGCGACCGCGACTGCTCCGAGGTGCGCACCATTCGCGGCATACGCGAAAATTCGCGTTCAATCTCAAGCTCCTGCCGCACGGCCTCGGCAAACGATGCGTGTACCGCCTTCATCGCCATGCGCGCGCGCTTGTTTGACATCTCCTGAAGCGCTGCAATGGCGCTCGCCGCTGTGACGCCGCTCGCCGTGTTTCCGCGCGAAAAGTCGTTTGCGCCCGATTCCTCTTTTATGCTCTGACGCATTGCGGCGGCATATTCGAGCATGTATCCCGGAAGCGGCGGCGTCGAAAACCAGCTTACGCCGTTGAGACTGTCGCCCTTGTGTACGTCCTTTGACCAATCGCGCAGGTCGTTTGCGTCGAATCCCGAAGCGCCCGTTATAAGGAGCTTGTTTCGGGACGCCATGAGCGCGTTTTTCATTATTATCTGGTCGAGCTTATCCGAAAAACGCTGCTGGCTTTCAAACATGTCGGCTATGCCGAAGCCGAGAAACGTCCCCTTGCGCTCATGGAGCGCCGTAACCGTGAACGGGTATTTGCCGTGGGCATAATAGCCCTGCGGCTTGATTCTGCGGCTGTCCTCAAGAAGCTGACGCCCCGCAAGCCTGCACATATGGACGCGATATCTGTTTTGGGCTTTGTCAAACTCCCTTTCCCAGCATTCAATGAGCATTATGCACTCCGAATCGTCCGTTGCAAGCCCGCTGTCCGCCGCCCGCCTGAACGTAAGCGCATCCGGGGCCATCGCGTCTGCAGCATCGGGGTAATGCGCCCTGAACCATTCGCGCCTGTATGGGGTGAATTTGAACACGGCGCGTGAATCCTGTATATCGGTGCAATACGGGTCAAACATTATTCCCCGCGTATCAACGTGGCGTATGTACGCTCCGCCGAGGCCGCCGTTCGCCGTCGGGTCGAATCCGATTTCCTGCACCATTGTGCCGCCCACAAGCAGGTCGTGCGTAAGGCGTGCGTATTCATGCTCAAACCCAGTCCGCGCGCAGTTTTCCTTTATGACGCCGCCGAGAAGCTCCGCAAGCCTTTCGTATTTCGGCTCGTCCGCCGTTATCACGGCTTCGGGCATCATGTCCATAAGGTCTGCGCGGATATTCTCAACAGTCGAATATATCATCGGCGTAGTGGGGCGCGGTTCATTCGCCTCTCCCTGCGGCACATCTTCCCAATGCTCCGCCCTGTAGAGACGCTCGCACTTCTCAAGCCGCTCCCATTCGCTCAGATATGCGCTGCGGTACTCGTCAAAAAGAGCGTACAGCTTGTCAATACGCTCAAGCTCGGTCATATTTTCCTTATTTTTCATTTTTTACCTCACTTTGTTCATGTTCCGAAAAAATTGCTTTCCCGTTCATTTTCAAAGAACGGGTCGAAGCGCTTTACAGTCGTATTCGCCGGCGCCGCGCTTTTCCCCGGGCGCGACATCAGCGCATACCTCAGCGCTTCGGGCGCGTGGTCCTCTCCGTCGGCAGCATCCTCGCGGTTAAGCTTATCGTACGTCAGCGCGGGAAGCGTCCGTATCAGGTTTTCGCAGTCTGAAAACGCCTTCCAGCGCGGCTCGCCCGTCTCGGACGATAGGTACGCCCTCACCCTTTGCCAGCCTGCGACGCGCGAATTATCCGCAGGCGTAAGCGGCACTCCCGTAAGCGCAAACAGCTCCGCTATGCTCTCGCCCTCAAAGCCGCCCTCTGCGCGCAGCACCGCGCCGCGCCTTTGCCACATGTCGGGCGAGGCGACCGTATAGGCTATCTTCTCTTCGCCCGTCAATCGTACTATTTCCCGGGCAATTTCGTCAGCACGCATTTGGCGCACATACAGCTCCCTGTATGTATATACGCACCCGTCGCCGTCCACCGCATTCCACAGCACGCAGCACGGATCGTTATAGCCCCAGTCCATCGAACGGAAGCGCCGCCAGTGCTCAGGCAACGCAAATGGCTCGCACACATGCCTGTCGCGCGAAAACTCCTTAAAATACTGACCGGCGAACACGTCCCAATCGCCCTCGAGATGCGCCCGTCTCAGCTCCTCGGGAAGCGACATGAGCTGCTTCACATAGTCGGGGTCGGACTTCATCAGCACTGCGTTATCCCATATTCGCGCGGGTATGAAAGCATAATCCTCCGCGCGCTCGTTACAGGCGTACCGCCTGTCGATAAAAAGCCTTTTAACCCAGCCGTGGCCAACGTTTCCCGGGTTGCAGGTATAGTACATGCGCGGCTTGAAGCCGCCCTTTACTGAGCGGTTGCACGTCGTCAGAAAGCGCATTTGCTCCTCGGTGAAGTGCGTCGCCTCCTCCATGCCTATTACGTCATACTCCTGCCCCTGATACTGATAGACGTCGTTCGCCGCGTCGCAGTAACCAAGCTTTATGCGCGACCCGTTCCTGAACGTAAACGTTCTTTCGGAGACGTTGTATTTTGCCGCCTCCGACAGCTCGCGCATCAGCGGTATCAGGTGGTTTTCGCGCAGCTCGGGCAATGTGCGGCGCAGCAAGAGCGAATTAAGGTTTTCATGCGCAAGCGACAGCAGCACGAGCTTTCGGCGCATTGCCCAGCTTTTACCGCCTCCGCGCGCTCCGCCGTACGCTGTATGGCGTGCCGTTGACAGAAAAAACTGCTTTTGCTTTTCGTTCGGTCTGCCCCTTAGCTTCAGTTCCATTGTTTGCCTCCATTATTGCTTCAGGTGCAGCGGGAAAACCGCCCGACCGCAGAAATTAGGGCTATACTCCCGAACCCTCGCGGCGATTTTCTCAGCATTTCCCTGAGCAGAAATTTCCTCTCCCCACGGCGCAGTTATTGCATCCCCGCTTTATATGCATAATCTCCGCCGATGAGAAGTAACGAATAAATACAGCTTTTTACGCTTCTGATTATAACCGCGCGCATTCGCCGCATCGGCGCGTTTTTTGTACTCGATATGTCGCAAAAGCCGCGCTTCATCTACCACCTCCCTATACCACTCGAGCGCGGCGAGCGGGGCGGCGCAGCCGCCGCGCCCGCAGGGCGCGAGCTTCCGCAGGAAGCGTGAGCCGCGCGGAGCTGGAGGGAGGCGAAAAAATCTGATGTACACAGTGTGGATATTAAAAATAAGGTGTTGTATATATTATATATTGCTATTATTTCTTTGGTATTGTTTTAAGTTTCAACGCAAGCCGCGCTTCATCTACCACCTCCCTATACCACTCGAGCGCGGCGAGCGGAGCGGCGCAGCCGCCGCGCCCGCAGGGCGCGAGCTTCCGCAGGAAGCGCGAGCCGCGCGGAGCTGGGGAAGGCAAAAATCGTTTTGAGTCGAGTGTTAGCTGAGTACGGCAAAACAAAACATGTTAGTTTAATACCTTTAGTATATTATATATATGTTTCCCTCTTTACTGTTTCCATTTTAGTTTGTCATAAAGCGTCCACACATGGGGGTGGGGTTGCAGGGGCAGCGCCCCTGCAGCAGTCAAGCACAAACCTTCCTTCGTCCACTCGAGCGCGGCGAGCGGGGCGGCGCAGCCGCCGCGCCCGCAGGGCGCGAGC
>OIZL01000096.1_pt1 | contig 76876 bp, 72 predicted proteins | sample 1588541 | NCBI WGS metagenome assembly OIZL01 (sample SAMN03283285) | human gut metagenome | biome: human-associated habitat; material: feces | host: Homo sapiens | place: Peru | collected 2012 | reverse complement strand
AAATAAATTTTATTACATTCTATACGAAGTTGGGGCGTTTCGTAAAAAATAAAAACAAATAGCTGGGAGCGGATTAATTTTGCAAATTACAATTTATATGTTGAAACTTTTTTTACCTTGTTGTAATATATTAAATATAAAAAGGCAAATATATTAGAAAGGAGATTTATTTCAAGCGCCAGGGGTATTTTTACCTAACGAGGATTGGTTTTATCGAAAGATTCGGCGGATAAATCAATGGCAATCTTACTGTCATAAGAATAGTTACAAAAACTAATAGCAATATTAGAACAAAAAATTATTCATGTAAGCTTTATGCCTTTTATTAATTTTAATGGAGGTATTTAAAATATGTGCGGAATAGTTGGGTATATAGGTAATAAAAAAGCCATACCTATATTAATTGAAGGCTTAAAAAAGCTAGAGTACAGAGGATATGATTCAGCAGGAATTTCTGTACTAGAAAATAATAAAATTAGTATTATAAAAGATAAAGGTAGAGTTAATAATTTAGAAAATTTATTGGTAGACACTAATTCAAATGCAACGGTTGGCATTGCTCACACAAGGTGGGCAACTCATGGAAAACCTAGTAAAATTAATTCTCATCCTCATACAGATAATTCTAACACTTTCAGTATTGTTCATAATGGAATTATAGAAAATTATAAAGATATAAAAAAATTTTTAATGGATAATGGATATAAATTTTTGTCTGAGACAGATACAGAAGTTATCCCTAATTTAATAGCTTATTACTATAAATCTAATGATTTATTGCATGCTGTAGCTTTGGCTTGTAAAGATTTAAACGGTAGCTTTGCAATTGAAGTATTGTGCAAGGATTATCCAGACAGAATTATAGTTTCTAAAAAAGATAGTCCTTTAGTTATTGGTACGACTAAAACTGAAAATTATATTGCTTCTGATATTCCAGCAATACTTTCTTATTCAAAAGATTTTTATATATTAAATGATGATGAAATAGCAGAAGTATTTTCTGACAAATTAAAGTTTTATAATAATAATTTAGAAAAAATTTCTAAAAAAATAGAGAATATATCTTGGGATTCATCTGCAATAGGAAAAAATGGATATGAAGATTTTATGCTCAAAGAAATTCATGAACAATCTTCATCTATAAGAGAAACAATTGGAGCTACATTAAGTAATAAAAATATAGAAATAAATAATTTATCTTTTTCAAAAGATTTTTTATCTAGTTTTAATAAAATTTTTATAATTGCTTGTGGAACTGCTATGCATGCTGGTCTTGCAGTTAAACAATCATTTGAAAAGCTATGTAAAATACCAGTTGAAGTTGATGTTGCATCTGAATTTAGATATAGAGATCCTTTAGTTAATTCTCATACATTATCAATTTTCATTAGCCAATCTGGTGAAACAGCAGATACTATAGGTGCATTAAAACTTGCAAAGTCTAAAGGATCTACAACTCTTGCAATCTCAAACGTTATAGGAAGTTCTATAACAAGAGAAGCGGATTTTTATATTTACACACATGCTGGTCCAGAAATTGCGGTTGCATCAACTAAAGCTTATACATCTCAATTGGTATTATTAAACATTTTAGCCTTGTATTTTGCTGAAATACTTAATAGTGTCCAATTTGAAACAATTAATAAAATAAAGAAAAGTTTATTGGAATTGCCTAAAAAGGTTGAAGAAGTATTATTGAATGATAAAAAGATAGAAAAAGTTGCTAAAGATATATGTAAATCATCAAATATGTTTTTCTTAGGAAGAGGTATAGACTATCCTGTTGCAATGGAGGGCTCATTAAAATTAAAAGAAATTTCTTATATTCATTCTGAGGCATATCCTGCGGGTGAATTAAAACATGGTCCTATAGCGCTAATTGACTCTGATTTTCCGGTGTTAGGTATTATAACTGATGAGTTTTTGTCATCAAAAACAATTAGTAATCTACAAGAAGTGGTTTCAAGAGGAGCAAAAACTATTGTTATAACAAACCAAAAAATAGATAATTTATTTGATTATACTATAGAAATCCCAGAAATTAATACTTTTTTAAGTCCTATAATTTCTGTTATTCCTTTGCAATTACTTTCTTATTATATAGCAAAATTCAAAGGATTAGATGTTGATAAGCCTAGAAACTTGGCAAAATCTGTTACGGTTGAATAAAACACAATTCTGCAAGTGTTTCACTTTTTGCAAGCAGGCAGTAATAGAAACGGGAGGTATGGTAAAAAACCATATCTCCCTTTGCTTTTACAAAATCTTGGCTGCTTCGCGTGCAAGGTCGCTTCTTACCGATTCGTCATCATTTAAAGCAACTTGTATACACATTGAATTTCCCTTCATCTTTTCCGAAAGATAAACCAATCCATTATATCTTTCTGTAAGATTAGGATTATCAATCTGGGTGGGATCACCAAGAAAAATGAACTTTGAACCTTTTCCGGCTCTTGTAACGATGGACTTTATTGTGTCCGGTTCAATGTTTTGTGTTTCATCTATAATGAAATACGTGTCAACTATTGAACGACCTCTCAAAAATCCGATTGCCTGAATTTGAACAATTCCTTTTTCGAAGAAGTACTGTCCGTCTTCATAAACATCTTTTTTAGATTCACCTTTTTCCATATTACCATTTAATAATATAGAAAGGTTATCTTTTATTCCTGAAAGGTATGGAGATAATTTTTCCTCAATATCTCCCGGTAAAAATCCATACTGTTCTGTAGCAGTAACTGACCTGGTAACAAGAATACGTGAATACTCGTTTTGGTCTATCCGTTCAAGTCCTGCTGCAAGCGCGCAAAATGTTTTTCCTGTTCCTGCATTTCCCTTAATTACAACCAACGGGCTGTCTTTATCGAGTAATGCTTCTAACATAAATTTCTGTCCTACGTTCATAGGCTTTACGCCATAAGGTGAAGTATACTGATTTTTAAGCTTAACAATCTTTCCATTTTTGTACATTCCTAATGCAGATTTATTCATGGATTTTATTACAAAGAATTTATTTTCAACAAATTCTTTATCAGCAAAATCAAAGATTTCACTAACATTAATAAATCCTTTTGAATAGAACAAATCTATTGCATTATCAGTAGCAAATACTTCTTCTCTGCCAGTATACTGTTCAGAAAGTTTAGGAAACGTTTCGTCTTTAAAGCTTTCAGCCCTTATTCCTAAAAGCTTTGCTTTTAACTGAAGACTTAAATTGTTCGTTACAAGAATTACATTCTTCTTTTCTTCTTGCATTATTCCTAAGCAAGTTCGAAGAGTGTTTTTCTCTGCATAATTTAATCCTTCCAATTCGACCTTTATGTGATAAAAATCGTTAGAAATTCTTAAAATGCTTCCGTTTTCCTGTACCACGCCGGATTTAGACATCAGATGATCTGTTGGGAAAGTGTTAAGATACTCTAACAAGTCCCTAGCAATTTTCCGCTTTTCAACGGATTCTTTGTCAGTTTTTCTAAGTTCGTCCACTAAAGCAAGAGGAATAACTATTTCGTTGTCATCCCCAAACTTCAATGTACTTCTCTGTGACGAGAGAAGTGCATGCGTACGAAGTACAAAAACTTTGGACATATAAATGCCTCCTCAATTTTTTTTTGTAAAAGCCATTAAGAACAGTATAGCTGTTCTTAACGTAAACAGTTTACGTTAAAATTATACTATATTACTGTGTCTTTTTCAACATTTTTTATCATTTTATAACAAAAATTTTATTATAACTATAACAATTGCTCCAGGTATTCCAAGCATTCCAACAAATATTGAGGTAATAATGTTAATTCCAATGTGGAATCCCCACATTGCACCTATTAAATTAATTATATATATTAAAAAAGCTCCAAGAAATGAATTTAAAACTAGTTTTAATATTGTTTTTATTGGTACTATAAATAATTTTCCAAAAATAAATAAAAAGAAAATACATGCTGTAAATGCAATTATATTATTAAAATCTAAATTCATTTTTATCACCTGTCCTATTTAATAATATTAATTATTATTTCATTTATTACTATTTATTATGATTTTATTGTTTCATCTTGTTTTTAAAACTCCTATATGTTAGAATTTAGGTAGTAAAACAATGTGACTTAAGTAGCCCTTTGTTATAATTGCTTTACGTCTAAGAAATGAAAAATTTTTTAGTAAAAAATTAAAGGAGGTATTTATGAAAAAACTTAAAATAGTTATATCTTTATTAATTGTATTAGTTATTGCTATTTGTGTCATTTTAAGTATTTCATATTCAAAAGTTGAACTTAAAACTGTATCATCTAAAAAAGCTTTAAACAGAATATATAATAACTATTCAACTGATGAATTATCAGATTATCTTATTAGTGCTGTAACTATGCCATGGAGTTTATTTTATAATTTTGGAGGATTACAGTATGCTTCCAATATAAGCTATGATACTATTGGCGCAACAGATGATGTATTGATAGGCAAAGCAGAATCTTCAAATTCAATTTCTTCAACATCAAGTTCTTCAAAAGATTATTCAACCACAAACATTCAAGTTGAAAATGTTGATGAAGCAGATATAAACAAAACAGATGGTGATTACATTTATTCAATATCTGAGAATAATGTTGTAATTACGGACGTAAAAAATCCATCTGAATTAAAAATTGCTTCAACTATTTCTCCAAGTGGTATTCCTCAAGATTTAATATTGTATAACAATAAGCTTGTTGTAATTTCTGCAGAAAGTTCTACAAGTCGTTACAATAATAATACTATTGTTGACATCTATAATATCGAAAATAAGGAATCACCAAAAAGAGTAAAAAACTATAAATTATATGAACCATATTATACTTCTAGATGCATTAATAATAGATTATATATTATTTCTTCTGGAAATTTAAGAAAAGAAGGTTCAGATATTATAACATACTATACTGAAAATAATAATTCAAAAGATATTGGATTGAAAAATATTTACTATTTAAAAGACGTAAAATCTAAAGTTCAAACCCTAATATCAACTATGGACTTAGACAATCCATCACAAGATGTAAATGTAAAATCATATTTAATTGATATAAGCAATGCTTACATATCTGAAAATAGCATATATTTACTAGACCAAGCATATCAATATAGCTATTCTCACTTGCCAATTTCTTCATTATTTACATGGAAAGGTGTAATTGGTCCTTTTGTATATGAAAATGACACAACCACAAGTAGTAATTATACGACTTATATATATAAATTTGATATTCAAAAAGATGGCTTAATTAAATATTCTAAAAAAGTAAAAACTCAAGGTAAAACAATTAATCAATTTTCATTGGATGAATATAATGGAAATTTAAGAGTTGCTTTATATGACAATAATGGCTCAAAGATAACGGTATTTAATAATAACTTAGAAAAAATCGGAGAAACAGACTACTTAGCAAAAGGTGAAAAAATGTATTCTTCTAGATTTATGGGCAATAAAGCTTATTTAGTAACTTATAGAACTATTGACCCATTATATGTTATAGATCTAAGTGTTCCAGAATCTCCTAAAGTACTTGGGGAACTAAAAATTCCTGGATATAGCACATATCTTCATCCATATGACGAAAATCATATAATAGGAATTGGTATGGAAACAAAAGAGGATGTGCATAGAGATAGCTATGGTAAAATAACCTATACTAGTGCACGTATTGTTGGAATGAAAATGGCACTTTTTGATGTTTCAGATGTTACTAATCCAGTTCAAATGTCAAGTACTGTCATTGGAGATAGTAGAACTACCTCATCTATATTAACAAACCATAAGGCACTATTATTCTCAAAAGAAAAAGAATTAATAGCTATACCAGTAAACAATTATCCTGAAGATTTTGAAATATCAACTTCTTCTGACAATTATTCATCAATAATTAATTCATATACTAGCTACAGTAAACCATATACTTCTGAAGGTTATTTAGTATATAAAATAAATTTAACAGATGGTTTTAAGCTTAAAGGTACTGTTACTCATGATGCAGAAAAATCGCAATATAAATATTATACAAATTCTCGTCTTCTTAGAGGTTTATATATAGAAAACAACCTATTTACAATCTCTGAAGACTCAATACAAGTAAATAATTTAGAAAATATGGAATTTATAACAAAAATAAATTTAAGGAGGAAATAATATGAACGAAAATGATGAAATAAAAAATAAATCTTCTATGGGTGCAGCAGCATTAACTTTAGGAATAATATCTATAGTATTTGCAATATTTTGGTATATATCACTTCCATCAGGAATTTTAGCTATAGTGTTAGGAAAAAAAGCAATAAATAAAGTTGGTAGCAAAATTGGAAAAGCAGGATTTATTTTAGGTATTGTTGGGCTTTCACTATTTGCATTCATTTACTTATCATTTATTGCAGGAATATTAATAAACAATTATCTATAAATTATTGTTTGTGAGACGTATTAAATTTTGGGCAGGCACAAGACCTGCCCATTCAATTTTTAAATTATACATATCTATCCTACTTGATTTTCTTCTAAATTCATAATTTGAATTTTATCAATCATATCTAATTCTATTCCATTCTTTTTAGATTTTTTTATTAAATAATCTAGTTTGGCTTGATTAGCTTTTATTTCGTATAAATAATAATCAATTAATTCGCCTTCCGCAAATTCATAGTTTTTTCTTGCAACTTCAATATTATTATAAGTATTAATTATACTTTGTATTAAGATAGTATTAAACTCTTTATCATTTTTACTAAGAATCTTCTTTTCTTCTTTTATAAATTCTTCTTGCATATGGTATTCCTCCTGTTTTTATTATATGCTCGTCCAATAAATTTATGCGGGTTTTATCTCTAACACTAAATTGGATTTTGGATAAGTAATGCTTTCAACATTGAGCTTTTAATATAAATTTTTTCAAGTTCCTGCTTCGCTCCACTCAGAAGCGTCACTTTCAAAAATTTATATTAAAAGCCCACATTGTTAATTGGCATGTAAATAACAAACTTATAAAGTAGCGCGAGGAGGGTTTCTATTTTTAAGAACGCGAGCTTGACGTGGGGACCGCTAGAGGCTGTTAAACGCGTTAGCGTTGTTACAGCGTCCAGTGGGATGAAGCGAGCATAATTAAAAATAGATTCGTCCGGGAGCGGATTTCTGGGCAGGCACAAGACCTGCCCCTACACGTATATATTAATCTTTATTCAGTTTTCAAAACGCCAAACGCATAAATATCCAATTTCTCCACCTATTTGTATTGATTTTCAGTCCAATAAATGATAAAATTATGTAGATATTTATAATTAAGGGGGTATTATATGGAAAATATTAAAATTGGAAAAGTCTACAGACATTTTAAAGGCAATTATTATTTTGTAGAAAATGTTGGTAAAGACTCGGAGTCGCAAGAAGATGTTGTTATTTATAAACCTTTATACCCTAGAGAAGATAACTGTTACATTTGGGTTAGACCTCTAAAAATGTTTTTGGAGGAAATACCTGAAAGACCAGACAATATAACTGGTCAAAAACATAGATTTGAACTAGTTGAAAATTTAAATAAAAATTATTTAGTTTAGGAGATTATTAGTATGATAGATATAAAATTTTTAAGAGAAAATCCGGATATAGTTAAGGAAAATATAAAGAAAAAATTTCAAGATCATAAATTAGTATTAGTCGATGAGGTAATTGATTTAGATAAAAAAAGTAGAGAAGCAATGATGCATGGCGACGAATTAAGAAATGAAAGAAAAACATTAAGTAATCAAATAGGTAGCTTAATGAAAGAAGGAAAAAAAGAAGAAGCTGAGAGCATTAAAGCTAAAGTTCAAGAAATAAATAATGAACTTGTAGAAAACGAAAAAAAAGAAGAACAATATGCTGAAGAAATAAAAACTAGAATGATGAAAATTCCTAACATTATGCATGAATCTGTTCCTATTGGAGAAGATGATAGCCAAAATGTTGAAGTACAAAAATTTGGTGATCCTGTTGTTCCAAGTTATGAAATACCATATCATGCAGATATAATGGAAAGCTTTGGTGGTTTAGATTTAGACTCTGCTAGACGTGTTGCAGGAAATGGTTTTTATTACTTAGTTGGTGACATTGCAAGATTACATTCTGCAATATTATCTTATGCAAGAGATTTTATGATTAATAAGGGATTTACTTATTGTATACCACCATATATGATTAGAAGTGATGTTGTAGATGGTGTTATGAGCTTTGAGGAAATGGATGCTATGATGTACAAAATAGAGGGTGAAGATTTATACTTAATTGGTACAAGTGAACATTCAATGATAGGTAAATTTAAAGGTCAAATATTAAATAAAGAAAATATGCCATATACAATGACATCATATTCTCCATGTTTTAGAAAAGAAAAGGGTGCACATGGTATAGAAGAACGTGGCGTTTACAGAATTCATCAGTTTGAAAAACAAGAAATGATAGTTGTATGTGAACCAGAAGATAGCTACAAATGGTATGACAAATTATGGTCATACACAGTTGAATTATTTAGAAGCATGGATATTCCAGTTCGTACATTAGAATGTTGTAGTGGAGACTTAGCAGATTTAAAAGCAAAAAGTGTTGATGTTGAAGCTTGGAGCCCACGACAACAAAAATACTTTGAAGTTGGAAGCTGCTCTAACTTAACAGATGCTCAAAGTAGAAGATTGGGAATACGTATAAAAGGTGAAAAAGGAAATTACTTAGCACATACATTAAATAATACTGTAGTTGCTCCACCTCGTATGTTAATTGCATTTTTAGAAAATAACTATAATGAAGATGGAAGTGTAAATATTCCAGAAGTATTAAGGCCTTATATGGGCGGTATAGAAAAATTAGTACCTAAAAAGTAATTCATTTCAATAATGGGCAGGCACAAAACCTGCCTCTATAAATTCATTTATTAATAATTTTACAAATTACATTTTATAAAATAAAGGAAAGTTTTAAGATGATAATAAAAAATCCTAAATTTGAAATTTCTGCTGTTAGTCCTAAGCAATACCCAAATAATGATTTGCCTGAAATTGTTTTAGCAGGTAAATCTAATGTCGGTAAATCTTCTTTTATTAACACTATGTTAAATAGAAAGAGTTTGGCTAGAACAAGTAGTGAACCTGGTAAAACAAGACAAATTAATTTTTATAATATAGATTCTAAATTCTATTTTGTTGATTTACCTGGATTCGGGTACAGTAAAATGTCACATATACAGCAAGAGCAAGTTGGCAAGTTTATTGAGGAATATTTATTTACAAGAAAAAAGATTGCTTTAATTATTCTTTTAATTGATATTCGTCATAAGCCAAGCGAAAACGATATTCTTATGTTTAATTATATAAGAAGCATAGGTACACCATATATAGTTTTGGCAAGTAAAGCTGATAAGATAGCTCCTACAAAAGTAGATTCTTATGTGGAAGATTTAAAAGAAAACTTGCAAGCAAATAAAACAGACATAATCCTTCCATTCTCTTCTGAAAAAAAGATTTATACAGAATCGGTTTGGAACAAGCTAGAAAAATATATAAATATATAGATTATTAGATTAAAAGATTGGAGACAAAAATGAAACTAACATCTGACAATGAAACTTTAGCAGAAAACAAAGTATTAATTTTATATATTTTAAATAAAATAGATACCCCTGTTAGTAATAATGAATTATTGCAACTTGTATTATCTATTGAAGATATGAATTATTTTTATTTTCAACAATTCATATTGGATTTGCTAGAAAATAAATACATTGAAGAATATAAAGAAGAAGAAAATTCTGAAGCAATATACAGACTAACAAATGCCGGAAAATCTGCTTTAGAGTTAACAAAAGACTTAATTCCTGGTATTGTAAAGTTAAAAATTGATAGCACAATAAAGGGCGAGCTTGATAGTATTGAAGAAGAAGTTTCTATTGTTTCCGAATTTATGCCTGAAGATGATAATCTTTTTAGTGTTACTTGTAAAATTGTCGAAAAGAACAAGTCAATATTTGAAGTTTCAACTTTCGCTGGTTCTCGCGAGCACGCAAAAGCTATTTCTGATAATTGGAAGAAAAATGCTGTAGATATTTATCCAAAAATAATTAATCTATTAACAAATAAAGAATAAAGCACTGGTGTTTTAGTGCTTTATTTTTCTATTTTTCTTCTTACATATTCATATAATATTATTGATGTTGCAACTGATGCATTTAGACTCTCTGTTCTTCCTAGCATTGGTATTTTTATTTTTTCATCTGCAAAGTCCAATATATCTTTAGATACACCATTTGCCTCGTTTCCTATAACGATAACTTTTTTATTATAATCTACATTATATATGTTATTGTTTGTTTCTAAAGATGTTGCCATTACTTTATATTTATGTTTTCTTAAATTTTTTAAAGTTTCTATTAAATTATCACTTTCAATTATATTTACTCTAAATATTGCTCCCATTGTAGAACGTACAACCTTTGGGTTGTATGCATCTGCTGTTTCCTTTGATACTATAACCTGTTTTAGCCCAACACTATCTATTGTTCTTAAAATTGTTCCTAAATTTCCTGGATCTTGTATACCATCTAGTACGACAATTACATCTTCTTTATAGTCTATATTTTCCTCTGAATTTTGTTTTTCAATAACTGCTAAAATGCCTTGAGGATTTTGAACATCACTTATAAAAGAAAAAATTTTTTTATTAACATATATGCATTCATATTTAGCAATTTCATACAATAGTTTTTGATCTATTCCACCATCATTAGCATTTTCCTCACATACAATAATCTGTTTTATGGATTTATTTTCATATATAGCTTCTTTTATAAGTTTTATCCCCTCAATTATATATGAATTGCTTATATCTCTGTATTTCTTTTCTTTTAATTTTTTTATATTTTTTATTATCTCATTATCTTTGCTGGTAATAATTTGCATAACAAATCTCCTTAAAATTTCATATATTTATTATACCCATTTTATTAATATGTTTCAATAAAATTTAACTAAATTGTAAAATATCATTTTTTTCTTGTATTTTTTTGTACCTTATGGTAATATAATGTTAAATTTATAAATATTTTGTAAATATTATGAAAGGGGATGTTTTTATGGATACAAAAACAACTAGTATTGTAGCATATATTACATGGATTGGTTTATTGGTTGCATTTTGTGCTGGTGATAAAGAAGGTGCTAAATTTCATTTAAATCAAGCTTTAGTAATTTTCTTATTCTCTCTATTAGCAGTTATTCCTTGCATTGGATGGATTTGGGGAATATTTATGTTAGTTTGTTGGGTAATGGGATTAGTAGCAGCTATAAACCAAGAAGAAAAAGAAGTTCCATTAATTGGAAAAATAAGAATTTTAAAATAATTCGCATTTTAGCTGCTAATAATTAAATTAGCAGCTAATTATTTTTTTAAATTAGAGGTATTTATGAAAGCAAAAAGTTTGGATGACTATATTTATTATTCTTTAATAATCACTTGCATTCTGCTATTTATTTTAGCACTTGTATATAAGTGTTTTTTTTATAATTTCAAAATTGGATATTGCGCTATTTACGATAAACTAGGAATTTATTGTCCTGGATGCGGATGTACACGAGCTTTTGAAGCTTTGTTACATTTTAATATAAAAGCATCTATTTATTATAATCCAACTGTATTTTATTCTGTGATTATTTTGTTTTGCTTTCTTTTAACACAAACAATAGATAGAATTATTAAATCTAAAAAGCACATTATGCCATATTCTAATTTTTATCTATATACTGGAATTTTTATTATGTTATCAAATTGTATAATAAGGAATATGTTTAATATTTATATAAATTAAGCTTTTGGGCAGGCATAAAACCTGCCCATACATTTTTATTATGTATTCTTGCAAAATATGTACTATTATATAACTCTTAAGAATTTTTTAACTTCTTCTAATATTGTTTTACTATCATTATTTTTTAATTTTAATGTTATATATGGTTCTGTACCTGCTGAGAACCTTAGATTATCTTTATATTCTTTTACTAGCGTATCTACTACTTCCATATTAAATAACTTAGGATCGAAGTAAAATACAACACTGCTCATTTTTTGTGTAATTTTAAATACATTTTTTTCCTTACATAGCATTTTTATTCTTGCTATTTCTATTAAGTTTTCCATTTCTTTTGGCATTGTTCCATATCTATCTGTTGCCTCGTCTATTACATCTGCAATATCGTCTTCAGTTTTTACTAATGCTATATTTTGGTACATTTCTATTTTCTGTGCTGTTACGTCTATATATGTATCTGGTATATAGCAAGAAACATTTAAATCTATTTGTATATCTCTTTCTTCTTCTACTTCTATACCTTGCATATTTTTTACAACTTCATCTAATAAGTTGCAATACGTATCATACCCTACTTGCTCCATATGTCCATGTTGTATTTCTCCAAGCAAACTTCCTGCACCACGAATTTCTAAATCTCTCATAGCAATTTTAAAACCAGAACCAAATTCAGTAAATTCTTTTATTGTTTTTAGTCTTTTATCTGCCACTTCAGATAACATTTTATCTCTTCTGTAAGTAATATATGCATATGCCTGAGCATTACTTCTTCCAACTCTTCCACGTATTTGATACAATTGTGCCAAACCAAGTCTATCTGCATTTTCAACAATAATTGTATTTGCATTTGGTATATCTATTCCAGATTCTAATATTGTAGTACAAACAAGAACATTAATTTCTCCAGCAACAAATCTTTCCATTATTTCTTCTAGTTCTTTACCACTCATTTGTCCATGGGCATATTCAACCTTTGCTTCTGGAACTAAATCTGCAATTTGTTCTGCTTTTGCTACTATCTTTTCAACATTATTAAATAGGTAAAATACTTGACCACCTTTTTCTAACTCTTTTGTTATTGCCTCTTTTATAACCTCTTCATCATATTCTAATACATATGTTTGAACTGGTTTTCTATTTTGTGGTGGTTCATATATAACAGACATATCTCTTATTCCAACAATAGACATATGTAAAGTTCTAGGTATTGGAGTTGCAGTCATTGTTAAAACATCTACATTTGTTTTTATTTCTTTAATTTTTTCCTTATCTTTAACTCCAAATCTGTGTTCTTCATCAATTATTAATAAGCCTAAGTCTTTAAATATAACATCTTTACTTAAAATTCTGTGAGTTCCTATTACAACATCAATTTCTCCAAGTTCTAGCTTTTTAACTATTTCTTTTTGCTCTTTTTGAGTTTTAAATCTGTTTAATAGTTCAACTCTTATTGGGAAATCTTTCATTCTTTCTTTAAATGTTTCATATTGTTGATTTGCAAGTATAGTTGTTGGAACTAAATAAGCTACTTGTTTTTGATTCATTACAGCTTTGAATGCTGCTCTTATTGCAACTTCTGTTTTGCCATATCCAACATCCCCACAAAGTAATCTATCCATTGGCATTGATGTTTCCATGTCTTTTTTAACTTCTTCAATACATCTTAATTGATCTTCTGTTTCTGTATATGGAAAACTATCTTCAAATTGTTTTTGCCATGCTGAATCAGCAGAAAATGCATATCCTTTTGCCTTTTTTCTTTTTGCATATAATTCTATTAATTCTTTTGCAACTTCTCTTAAATTAGCTTTAACTTTTGCCTTTGTATGCTCCCATTCTTTGCTTCCTAATCTATTTAATTTAGGTGCCGCTTCTCCTCCACCAATATATTTTCTAACATTGTCTAATGAATTAGTTGGAACATATAATATATCTTCGCCTTTATATTTTATTTTTATATAATCCTTTGTAACGTCACCTGTTTTTATAGTATTTACACCTATGAATTGACCTATACCATTAGTCCTATGAACAACATAATCTCCTATTTCTAGGTCCGCAAATACTACTTTTTCTGCTTGTTTAAAAACAGAAGAAGATTTTCTTTTTTTCTTTTCTGTACTAAATAATTCTTGACTTGTTATTACAATTAAATTATTATCAAAACATTCAAAACCAGAAGATAGTATTCCCTTAGAAACTATTACTATTCCATTACTAATTGGAACATTTAAATTTTCTACATATTTATGTGGTATTTCTTTTTCTCCCAATAATGATATTATTTTTTTACTATTATCTTCATTTCCTATTAATAGTATTACTTTTTTATTTTCAGATAAACTTTCAATTGTTTTATTTACAAGCAAATCTATTGAAGATTTATAAAAATTAAGTTCTTTAAAAGAAAACCTATACATATTAGGCCTATTAAAAGCTATATCTTGTTTTTCTAAATATACATTTTGGTATTTACTTATTCTTTCATCTAGGTTTTCATATTTATCTAAATACTGTAAAATCTCTGGAATAAATTTTTCTTTCTCTGTTAAAGTATTTACTAGCATTTCTGAATCTTTAATAATATTGTCTGCTCTTGCTTTTATTTTTCCTATCTCATCTAAAAATATTATGGTGTCGCTTTTCAAATAGTCTAATAAATTTGAAGTTTGACTGTAAAAGCATGTTAAATACTTATCTATTTTAGAAATAAAATTTCCTTCTTTTATTTGTTCTATGTCTTCTTGATTAGCAGGCACAAGACCTGCCGCTACACCTTCATATTTATTTTTTATATTATTTACTATATTTTCTATACTATCTGTTACAATATACTCATGTGCAGGGTATATTGTAATTTCATTTAATTCTTCTATAGATCTTTGAGATGATATATTAAAATATCTTATAGAATCTATCTCATCTCCCCAAAATTCAACCCTTACACCTTTATTGTTTGTAACTGCAATATCAATAATGTCTCCTCTAACACTAAACTGCCCTTTTCCTTCAATAAGTTCTGTTCTTTCATATCCTAGTTTAACTAATTTTTCCTTTATTTCATCAAACTTATATTCTTTATTAAATTCAAACTTAATTACATTTGAATATAGCTCTTTAGTGCTTATCATTTTTTGCATACATGCTTCAATTGTAGTAACAACAATATCTACGCTACCATTATAAATTCTATTCAAAACTTCTATTCTTTCATATGGTAAATCTTTACTTTCTGCAATATAATCATAAGTTACAATATCCTTTTTAGGGAAATATACTATTTTAGAATTAAAATATTTTAAATCATCTAAAAGTTTTTTAGCCTGAATTTCGTTGTATGTTATTAAACATATTGTTCGTTTACTGCTTTCTTTTGTTGCAGCTAAACTTAGTGTTTTTGCAACGTCAGTTAAGCCCAATAAATTTATTGGACTTATTTTTTTATCTATATTACCTAGGCAATCTTTAAACTTTTCATTGTCTATAAATTCTTTTATTATTGCATTCATAATTGCTCCTTAAATATACTAATTATTATAGCACTAAAAGAACAAAACGTCTAGCTTAGGTACGAGAATTTAAATGTTAGTCTTTCGAAATATATTTTTTTATTTCTTCAATTTTTTCTTTGGTGGCTTTGTATCCTGCTTCATATAATTCTTCTGTTTTATCTATATCTAACAACCAAACTTTATCAGTTTTAATTTTTAACAAATACTCTATGCCTTCAATCTCATAATTATATAATTCATGCATCATAATTCCCATTGATCCAGTTATGGCATCTAAAATATTTATTTTTTTCTTTTCCTTTTTTTCTTCATTAAATACTATGCTAATTATTTTTTCTGCTCCAATTTCTTTTAACTCTTTCCAAGGAGTATTTTCTCTTACCCCTCCATCAACTAGTTTTTGATTATCAAAATCTGTAGGACAAAATATACCAGGATATGAGCAACTAGCTTGAACAGCTTTTCCAATATCTATATTATTCACTGTATATATTTCATCTGAATATTTTCTTTCATCTTTTAAGGAAGTAAACATATAAATTGAACCATTATATAAATTTACACTTGGTATAATTAGTGGCATTTTTATATCTGAAATTAATTTTACATTTTTGTCTTTAGCACTCTTTTGAATTATTTTTGCTAACTTATCTCCTTTATTTAACCCCTCTATACATATCTTTCTTTCAAATAATAAACCAAGTAACAGCTTTAAAATTATTAGCCAATTTATTTTACTAATTTCTTTTCCATAATTTTTAAATAATTTTAGCATTTCTTCTGGTGTATAACCCATAGCATATAAACTTGCAACTATACTTCCAGACGAAGTACCAGATACACAATCTATTTTTATGCCCTCTTCTTCTAAAGCCTTTATAGCTCCAATATGCGCTGCCCCTTTTATTCCTCCTCCTGACAAACATAATCCTGTCTTCATAAAAACTCCTTTCAAATATTGACTTGTTTATTAATATTAAAACAAGTCAAAAATTTAAATAATCAATTGTTATTAATTTTTAATTAATTGTTGTCGATGTTCTTCCAGTATCCAGTACTTCTTCTTGTAAAGCTCTCCATGTATTGCATCCAACTATTCCATCAGTTGCTAAACCAAATCTTCTCTGAAAACCAATAACAGCATTTCTAGTTTGTGTTCCAAATATGCCATCTAATCCACCTGTTGTAAATCCTAAAGTATTTAGTCCATCTTGCGCAACCAGAACATATGCGCCCCTGCTTCCTTGCCTAACAAGTGGATAACCACCAGTTGCACAAGCAGAAGGATAGCTCCTTTTATCGAAATGGACCCACGTTGGGGTATAAGATGCTGGTTCAACATAACTCCACACTCCTGAGCTAATTGCTACATTTCTAAGAGAATTTCTTTGGGAATTTGTTAGTCTTTGACCAACATCAAATGCCACACCAGCATAATGTTGTGACTATGAGTACTTAGTTGAACATTTTTATTAACCAATTTCTACTATTTTTAATCTTTCTTTTAAATAATCTTTTAATTCTTTATCTTCACAATATACAATACATCCGGCATTTTCCTCTTGTCAGTAAAACTCTATATGTATTTTTTATAATTTCTTCTGCCAACTTTTCTCCCTCAAGTCTATTTCTATGTATAATTCTTCGTATTCCATTTAGAGCACTATCCGTCTTAGCTCTTTTAGTATAGTCAACCTCTATTTTTCCATTTCTATATATTAGATCTTGTCCTATAATTACTCCTACATAATCAAAATCTAATCCTTGACATGTATGAATGCAACCAGCTCGTTCTACTGAGTCTTTTGCTATTGCCCATTGTTCATTTATTAAATTCCAACTCATATTGAAATTATATTTAGGTATTTCTATATCATATATTTCAGAATTATCTCTTGATTCTTTTTTTGAATCCCAACAATATCCTGCAACAATTCTAGAAGCATTATTTTTTTTATTTTTTCTTCTTATAAAATCCCTCATTTCATTCGGATTATCTGCTATTTTTATATCATAGTGCAAATTGGAATCAATCACATCATGATTAGCTGTATCTCTAATTTGTAAAACATCTTCTATCCATGAAACATAGTCAGCTGAACCAGAACACCTAAATTGCGATGTTAGTTCAAATTCTTCTATTATTGCATCTTGTTCTTTAGCCCTTTTTATTATTTCTGATATACTTCCTTTATCTTTAAGTGTAACTCTTTGTAAATCGTCAATAAAAAATATTGAAAGCTTACTAGCTTTAATAATCTCTTTTATTTGGTTTTCTCCTATATTTTCAAATATGCCAGACTTTTCTTTTAATCTATGTGATTCATCTACAATCAAAACATCATTTTCATCATTGATAGATTGAATAAATGCTCCAGAACTTTTAATTTCTTTTATTATAGGTTTATATATATTATCTTTTCGTATCGTATATTTGTATACTTCTCTTTGTGCTTGTATAGGCGTTACAAAACTTGCTTTATTTATCTTATTATTAGGATTCATGAAAACATCGGTCAATATTTTCATAGCTAATATAGATTTTCCAGTTCCTGGTCCTCCTTTTATGATAAATACTCTTTTCTTATTATCTTTCATGGATTGTTTTGCCATTTCTATTGCTTTCTCATATACAATTTCTTGTTCATCAATCAATGTTATATACTGTGTATTTTTCATAATATCAATTGTTTTTGAAGTTAGTAGATTAGTAATAGATACATGACTATTTTCTATAATATCAATTACTTTACAATTATCACCTTCACAAATTCTTTCATTTATAAATTTTCTTAATTTAGCTAAGTCTCCTCTTAAAAACAACGGACATTTATCAATAAATTTTTTGTACTTATCATCAAATAATGCATCATTATGATATGTCTCATAATTATGCAAAAATGCACATGAATAGGTCTGTATATCATTAGTTATGAATGCACTATTATATGTTTTTAAAAAATACAGATAAGAATATGCCTGAAAAGAAGGATGTACTCTTATTATTTCTTCTCTTGTATGGCTAGTTACTATGTATCCAACTTTATCTGCAGGTTGTTCTACTTTGCTCCATTGTTTTATTTCTAGAATAATTGCAACATTTTGTTTATTTTTATTTTTTCCTGTAATCATTACATCAATTCTCTTTTTAGTATCTATATTAGGAATAGTATGTTCTATTGATATTCCACAATTATCTGGTATACTATCATCTTCTAATAATAAATATAAATACGGTATTGAACCATTCCATGAATTTACTATGCTATAATTAGTTTTTGCAACATTTTTAGTATATGCTTCTGTTATTTTTCTTATTATTTCTTCTTTCCTACAATCTTCTAAGAATTCCTTTTTAGTTGCTTTGTATACTATCATATATCCTCCTTATTATATATCAATTTTTAGTTCAAATTTTACTGATTTATCATGATAAATATAAATTTTATTAATTAACATGTTTAATATTGCTTTATCTGGCTCATTATTTTCTATAATTTGATTAAAATAGTCTATAGTATGTTTTAATTTTTCTAGTTTTGTTTCTAAATCTTCTTTTCGTAATTCTGCCAGTTTCCTTTTTGTTTTTTCTATTTCCTTATATTTTTCTTCTTCTAAATCTTTATATGTATTTTCTATAAACTCTCTTTTATCTTCCGAAGAAGCTGCTATTTCTTTTATTCTTTGAGATACCAAAACTTTATATTCCGCTTCTAAATTCTTTAAATTTATTTTTTGTTCTTCAGCATTTTTCTTTTTATTAGATTTATATTCTTCCAATTTTAAGTTGTTTATTTCTGACATATAATTATCTCTTAAAAGTATCAAAAAATTCCTAAAGTTAGCAAGTAGTAAATCTTCTCTTATATTGTGACATACACATCTTGATTTTCCATACTTTCTATAACTTACACACTCATATAACTTTTTAGGAACATATACTTCTTTATTGCTACGAACTCTTGTAACTCCTGTAACACTACCACCACATTCTCCACATCTTAAGAATCCACCAAATATGTAACTTCTTTTTTTCTTTGTATACATACTTGAACTTTTTACTCTTTTCCTCATTGTTTCTTGAACTCTTTTGAATTGTTCTTTTGTTATAATTGCCTCATGATGATTTTCAAATATATACTGATTCTCTCTTTTTACTTTTTTGCCCTGTTTATGAATATCTTTTCTTTCTGTTTTATGAGTAATTACAGTTCCTATATAAATTTCATCTTTTAAAATTCTTTTTATCATATATATATCCCATAATTTTTTCACAGGCTTTTTATAACTTTTTCCATTTTTAATTAATTCTCTTTCAATTACTTGTGATGGTGTTAAAAAATCATATTCAAAGTTTAGTTTATGGCAAATTTTTCTCATCCCTAAACCTTGCTCATATAAATCATATATTGTTGTTATAGTTTCTCTTACACTTTCATCAACTACTAATTCTCCTTTTTTTGCAGTTTTCAAATATCCAAATTTCGTACCCTGCAACAATATCCCTTTTTCTAATTGTTTGTGCATTCCTATTTTTACTTTTTTCGATACTTCTTTTACATATCTTTCATTAAACCATGTTGAAAGACCTATTAAATCATCATCTCCTTCTAATAAATTAAATTTTCCAAAAGTATCTTTTGTTAGTATTAAATTTACATTTCTTTCTTTTAACTCATCAATAAATGTAAGTGTTCTGCTACCTTTACGACCAATTCTTGATAGATCTTTTGCTAAAATTATATCTACTTTCCCATCATCAATGTCTTGTAACATTTGGCTAAACTGTGGTCTTTCATCATTTGAAATATATCCAGATACATTGTCATCAATGTAATATTTAGATATAGTCCAACCTTGAGAATCGGCATATTCTTTTGCCAATTCTTTCTGCGCGTTAATACTACTATACCTACTTCTGTTATCATCTTTGCTTAACCTACAGTAACATACAACTTTCAATATATTTATCCTTTCTTGAGAGATAAATATATTTGTGTCTTAGACAAGTTTATATTATCTCCATTTTATAATAAGTGCAATATTTTCACTTAATATTTTTACTTTTTTCGTAATTTAACATATCTCTTATTGTTTTGACAGTGTCGTTTTTTCCACTAATAAACAAGAATACATTCGAGTTCTGACTTTTTATTTTATTGATTTCTTGTATTATTTTTTCATTATTATTTTCTATTTGATTTATATATATTTGAGTAATCACATCATTTTCAAAGTTAAACTTTTGAACTTTCAACTTACACCACATACCTTTTCTTTAGTAATGTATATGTTTTACATTACTTGTGAATTACAAAAAAGAGCTAAGAAAAATTAGGTTTTATTCTAATCTTTCTAGCTCTTAGTTTTTGATGTTATTATTATATTATGATGTTTTTATAAAATCAATTTCCTTTTATCTTCCTTATTTCTATTTCAAATATAGTTTTGGGATATTTTTTGTCATTTCACTCAGTTAATTTTTTCCTTAAAATAGGTTCATTTAGTGAAGTTCCGTACTCTAATTTTTTATTATACTACTCTGCACAATACTTCTATTATTACCTTAGTTCATAATTTTCTATCACTTTGATATATATTATTTTTCTACTTCTAATAAAAAGTTATCAAATAACTTTTCCATATATTCAGAAGGAATATCTTTATTAGGATTTTCTTTTTTATTTTGTAACATAGTTATTAAATCATTTTCATTTAATGTTAATATTAAATGTCCTTCATTTCTTAAAAAACCTTTACATTCTTTTTGAGAATTTCTGTCAATTCCATTTCTACTTATTAGTATTGCAACTGTTCGTAATGCATTTTTATTCAAATACTTATTTGTATCATCAATTTGAGCTTGGGTAATTTTATCATTGTAGTTTTTAAATTCAAATATAATATATCTAGACCTATATATTTCATATAATATTTTCCAAAATCCTCCTTGGTGTTTTACTTTTCCTAATAAATCTATCCTATGCAAATTATTATCACAATTTATTTGCGCTTTCCAATCATATATATAATCTCCAAATAGAAATTTTATTACTTCTTCTCCAATAAGTTCAAATTCTCTAGAACCTTCCTGTCCTTTTTTTATATTTTTTATTTTCCTTACGTACTCATCTTCTATTTTTATAGGCGTTTCTTCTTTTGAAAAGTTTTCTACACTATTTATGTATTTATCCAAATCTATTTTTTGGGGGCTGATATCTATAATTGAAAAAGGCAACATATCTTTTAACTGCCCAACTAAATCTTGGTTATTTCTTATCAAGTATATTATATTAGCTATATCTATTATAATTATATTCTCTTTTTTAAAATAATTTTTTTGTTCTTTCGCAACACTTCCTAATATAATAATAAAAGAATATTTGTTTAATTTTTCTTTTGGATAAATTGATCTATAATGTCTTAATTGATTCGATGCACTAATAATAGTATCTGTACAATTATTTTTCACTTCCTTTACTTCTACTAAAATATCAAGATTATTATTACTTTGTAATACAAAATCTATTCTTTTGTCTTTAACTTGATATTCTTTTTTATATTCTATATTTAAATTTTGAAAAAGTTTTTCTACAAAATCTTCTGCTCGTTGAAAATAGAAAAAAAACATAAAAATCCCTCCTATCTAAGTAAAATACATTCTATTATTATATATCTACCACTCTATATTTTCTGGATATTTCGCTCCAGTTATATGCTATCAAACATTAGTTCTTTTGTCAATCTATTTACTATTATTTTACATCTAAAAACACAACTTTTACTTATCTTTTATTATATTTTTGATTGTGTTCAACTGTGTGCATTTAGTCATGACTCTGCCCACTATGGCCTCCTTCCCATGATCTTCTAAATGCATAACCAACTGGGATTGGTGCTCCATATAAATATCTTGTTGAGTTCCATGCCCTCATTGTATTTCTTGTTGTCCATAAAATATTGCTATTACTTGCTCCTCTAAATTCTTTAACAGTTAAAGTTCTATTTGTATTGTATGGCATAGCTTCATTTTCGCCTCTAATATATTTTTCCATTCTATTGGTGTCATTGTTATATACTAAAATTGTAGCCATAAAAAACCTCCATAAAATATATGTTTCTTTATATTTTATGAAGGTTTTGTTTTTTTGTTGAATAGGAAAAATCGAAGATTTTCTGTACTTAATAGGAAAATGCTATTTATTACTTGTTTTTAATACTTTTCCAAGCAAGTCAATTAATTCTTCTTGAAGTTTTTGGCTACATTCTATTAATGGTAGTCTTGGATTTCCGCAGTTAAATCCATAACTATTCATTATTGCTTTTATTGGTATCGGATTTACTTCTTTAAATAATGCTGATATAAATTTTGATGCTTCTATTTGCATATTCATTGCTTTGTTAGTTTCGTTTTCAAAATAGTATTTTGTTATGTCTGATGTATATTTCGGTAAGATATTCGAAAGTACAGATATAACTCCTATTCCTCCTAAAGATAGTATTGGTACAATCTGGTCATCATTTCCAGAATAAATATTTAAATTTTCTCCACATAAGTCTCTTATTTTTAATATTTTAGATATATCTCCGCTTGCTTCTTTTGTTGCTACTATATTTTCTATTTTTGATAATTCAAAGTATGTATCTGGTTTAATATCAACTCCCGTTCTACCAGGTACATTATACAAAATTATTGGTAAATCAGTGTTTTGAGCAATTATTTTATAGTGTTCTATTAAACCGTTTTGAGTAGTTTTGTTATAATATGGTGTTACCACAAGTAATCCGTCCACACCAATATTGTTTGCGAAGTCCTCATTTTCTAAAACTTGTTTTGTGTTATTGCTTCCTATTCCTGCAATTACTGGTACTCTTTTGTTTACTATTTTTACACAATATTTTATTAGTTCTTCTTTTTCTTCTTTTGTCATTGTTGCTGCTTCTCCTGTTGTACCACAAACTACTATTCCATTAACACCGTTATCAATTTGATAATTAACAATTTTTTTAAATTCTTCATAATTAACATTGTTATTCTCATCAAATGGCGTAACTATTGCTGTAGCACAGCCTTTAAAAATTATATCTTTCATAAAAAACACCTCATAATATTATATGAGATGTTTTTTTAAAACTTTCAAAATTTTAAATTCTTGTTAAATATCTTGATGCAATATATCCAATAGCTCCATTTGACAATTTTACTCTATCCCAGTGATAGCCATTTTTGTATGCTGCGTTTTCTTCTAAGCATGTTACTACTGTTCCTTTTGATATTGTTTTTATTCTTTTTCCTGAAGTTCCTGGACTTTTTCGTACATTTACATTTTTAATATTTACTTTTGCTTTTACATATGATGAACTATTATTATTGCTTGTACTTGTATCATTATTTGTTGTTCTACCAGATACTAACTCTAAATGTCTTGATGCCATATATCCAACTGTTCCATTTGATAGTTTTACCTTATCCCAATGATATCCGTTTTTATATGCTGCATTTTCTTCTAAACATGTTACTATAGTGCCTCTAGGTAAACTTGCTATTTTAGCTCCAGAAGTTCCGGGGCTTTTTCGTAGTAGCAAATAATCAACTTTTACCATGGCTTTTACTTCGTTTGTTTTTACATATGATGATGGTTCCTTTGAAAGCTCTTTTGGCATATTTTCATATACTGGTATTATAAAATTGTAATTATTGTCTAGTAATCCTAATTTACTATATGTATTATATGTAGTTATTCCCTCATTTTTAGCTGCAAATATATTTTGCATATATTGATGATTATAAAAACTTGTTCCATTGCTTACTACATCAAATTTCTGAAAATATAATGTATCTTGTCCTATTCCAATATAATTGGATGCAATCCAAATTGCTCCACCCTTTATAGATTTTACAGGATCATTCCAAGGTAATAAATATTTTCCTGTTGATACGTTTTCAGCATATTTTAAACCATTTCCAATAGGATCTGTTCCACTATTTGCTCCAATATTGTAAAAATTATAATATCCCTCATATCCCTCGTATTTTCCAGATGTAGATCCAGAGCCATTTACTCCAACTTCTTGTCTAATCCTTGCTGCTAAGTAATATGGGCTTACACCACTTTTGTTTGCTGCTTGCATAATTGCCTCTGAAAATGTAATGTTTTCAAAACTTTCTTCACTATAATATTCTCTTATATTTTTCTTATACATAAATGTTCCATTTAAAACTTTTTCAATTCCATCTAATGTATATGAGTCTGGTCTATAAGATAATTCTTCAAATTGAAATATATTGCTTACATTTAAATAATTTCTTGCATCCATTAAATATGCTACCGCTTTTTCAGAAGCACACATCCATCCACCTGCATCATAGACTTTTGTTCCACATGTTTCGCAAAGCCATTCCCCACTTTTTCCTTGAACTAGGCTCCTACTATGTAATCCTTTAGCTTCGTTATTTACTGCTGTTTTCCAGTCTATACCTGTGTAGTAAATAGTAAATTTCCAATTAGGATTACTTTTCTTCAAAGCTAGCAATTTTTCTTTATATCCTGGGTATCTATTTTCATCAAAATTAGTCTCGATATCTTCTACGGTTTTAAATATATTTTTTTTGGCTGAGTCGGTTAAGCTAGACGCATTGGATATTGTTGGTATAGTAAGTGATATTAATAAACTAGTTAATAATATAAAACTTATTATTTTTAATAAAACTTTACCTATCTTCACAAAAACACCTCCTAGAAATTATGTTAACATAATTTCTAGGAGGTTTCAATTAAAGTGATTAATTTACATTAATTTACCAATTTATATTTATTTTACATTTACAGCTTTCGCTTTTATAATTGTTCTTTGTTTACCTGTCATTGTACAAGTTATTAAAGTTAATTCAGTTCCACCATTTGTCAATTGACTAGTACATTTTAAGTCTTCTGGTTCTACTACATAATTAGCATATACTTTATATTCTAATGTTTTGTTATTAGTATCAGTTAAGTATATACTATCACCATTTTCTAAAGTTGATGCTTTACTAAAGAATCTTTTATTATGATAATTATGTCCAACTATACAGAAATTTCCTGGTTTATTTGCTTCAGGTCCCCAATATTTAACAACAGATATTTTTAATAAATCTTCAACAGCTTTACTGCTTGTATCTTTGCTATATATAACAGGATATGTAATATCAATTTTAGGTATTTCAACAACTGCTACTGTAGTATAAGCAGCACCATTTTTTGTGTTATATGTTTTGGTATCAATTTTTGAACTTGCATTCTTATTTGCTTCTATTAACTCATTTATATTAACTTCTTCAGTATCATCTTCCTCAATATCGTCTAAAACCACAACTAATACATTATCCTCGATTTTCATTGTTTTATCTGCTACTGTTTTATCTTCAACTACTGATAATTGTGAAAGTATTTCTTCTGATTTATCTGATGCACTTCTATCATATTCTGCATAAACATAGTAGCTAAATAGAGCTATTATAAGAATTATTGAAACTACAAAGTTAAACTTGTATAATTTCTTTTTCTTTTTTAGCTCTGGTGTTACATATACTTTTTCACTAATTAAAATCTGATTCATATGTATTTTCTCCCTAGTTAATATTATAGCATAATATTAACTAATTTTAAAGAGGTTTTTATTTTTTATTGTTATAAGTTGTATTCAAAATTGTTCTAATTGTATAATCAATATCACTTTGGGTGTTTTCTTTTCCAAGTGTAAATCTTACTGTACCTGCTGCTTGTTCTTTAGTTAAACCAATTGCTGTTAATACATGTGATGGTTTACTACTTCCTGTACTGCAAGCCGATGCACTAGAAGCACAAATTCCGTATTCATCTAATTTTAATAACAATTGTTCTCCATCAATTCCGTCAAAAGAAACATTAATATTACCAGGTAATCTATTATTTAAATCTCCATTTATCTTTACATTATTAAACTGCTTTATTAAGTTATTTATAAAATAATTTTTTAATGCTGTAACTTTAGTATTATTGAAATCAAACTCTTTATAGGCATATTGAATAGCTGTACATAGTCCTACTATTCCTGCAACATTTTCTGTTCCACTTCTTTTGCCTTTTTCTTGTCCTCCGCCATCTTGTATTCTTTCAAAATTTATTCCATCTCTAACATATAGTGCTCCAACTCCTTTGGGGCCATAAAACTTATGAGCTGACATAGATAGTAAATCAATACCTAATTCGTCTACATTTATTCTTACATTTCCAACTGCTTGAACTGCGTCTGTATGAAAATATACATTATGTCTTTTTGCAATTTGACTTATTTTTTCTATTGGTTCAATTGTTCCAATTTCATTATTAGCAAACATTATACTGATTAAGATAGTATCTTGAGTTATAGAATTTTCTAATTCTTCTAGATTAACCACTCCGTTACAATCAACATTTAGATATGATACTTTAAAGCCTTGTCTTTCTAGCGTTGCACAAGTATTTAATATTGCAGAATGTTCTATCTTGGAAGTTATAATATGTTTTCCTCTTGATGAATTTGCATATGCAACACCTTTTAAGGCTAAATTATCGCTTTCACTTCCACAGCTTGTAAAATATATTTCTTTTTGTTTTGCACCAAGACAACTTGCGACATTTTGTCTTGCTTCTTCTATTACTCTTTTATTTCTTCTTCCAATAAAATAAACCGAAGATGGATTACCAAAGTTTAAACTGTAATATGGTATCATTTTATTTAATACTCTTTCGTCTACTCTTGTTGTTGCTCCATGATCCAAATAGATTAATCTTTCCATAGTAAAAATCACCTCATAATATATACTATTTAATATTATGAAGTGATTTTTGTTTTTATTATTTTTTTTAATATTGTTTTCCCCAAACTACCATTTTATCAGCTGGTTTTCCACAACATACACATTTGTCTGATATTTTTTCTTGTTCAAAAGGCATACATCTAGATTTAGCTCCTGTAATTTCTCTTATTTTGTTTTCGCACTCTTCATCTCCACACCACATAGCTTTTATAAATCCTTGATTTGTTTCCATAGAATTCTTAAATTCATCCAAGTCAAGTGCAACTGTTGTTTTTTCTTTTAGTCTAGTTTTACATTCTTCAAACATATTGTTGTGAATGCTATCAAGCATTTTGCCTATTTCTTCTTTTAAATTATCCAATTTAACTGTTATTTTCTCTGCTGTATCTCTTCTTACTAAAATACATTCTCCATTTTCGATGTCTCTTGGTCCCATTTCTAGTCTTATTGGTACACCTTTCATTTCCCAATAATTAAATTTATAACCTGGTGAGTATTTATCTCTATCGTCTACTTTTATTCTAAATTCACTTGATAAACTATTCTTTATTTCATAAACTTTATCTAATACCCCTGCTTTATGTTGTGCAATTGGTACTATAACCACTTGAACTGGTGCAACCCTTGGTGGTAATTTAAGTCCTCTGTTATCTCCATGTGCCATAATTAATGCCCCAATTAATCTAGTAGAACTTCCCCAAGAAGTTTGATAAGCATATTCTTCTTTTCCATCTCTATTTTGGAATTTTATATCAAATGGTTTAGTAAAGTTTTGCCCAAAGTAATGTGAAGTTGCAGATTGTAAAGCTCTTCCATCATGCATCATACTTTCAATTGTGTATGTTTCTTCAGCTCCAGCAAATTTCTCGCTTTCTGTTTTTATTCCTTTTATAACTGGTATTGCAAGTAAATTTTCTGCAACATCTGCATACACATTTAACATTTGCATTGTTCTCTCTTTTGCTTCTTTTGCTGTCTCATGTATTGTATGACCTTCTTGCCACAAAAACTCTCTTGATCTTAAAAATGGTCTTGTTTCCTTTTCCCATCTTAAAACACTACACCATTGATTATATACAAATGGTAAATCTCTCCAAGATTTAAGCCACTTTGAATACATTGTAGATATTATAGTTTCAGATGTTGGTCTTATACATAATCTTTCATCTAATTTTTCTCCACCAGCTTCTGTAACCCACGCAACTTCTGGTGCAAAACCTTCTACATGGTCTTTTTCTTTTTGTAATAAGCTTTCTGGTATTAATACAGGGAAATATACATTTTCTACTCCTGTTTCCTTAAATTTCTTGTCTGTGTAATTTTGAATGTTTTCCCATATTGCATAACCATATGGTTTAATTGCAATACATCCTTTTGTATCTGTATAATCTGCGAGTTCTGCTTTTAATACTATATCTGTATACCATTGTGCAAAATCTTCATCTATATTTGTTATTTCTTTAACAAAATCATTATTCTCCATTTTTATTTCCTCCAATTAATTATTTTCATTGTTTTCATTATTATTTTCTTCTTCCCTTTCGGGCATTGGAGCCTCATTATTTATTTCTTCTTTTTTCTCTTCATTTATTACTAAATCATCTATTACTATTTGTTGATTTTCGTCTAATTTATATCTTGGTAATTCTGGAAGTTCTTCTAAAGAAGAATATCCAAACATTCTTAAAAATTCTTTTGTTGTGGCATATGTTGTTGGTCTGCCTGGTGCATCCAAACGTCCAACATCTTCTATTAAATTATGTTCTAATAATTTGTATATTGTTCCATCAGAATTAACACCTCTTATTGACTCAATTTCAGCTCTTGTAATTTTAGGATTATATGCAATTATTGCTAATGTTTCTAAAGCTGCTTGAGACAAATTAGGCTTATTTCTTTTATCTATAATTTGATATATATATTCATAATTTTCTTTTCTAGAACAAAGTTGATATCCATTATTAACTTTAATTATTTGTATTCCTCTTCCTGCTTCATCAAACTCTATTCTCATGCTCTCAATAATTTCTTCAATATTTTCTGGAGCAAGTTCCAAAACAGATGCAAGTTCATTTACACTTATATCTCTTCCTACTGCAAACATTATTGATTCAATTATTTGTTTAATTTTTTCTATTTCCATTATTATACTTTCCTCTAAAATAATATATACTATTTTATATTATTTTTAGCAAATAGTCAAATTAATTTATATGCTAAGAAACCAAAATGTTCAGACCACTTTTGGTTCTTATGTTTCGGGCAGGCATAAAACCTTCCTCTACATTAATTATTTTGCTGTATGGGTAAGTTTTGTTCCTACCCAGTATTGATATCAGTTAATTTTAAATAACCCCTTAGCTAGTAACATGTTTAAAGTAATATTTTTTTATGTCTTGTTTTTTATTTTTTGTTATGATAATATAATAATATACTAATTAAGAGGTGAATTTATGAGTGATGAAAACAAAAAAATAGAAGTAGTTTCTGGTAACGGAAAAGATTTAGAAATATCTGATGTTTCAACTCATTTAAATATTGCAAAACCTAAAATTATAGACTCAGATGAAAAAAAACAGGTAATTGTTATTCCAAAATCTAAAGATAATAATGAAAAAAAAGAAGAAACGAAAAAAGACTAAGGTTTAAACTTAGTCTTTTTCGATATATATATTTATAATTTAGAAAGTATGCTTTCTTAAACTGCCTCTTCCATATTTTCGCTCTTTTCAGTATTATCATCTTCATTAATAACTTGAAGACTTGATATTGATACTTCGTAAGCTACTTTATTTTCTATTGTTCCATCTTCATATTTTTTCTCATAATTTCTAGATTGAACTCTACCAACAATTTTAACTTCAGTTCCTGTTGCTAAGTTTTGGCAAAATCTTGCATTTCTTCCCCATGCAATTGAAGGTATGTAATCTGATTTATTATATGCTCTGTTTACTGCTAATAAGATATCTGCAATTTCTCTTCCAAATGGTGTTTGTCTATATATTGGTGGTTTACAAATATAACCAATTAAACTAACCTCATTTGAAGTTCTTTTTACTTCTTCTAATTCTTCTTCACTAAGTTTATCCTCAGTAAGAATATCTTTAGCAAAAACTGTTAATTTTAATCTGCTTTTTTCATTTTCGTAGCTATTATAAGATCTAAATTGTCCTCTTACAATTAGCTTATTTCCTATTGTTAGTAATTCATCATCTATAATTCTTTCTGATACTGTAATAGGTATTATATCTGTTGTATCACTTAAACGTGAAACTTCCATGTCAAATATGTAAAATTTTTCTCCATATGTTTCATGACTAAATCTTTTTTCACTTGTTACCTTTCCCACTAATACTAAATGGTTGTTATCTGAATAATTTGTATCCAATTTTATTCCTCCCTAATATACTTATAATTTTTTCTAATGTATTTTATTCATAAAGCATATTTTTATGCAAACTTTTGTATCGTCATTATCTATTATACTACCTTTTTTTGGATTTGTCTACATAAAAAGTTAAAAATGTTATTTTTTTCATTAATTTAAAGCCATTTTTTAGGTTTATTTGTCTTTTTTATTAAAATCTTCCATAACGTTTTCATTTGATTCATTAATTATATTTGATGAAACTTTCATTACTGATACATCTTCATTCGGTATAATTGCTGTAGAAAAAGCAAATAATGCAAGGACTATAAAAGATGCAATTGTATATGACATAATTTTATTTTTATTTAGAACATAAAACATATTTTTAATACCTTTCTGTTAAATATTGTTTCCTCATATATAAACATATCACTTTTTGTAAGCACGTAGTGATATATCTTGTGCCTACCCTTTCTGCTCATACAATGATAAAAGCACATATTTAAATGTGCTTTTAATTTATATTCAAAGTTATTAAATTTATTCCTACAATATTTTAATTAATTCTTGCATGTCTTTTCCAACTTTATCTGGAACATTTATCACTTCAAATTTAGAAGTTTTATCTCCAAATTTTATTTCAATAATATCTCCTATTTTTACTTCATAACTTGGCTTTACAACTCTCCCATTTACACTTATTCTGCCACCATCAGCTGCATCGTTTGCAACTGTTCTTCTTTTTATAACTCTGGATACCTTTAGAAACTTATCTATACGCATATTGTTCTCCTTTATACAAATTTATTAACTGTCAGCTTTATCCTATTATTTTTTGTAGTTCCATCTATTGATTCTATCTCAAATCTTCCTTTTCCTCTTACAGTTATAATATCATTTTCTTTTATTTGCTTTGTTTGTTTTTCAACATTTTCAAAATTTATAAAGATTCTTCTATCGCTAATTATTTCCTCTGCCTTACATCTTGATGTGTTTAATATTTCAGCTACTATGCAGTCTAGTCTCATAGATGGTACAATTATATTAAATTTTTCCTTTTTTATATCCTTATTTCTAATCTCATCTATATTTATTAGCTCAATATTAGCCTTTCCAAATCTTGTTAAGGAATTCAGATTACTCAATAAGAATTTTGAAATTTCATTTAAAATAACAATATCCGCTCCATCTTCAAAAACTAAAATATCTCCAATTTTTTCTCTTTTTACTCCTAGTTTTATAAGTCCCCCTAAATAATCTCTATGTGTATATTTATTGTACATTTCTTTTGGAAGTTTTATTCTTATACATGCAATTTGAGAAATATTTTCTTTACTTATTATTTCAGATAATTTTTCAGGGAAAAATACTATTATACATCTTTCTGCATTTTCTATGCCACCATATATAAAATAATTATTAATTCTTTCTTGTATTAGTATTTTTTCTAATAAATGTCTTTGATATAAATCTAAAAAATCTGTATATGCTATTCTGTTTTTAGATATAGCTACTTCCATTTTATCAATCATTTTAGAAATTAAAAGTTTATCTTCTGCTTTGGAGTATTTTTTTAACACTTTTTGTTTGTCCATATATTTTCCTCATTTTAAAAGTTGCAATCGCTAGCCCTTTGAGAGTTTTATTCCTTTAGTCGAAAACTCAAATTGGACGAGAACAAATCAAAGAAAACTTTTAAATTTTTCTTATTTATTCTCTACTTACTAGTAGATCCAAATCCTCCTAATCTTTCTCCTTGTGCGTTATCATTGTCTACTGAATAATATTTTTGAAATATTCCTTGTCCTATTGCATCTCCCTTTTTTATTTCAATATCTTCATCTTTTATATTAAAAAATGCAAACATTATATGCCCATCATTATCTGGATTCTCATAATAGTCAGCATCTACAATTCCTACACCATTAGCTAAAACTAATCCTTTTTTCTTTGGGTTAGAGCTTCTATTACAAAGCATTAAATATTCTCCTTCACCCATATATGATTTTAATCCTGTTTTTACATGAGTTGGTGCTATTCCTGGTTTAAATGCTGGAACAATGCAGTCTTCTGCTGCTTCTATATCATATCCAGCTGAATACTTTGTTTTTCTTACTGGTAAATTAATTCCTTTTTCTTCAAATCCTTTTGCAATTTCAAATCCTCTAACTTTTTCCATAACAATTTCATTCCTTTCAAAAATCTATATATATTTTATATGGAATTTAGCTTTAAGTCAATATATTTTCGTACTTTTAATATGTGTGCTGTTACTAAATAATAGTTTATTACAAATTAATTAATTTCAATTTTAAGTTGGCACAAGATCTTCCCCCCTCGCAAAAGATAATTAATGTAGTGTGTATGAGCAAGTTTTATGCCTGCCCAAAAAAAATTAAAAATATATGGTATAAATTAAACTTAAGTATGCACAAAAAATACTTATTCGTTTGTATTGACATTGTGCATACTTTTGTGATAAAATACATATAATATGATATGGAGGTGTTAAATATGGCTAAATCAGAAAATATCAATATCAGAATTGAACCTGAATTAAAAAAGGAAGCAGAAGAAATCTTAAGTTATTTAGGATTAACAATGGCAGAAGCAATTAAATTATTTTTAAAACAAGTAACTTTAACAGATAGTATTCCTTTTAAAATAGAAAAACCAAAATATAATAAAGAAACTTTAGAAGCAATGAAAAATGCAATGGCAATCATGGAGACTCCTGAAGAGTATAAATCATATAGTAATGTAAATGAATTAATGGAGGATTTAAACAAAGATGAGTAAATATACTATTTTTAAAACAAATCGATTTCTCAAAGATTATAAAAAAATGCAAAAAAGAAATAATTTTGATGAAATGGAATTTGTAAAAGTAGTTACTATGTTAGCCAATGGTGAAGAATTGCCAGAAAAATATTGTAATCATATACTAGTACCAAAAAGTGAACGGATTTTATGAATGTCATATAAAACCAGATTGGCTTTTAGTTTATGCTATTGATAATAATAAACTAATTCTTATCTTAACTAGAACTGGTACCCATTCAGATTTATTCTAATGAAATGAAAAAACCTCTCTATTCAAAACTCATGTTATAAATACTTAGAACATGACCCAATGAATATGAGAAGTTTATCGGTTTAAAATTATTTTATTTATTGGCTTAGTTGCAGATTTTTTACTTAATCTAAGAGTATTTTTATACTCTTTATTGCTCTAAGTATATTATGTAAGTATTGTTTTACTAAGCTTTATGCTGTTTTTAGTTCTAGTCTTAATTTATCAGCTATCATCGCAATGAACTCAGAATTTGTAGGCTTTCCTTTTGCTGCAGATATTGTATACCCAAATATGTTTTCTACTGTTTCAGCTTGTCCTCTTGCCCACGCTACTTCTATTGCATGACGGATTGCTCTTTCAACTCTACTTGGTGTTGTATGATATTTTACTGCTATGTCTGGATAAAGCAAATTCAAAAAATAATTTTATTCTTAATTGGTTTATATTCCAAATATCTATAGCCTAATTTTATATTATTATTTTAATAAATTCAAGACCAATAAACTATAGTTGGACTAAAAAATTATATATTCTATTTATATTTTACAAAATATGGTATAATTCTTTTAAAAGGAGGGAATTTATATGGAAAAAATAAATATAACAGTAATAGATGCTATTATGGGAAGCGGTAAATCTACAGCCATGATAAATTATATAAAACATCAAAAGGAAATAAATCAAGATAAAAAATTTTTAATAATAGTTCCATATTTGAAAGAAGTTAAAAGATATGCTAACCAATTGAGAGGTTTCAAATCTATTATTAGTGATAAGTTACCTAAAAGAGTGGTTTTAGAAAAAAATTTTAAAAATAAGAACGATATTATTTGTACTCATGTACTATTCTTACAAAATCCTGATTTAATAAAAAAATATGCTTCAGATTATATACTGATTATAGATGAAGCTATTAATTCTTTAATTGGTATTTCTCAATTTCCAAAGCTGATAGATACAGAAAACTTAAAAAATGATATTATTACATCCAAAGAAGATGACAAAATTAAATTATCTTTATCTTCAAAAGCTCAAATATATACATTTTCAAATGATGACATAGATTATTTGATTGATAGAGAGTATATAGTAGTAGATAAAGAAAATAATAATCGTATTTTATTTAATAAAGCCATTAATACTACTTCTATATATAATTGTTTAGCAAAATATTTTTCTTTTTATGATGTATACAAGTTAGAAACTGATGATGACGTTGATAGACCACATAGTTATTATTTAACATTATTTCCTTTAAGTGCATTCACAAATTTCCAAGAAATCTACATTATGACTTATTTATGGAGTGCTCAAAAAATGAAATATTATTTTGACTTCTATGGTGCTGAATATACTTATCTTTATCCAATTTCTATTGATTTTTTAAATTATAATAACCATCATAAAGATTATATATTATCTAAAGATATAAATTTATATAAAAAAATTGAAAAAGTTATTAAACTAAATATACTAAGAAAAGTAAATATGCCAGGATACAAGCTAGATACTATTACACATACAATAGCTAAAGATAAAAAATCAAGAATTCAACTTTATTCCTTTTTTGAAACAAATGAAAAATCAGCTACATTAACTTATAGTTTTTATACAATTAATTTCGATACTGATATTGGAAAAGAGACAGTTAAAGCAATTAAAAAGAATGTAACTAATTATATAAAAGATAATCTTCCATCAAACATTGCTAAAAACAAGAAAATTTTATGGACAGTTTATGAAAACGCCAGAGATGATATTTGTAATAAATGTAGGTATATTAATCAAGAAAATTATATTGCATATAATACAAATGCAACCAATGAATATCAAGATTGTAATGTATTAATTTATCTTATTAATCGTGAAGTTAATCCCTTTGAACAAAATTTCATAAAAAAATATTGTTTAACTGGAAAAGATTTTAATAAAAATATATATGCATTAAGCGACTTAATTCAATGGATATGGAGGAGTTCTATTAGAAACAATAAAGAAATTAGTATATATATTCCAAGTAAAAGAATGAGAAATATTTTTTTAGGATGGTTAAACAATTATCCTTTATCTAATTTTATAGATAATAATTTTAAAAAAAGCTACCTAAATTGTAGTGATGAAGAAAATGCTGATATACAAATCTCAACTTCAACAAATACCTCTGAAATCGATACTCCACATAATAATGAAATATATTCAAAAGATTTTAATAGCGAGGAGGAAATTTCTGATGAAGAAAAAAAATTCAAAAATAAAATAATTGATAAAATGTCAGATTTCTGTTTTAATGATATTTCTGAAATAAAAAAATACTCTTATTTGATAGAAAAAAACATTTATGAATTATCTAGGACATATAGTTATCGTGTAATCTACTTTACTATAATAAAATTGGATAAAGAATTAAAAGATGCTTCAAGAGGTAAAATCAATAATCAATATATATCTAATAAAGTTAAATATCTATTCGCTATAATTAATAATCACATTGCTTCAGTGAATAAAGAAACCATAGATAACGATAGAAAAACTGAAGGTTATTATAAGTCTATCTCTACAGTAAACTATGAAGACTTAAATCATGTTCGTGAAACTATTCCTACTGACCGTAAAGACTTTTCAGTATTTTTAGATAAACCTGACTGGTAATTATGACCTCGAACCAAGATAAACTAAAAAAATTAAAATATGTTCGAAGTCAGATATACACCTTAGATATTTCAACTGTTTCAAGTATGTACTCTTAAATAATTATAAATATATAATAAAATTAGTTTTGTAGTTACCCTCGAAGATTTTTCATTATTTTTTTGAGCAAAAATCCTCGAGTAACCTGATATTAGACGATTTATCCGAATTTTTATTATTCGTAACTTATTCGGAGGGGCTACTTATCAACTTTTAATATCTATATTTTTATTAACAATCTAGCTAGCACTTATAATCAGTAAATATAGAATTTTTTTAACGAAATAAAACACGCATTTAAATTTGCGTGTTTTTATTTGTGTTATTATATATACTATTTTTGAGTTGTTATACTTATAATTGATTTTTCCTTTATTTTATAGTTCATCATATATTCTGGTTCTTGTGATATAACTATACTACTATTTGAAACATTCTCATTTGAAGTATTTTTAATATATAATCCTAATTTTTTTGTTTTTTCCTTAGCTTCTTGAACTGTTAATCCAACTAGATTAGGTATATAGACATCTTTTGTAGTGCCTATTTTCAAATATATAGATGTACCAAAATAAAATATTAAAAGTAACGTAATAATAATTGCAAACACTAAGGCAATAATGCTTAATATTAAACCAGCTGTTACAAGTCCTGATTTTTCATCTAATGTAATTAACATCTTTCTAGCCTTAAATGTTACTATCATTGATATAATCGTTAATATTATTCCTAATATAGGCACAGTACACAATAATATAGAGAATATACCTAATATCAAACTTGCAATACATAAATTTTCATTTTTTTGTTTCATAAAAATCTCCTCTCTATTTTCTATTCGTCTATAACAATACTATCTACTGTGTAAGTTTCATACCCTGTCATAGTAAATTTTATTTGATAGTTTATTTTTAATAAAGTACCAAAAGAATTTTTTGCTTCAACATATGAGTTAACTGTAAAAGTTTTGCCTGATTTTGTTATAGAATATTCATCAAAACTCCAAGGAAATTTTGCACTAGACGGTGATTTTAGCCTATCCTTAATCTCATGTTGTGCTATTGCTACAGCATTTCCTTTTTCATCTTCTGTAATACGTTGATTAGCATTTTTGGAACTATTAGTTGAACTATTATAATTATTACTTGAATTATTTTTTATTTGCTCAGATACTTTCATAATCTGATTACACCATATGTCATTAGCCTCTAATATTGTAATTGAAAATTTCTCTGATACTTCTTCAAACAGTTGACTTGAATATTCGTCATCTGCTTCTTCACCATTTTTTATATAATATTCTAAATATTTTTGCTCTATATATTTATATACTTTTATAGCCTCATCGTAATCACCATTATAAATTTTAGACTGTCTATCATTTATTTTTTTACCTATTTCATATTGTTTTCTCCATTCAGTATCATTTCCAAAAGTTTTTATTCCAAATTCTATCATCTCTTTTGATATTGCCATGTTATAATCTGGCGAAATTCTCATCATATAGTATTTAATTTTATCTTCATTACTCATTCCCTTTACACTCTCATTATGTTTAGAATTTTCATAATATTTTGCACATTTATAATAATAAATACTTCTAATTTCTTCATTGTTTTTATCTTTTATAAAATAGTCTTCAATTTCTTTTAGTGTAGCTTGTCCATTTTTTATATTTGTCAATGTATCTACATTCTCATTTGCTGTAACTGTACCTATCGAATTATAAAGTTCATTGTTTTTATCATTATTTATAAATATAATTAATAAGATACCTAGCAAACTCATAAGTAGTACAGTTATAATTATAATTATAATTTTAATTTTATTTTTAGTTTCCATCTACTCTCAAATTCCCTTCGTAATAACTTAATATCCCATAAGCATTTCTGCCCACGCTTCCATCTGTTTATAATGTTTGTAGCAATAATACTCTTTACCACTTGTACCATTAAATGAGTAAATTCCTTCATTTGTACAATTACTTGCATCGCAATAATGATGAGTATATTGAGTAGTTTTATTAGTATTATAATCTGATGTATAATTATAGTTTGAATTATATGTATAATTCTTTTTTTCATTATTACTACTAATCTGTGCTATAATACCTACTACTAATATAATAACTATAACTATTCCTATTATCCATTTGAATATTGCATTATCAGAATTATCTATTTCATTATATTTATTTTCCGATAATCTCCACGTTAAATATTTCTTTCCCTCAATTTTTTCATCTTCTGTTGCATTTTTAAAAGCTTCCAGCATTTCCTCATGATAACGTTTGCAATTTTTATCATGTAAACCATTATTTACATACTTATCTATTTTTTCTTTTAAGATACCATTTTTCAACATTTTAATTTCTCCTTAATTTATACCTTCCATCTATGTCCACATTTCAAACAAGTTATAATGACTTTATTACTTCCTAAAACCCCACCAAGTAATCCAACTGGTCCGAAGTAATAAACCTCCTGCTGCTGCTTTTCCTAATCCAAAACCTTTTTTATTTGCTACAATTTGTGTACTGCCACATGATGGACAACATACCTCATCATTATTTTGTTTAAAACTCATTTCGCTCTCCTTCAAACTATTTGACTGATGAATTTTCTTCTCTGATAATCTTTCTCTTAAATACCTTTTTCCTTCTTCTTTTTCTTCTGCTGTAGCACTATTAAGGGCTTCAATCATTTCATCATGATATTGTTTACAATTTATATCGTATAACCCTTCATCTACATATTTGTCTATTTTTTCTCTCAATGCTATATTAGTTAACATTTCCATCCCTCCTTTTACATTATTTTCTAAATGATATCATAATTTTTTATTTTTGTACACACTTTGTGTACTTATTTTTATTTATTTTTTGTATACACTATGAATAGGTGATAATTATGGGAAATTTTAAAATAGAAAAAAATATTAAATCAAATGATACAGTAACAAGAACTATTAGAATTAGTGGCTCTACATTTGATAAAATAAATGAGTTAGCTGAAAAAAATGGTCTAAGTTTTAATAATGTTATTAATCAAATTATTGAATATGGCTTAGATAATTTATAAGAAAACAAATAATATATTTTAAGCAGAATATTTGATTTATTCTGCTTTTTTATATTCTCTTATTGTTACTATTGTATCATTATTCAAACTATCAATATTAGCTTGTATTATATCTTTATTTTTATTAGTCATTGTAGAATACGCTTCATTTAAGTTAAATATCATATATTCTTTTGTATCTTTATCCTCAAGCTTAATTATTCCACTATTCATGCAATATTCAAGCTTATTTATCCTTTTGTTTATTCTTATACTTCCATCTATTGTTATATCTATATCTTTATTACGCATTTTATCTAATATACACTTAACTTGTTTTTCAGTTATTCTATACATTTTTTATTTCTCCTTATATTCTTTTTAAATTTGCTAATGGTGAATACCTCTGATAATTTGCTCTTAAATCTTCTTCTAGTAAATCTAAGTACGCCGCTTCTGTTACTTTCACACTTGAGTGTCCTAATATCTTAGACAATGTATAAATATCTCCTCCTGACATTAGAAATCTTTTAGCAAAATTATTTCTTAACATATGCGGATGTATATTATCAATGCCAACTCTTAAACCATACTTAGTAAAGTTCTTTTCATAATTTTTTATTTGAAGCGGTTTTCCTTTATTAGTACAAAATACATATTGACTATCTTTATATCTATCTTTGTACTGTAGCCATCTTCTTAATTGTTTTAGCATTTCTTGTGAGAAAAAAACATATCTATCTTTTTTACCTTTTGTTATATCTGCTGGCAATAAGATTGTTCTATTAGTATAATCAATGTCTGTTTCTTTAATTAAAAGTGTTTCACCTATTCTCATTCCAGTATCAAATATAAGTTGAGCCACTATATAATCTCTATACTCATGAAACTTTGAAATGTCAAATGATTTTAATAGTTTATTAAAGTTTATATCGTCTATATATCCAACTACTTTTCTAGCACATTTAATAAACTTTATTCTATTTACTGGGTTATTTACTATATATCTATTTTCATAAAGATAGTTAAAAAATACCTTTATGTTTCTAATATAGTTATTAATTGTTACATCACTTATCTTTCTTCCATAATCTTCTCTATTCTCTGGAAAATTAATTATCTTTGAATTGATATTTGATGTAATTGTATATTTTCCTCTTTCCTTTAGATATTTAATATATTCTACAATATGCTTCTCTTTTGTTTGTTCAGTGGCTGTTATTTTATGTTGGTTAATTAAATAAAGTGAAATCAACCTTAATGTTTGTTCATAACTTGCTATTGTTTTTCTTGATAAATTTTTAGCAGAACAATAATCTAAAAACTCATCTATTTCATAATCAATTTTTTCCATAATAAAAAACCTCTCTATTCAAAACTCATGTTATAAATACTTAGAACATGACCCAATGAATATGAGAAGTTTATCGGTTTAAAATTATTTTATTTATTGGCTTAGTTGCAGATTTTTTACTTAATCTAAGAGTATTTTTATACTCTTTATTGCTCTAAGTATATTATGTAAGTATTGTTTTACTAAGCTTTATGCTGTTTTTAGTTCTAGTCTTAATTTATCAGCTATCATCGCAATGAACTCAGAATTTGTAGGCTTTCCTTTTGCTGCAGATATTGTATACCCAAATATGTTTTCTACTGTTTCAGCTTGTCCTCTTGCCCACGCTACTTCTATTGCATGACGGATTGCTCTTTCAACTCTACTTGGTGTTGTATGATATTTCACTGCTATGTCTGGATACAATTGCTTTGTGATTTGATTTATTATATCAATATTGTTTACAACCATCATTATTGCTTCTCTTAGATATTGATAACCTTTAATATGTGCTGGTACTCCAACTTCATGAATTACATTAGTTACTAATGCTTCTAGGTTTTCTTCGTCTTTTTTCTTTTCTGGTGAAATTTCTATGTATGGTACTTTTATTTCTCTATTTGAATAATTGTTTATATTTCCATTTATATTATAATTATTAAAATTACTATTTTTTACTTGTGCTGGTTCGTATAATTTTATTTCTTTTATTCTCTTTAATAATAAAAGTATATCAAATGGCTTAATTGCGTAATATTCAGCTCCCAACTCTAAAGCCCTTTGTGTTATTTTGTCTTGTCCAACAGCTGATAGCATTATACAAAGTGGATTTTTCTTCATCTTTGCTTCTTTAATTTTTTCTAGCACACCTATTCCGTCTAAGTGTGGCATTATTACGTCAAGTAGTACTACATCTGGCTCTGTGTTCAAAATCATTTGAACAGCTTCCTTTCCATCTCTTGCAATCGCAATTATTTCAAATTCGTTATCTTCTTCAATGTACCCAGATACAGTATTAATAAAATCCGGATTGTCATCTGCTAATAAAATTGTAATTTTGTCTTTCACTTTATTTCCTCCCTAAAATTATAAAAAATTGTAAATATTTTACATTTCTGTATTATATTATGTTTTATAATATAATGCAATAGTTTTTTGGAAATTTTTTCAAATTATTTAGGAAGTAATTGAAAGCAAGCCATTTTTCACACATATATTTCTTTTAAAAATTCTTTTTTATTTACATTTATTTCTTTTTCTAAAATTTTATCTATATTTTTATCATCTTTTATCGCAATTTCTAAATAAATATTTGTAGAAAATTCTTCTTTTAATATTTTTATATCATTTTTATCTGCAATATATTTTATTTTGCTTAAATCTGCATATGGTATTTCAATTAAATACATTTTTGCTTCACATTTATCTACAATACTTGCATTTTCTAGAGCTTTGGTTACTGCTGAAGAATATGCTTTAACTAACCCACCTGTTCCAAGTAGAATTCCCCCAAAATATCTAGTTACTACTACTAAAATATTATTTAGATTCTTTTTTGAAATAATATTTAACATTGGTGCACCTGCTGTTCCAGACGGTTCTCCATCATCACTTGCCTTTTGAACAGTTTGTCCGTTTTCAATAATTCTATATGCATAACAGTTGTGTCTAGCATCATGGTATTTCTTATTAATATCTTTTATTACATTTTCCGCTTCTTCTCTTGTTTCTACATAAAATATATTTGCAATGAACTTTGACTTTTTTTCTACAATTTCAGCAGAAACATTCTCTTTTATTGCTTTAAACATTTAATAATTCTCCCATATTATCCTTATTTTCTATTTTTTATTTTCCTGCTGTATAACCTGTTGAGTATGCAATTTGTAAGTTAAATCCACCTGTGTATGCATCTACATCTATTACTTCTCCTGCAAAGTATAACCCTTTTACTAATTTTGATTCCATTGTTGAAGGATTTATTTCTTTTATATTTATTCCTCCTGATGTTATTATTCCTTCTTCTATTGGTCTAGTTCCTTTTATTGTAAATTCCACTTGTTTTATTTGTTTTACTAACTCTAGTCTTTCTTGTTTTGTTATTTCATTTACTTTTTTACATGGATTTATTTTTGATTGTGAAATAATATAATCTATAATTTTTCGTGGTAATAATTCAAATAATGAATTTCTAAATTCTTTGTTCTTTTCTTTTTCAAAGTCTCTTAATATTCTTAAATTCAATTGTTCTACTGATAATGCCGGTTTTAAATCTATGTATATTTTTATTTTTCCATTTTTTAATAAGCTTTCTATATTCTTATATCTTATTAAATGTGCAGAACTACTTAATATTATTGGTCCTGATATTCCAAAATGCGTAAATAACATTTCCCCAAAATCTTCATATATTTGTTTATTGTTTTCTACATCTTTAATTTTTATAGATACATTTCTTAAGCTTAATCCTTGCATATTTTTACATTCATTGTTTTCTCTTATTTCTAGAGGAACAAGCGATGGTTTAATGTCTGTTATTGTATGTCCAAACCATTTAGCAAATAAATATCCATCACCTGTTGATCCTGTTAAAGGATATGATTTTCCACCTGTTGCAATTATAAGTTTATCTGCTTTTATTTGATCTATGTTTGTGTCTACAAAAAACGTATTTTCAATTTTGTTTATTTTTTTTACTTCACAATTTAGTTTTATTATTACATTTAATCTTTTTAATTCTCTTTCTAGTGCCTCAAGTACATCTCTTGATTTATCAGAAAGAGGAAATACCCTATTTCCTCTTTCCTCTTTTGTTTCTACTCCATTTTTTTGTAAAAGTTTTATTATATCTGTATTAGTATAATTTTTGAATGCACTAAACATAAACATACCATTACCTGGTATGTTTTTTATAAATTCATCTATGTTCAAACTACTAGTTATATTGCATCTTCCTTTTCCTGTAATTAATAGTTTTCTTCCTAGAGTATTATTTTTTTCTAATATTACAACTTCATCTTCTGGATGATTTTCTTTGGCTGATATTGCAGCCATTATACCTGCAGGTCCCCCGCCAATAATTACTATTTTCATTTAATCCTCTTTTCTAAGATATTTTTATTCCATATTAGTAATTGCTTGTAATACTGCAAGTTTTCCATACTCATATGTTAGTCCACCCTGCATGTATGCAATATATGGTGGTCTTATTGGTCCATCGCAACTTATTTCTATTGAAGACCCCTGTGTAAAACTTCCACTAGCCATTATTACTTTATCTGTATATCCTGGCATATCCCATGGTTCTGGTATTGAATTTGAATCTATTGCTGATCCCATTTGTATTCCTTGACAATATTTTATTAGTTTATCTGCATCTCCAAATTCTATGTTTTGAACAATGTCTGCTCTTTTATCATTATATCTTGGAGATACTTTATATCCTAATTTTTCTAACATACAACTTGCAAATATAGCTGTTTTTATGCTACTTGCAACTACACTAGGTGCCATATATAATCCTTGTAAAATGCTTTTGTTAATTCCAAGAGTTGGTCCAACTTCTTTTCCCTGTCCTGGAGCTGTTAATCTTTGAGCTGCAAGGTCAACTAAGTCTTTTCTTCCTGCAATATATGCTCCATTTGGTGCAACTCCACCACCAAGGTTTTTTATTAAAGATCCAACAATTACGTCTGCTCCAATTTCTAGTGGTGTTTTAGTTTCAACAAATTCACAATAACAATTATCTATCATTATTATTATTTCTTTATTTATGCTTTTAATTAGCTTTATTACTTTTTCAACTTTATCTAGGCATAAGCTTTCCCTAGTTGAATAACCTTTTGATCTTTGTATTTCTATTAATTTTATATTTCCCTTTTTAACTCTTTCTTCAATTTTATCATAATCAAAATCATTGTCTATTAAATCAATTTGTTCATAATTTATTTTATAAGATTTTAATGAGCTCTCATTTTCTTTTATTCCTATTATTTCATCTAATGTGTCGTATGGTTTTCCACAAATACTTAACATTGTATCTCCTGGTCTTAAAAAAGCAAATAATGCAACTGTTAAAGCATGTGTTCCAGATATAAACTGGCTTCTAACTAAACTATCTTCTGCCCCCAAAACTTCTGAGAATACAGCTTCTATAGTATCTCTTCCTATATCTCCATATCCGTATCCAGTTGTACTTCCAAAGTGTACATCTGAAATTTTATTGTTTTGGAATGCATTTAAAACTTTTAAGCTATTGTACATAGCATTTTCATCAACTTTTTTTATCTCTTCTTTTATTTCTTCTTCAACCTCTGTAGCCATTTTAATTATTTCATTACTTAATTTAATCATCTTTTCATCTCCAAATTATTTATTATCAGAATAGTAAACTGTTTTATAATCATAAACAACTTTATAATACTTTCCTATAAAATCTATTTCGTAAAAATTATCCAAATTATATGTTGGCTCTATTACAACCTTTCCATTTTCATTTATTGAGCCCCATTTTCCATCAAGTTTTATTCCGGCAAATCCATTACTATTCAATTTTGTAACATCATCATATTTATAGTCTACAATAACATCTCCATTCTGATTTACAAATCCCCATTTATCATCTTTTTTATCTGCTATTAATTTTTTACCAGAATTATCTACTTTTTTACTAGTTTCTTCATCTTCGTCATCTTCTTCTATTGTTGTTTTATTTATTCTGTTTCCTAGCAAATTAAAATATGCCTCTTCATCTTTTAATTTTGTGTATATATAATGGTCATGAACTTTTATTTCATCATATTTAACTGCCATTATTCTCTTTCCAGATGAGTTAAATACACCTAATTTAGAACTTCTTGTAACTATAAATAAATTATTAACCCCACTATAATCTATTGACTGATATCTAAAATCAATAAGTACCTTTTTATTTTTTATAAGTCCATATTGTCCATCTTTTTTGGCTAGTAAAATTATGTCCTTATCTGTATCTTCTGATCCTATTCCCCCTAGCCTTGTTATCTCGTTATATTCTGGTTCTAATAATATTTTTCCTTTATAATTCATGTATCCATATCTATATCCATCTTGTGTTTTAATTCCTAAAACATAACCAGATAGTGCATATTTTTTGTCATCTGTATAATATTCATCACCAGAAATAAAATCATATTCAGGTTTTATTAATTCTGCTCCACTGGTATTTATTACTCCAAACTTTCCATTTTTAGATATTAAAAGTTCTCCTTCTTTATTGCTTAATCCGTCTATTGAGTCATACTCAGCTTTTGTTACAATATTTCCTTTTAAATCTATAAGTCCATACTTTCCTTTTTCTTCATATTTTAGTACATTTTTTTCGTATGGCATACTAGTTTCTATTTCATTTAAGTTTATAGTCTCAACTTTATTATATTTTGTAAATAATTCTGTTCCATTTTCATTTACAACTTTTGTTCTATATGATTTAGTATTTTCATTATAATCATAATAACATATAAATAGTGGCTTTGATGGATTAGGAATATGGATAGAATAATATTGTGGTTCAATTACTATATTTCCCTTGTTATCTATAACCCCAATTTTATTTTCACTTAATAATAGTAAATATTTCTCTTGAAAAACTACTTCTATTTTATATGCTTTTTTTACTTTATTATAAATTATAAGACCAACTACTATTAAAATTAAAATCAAAAAAATAATTAACAATATTTTCTTAGCTTTTTTGCTCATAAAATCCTTCTCCTTAATGCTCTAAAAACTACTAATATTATATAATTTTCGAGCCTAAATGTCAATGGAACAAAGCGACTTAAGTACTTATTTGTTTTTTTATAAATTGAAAAAGAATTAGAGAATTTTATATTTTCTAATACTTGAACAAATAAGAAAGTAATACTTTCCTATTATATAAAAAAATAAACAAGAGTTAGATTTCAATATGGTCCCCTTGTTTATCTTAATATTTTTTATTATATAATTTCTAGCCCTGCAAATTTAGCCATTAATCTTTTATGCCCAACTTTATCAAAATTAATATCTACTTTTAAGTCTTCTCCCTCTTGCTCAACATAGTTTATTGTTCCTTCTCCAAATTTTTTATGAAATACTCGTGCTCCTGCTTTATATTTTGATAAGTCTACTGAAGTTTCCTCTTTTTTATTTAAATTTGCTAAGAAACTTTCTGGAGTTTTAAATGCAAAACTTGTTTTATTATTTGTAGAAGTTTTTATGCTTGTATTATCTATTTTATATGTTCTAACTTTTGAAGATTTTCCATATTCCCAATCATATGATTTAGTATATGAACTGTTAGATGTTTCTTTTTCAAATGCTTCCTTATATCCTTTTAGGTATTCTTGTGGTATTTCATTTAAAAATCTAGACGGACTATTATAAGTTGTTGATCCAAATATTGTCCTTTGTTTTGCACATGTTAAAAACAAATATTGTTTAGCTCTTGTTATTCCAACATAGCAAAGTCTTCTTTCCTCTTCTAATTCTTTAGGTTCTCCTATTGATTTATAACCTGGAAAAATTTCTTCTTCCATTCCAACCAAGAAAACAACTGGAAACTCTAATCCTTTTGCACTATGCAATGTCATTAAAGTAACCATATCATCGCTTTCTTCCATTCCATCAATGTCGCTTGATAGGGTTATTCCTTCTAAAAATTCTCCTAATGAATTTTCTGCACTTTCTTCCTCAAACTCAATTGCAACAGTTAATAATTCTTCTAAGTTTTGTATTCTACTTTCTGCTTCTACTGTATTTTCGTTTTCTAGAGCTTTTGTATAACCTGTTTTATTTAAGGTTTCTTTTATTAATTCTGATATTTTTAATTCTTCTTTTTTACTTATTAAATACTCAATTTGTTCTACAAATTCTCTTGTATTTACAAATACTCTATTTAGTCCATAATCTGCTGCATTTTTTATAACTTCATACATAGATACATTACTGTCTTCTGCTATTTTAGCGACATTATCCAAACTTGTTTTTCCAACACCTCGTTTAGGCTCATTTATTATTCTTTTTAAGCTTAAGTTATCTGATGGATTAAATATTAATCTTAAATATGCAATAGCGTCTTTTATTTCTTTTCTTTCATAGAATTTAAGTCCACCTATAATTTTATATGGTATATCTTCTCTCCTTAAAATATCTTCTATTGCTCTTGATTGTGCATTCATTCTATATAGCACTGTAAAATCTGAATATTTAAAATATTCTTCTCTTCTTAATCTATTTATTTGTTCTATTACATATGAAGCCTCATCGTATTCATTGTCTCCACAAAATACATTTGGAAGCTCACCTATATCGTTTTCAGTCCATAATTCTTTTTTATATTTTACTTCATTATTTTTTATTACAGAATTTGCAGCTTTTAAAATATTTCCTGTACATCTGTAATTTTGTTCAAGTTTGATAATTTTAGTTCCTGGGAAATCTTTTTCGAAGTTTAGAATATTGCTTATATCAGCCCCGCGAAAACCATAAATACTCTGGTCTGAATCACCCACGGCTGTTATATTTCCATATTTTGAAGCAAGCATCGTAACTAATGTGAATTGTGATTTATTTGTATCTTGATATTCATCAACTAAAACATATTTAAATTTATCGTTATAATATGCTAACACATCTGGATTTTCCATTAATATTTTTATTGTTAGATTTATAATATCATCAAAATCCACTGCATTATTTTCTTTTAATCTTTGTTGATATAAAGCATATACACCAGCAATTTTTTCTTTTCTAAAGTCTCCATTTACTCTTGCCATATATTGAATTGGCTCTAACATATCATTTTTTGCATTTGAAATTTCTGAAAGAACTGATCTATCTGAAAACATTTTTTCATCTAAATCTAGCGATTTTAAACACTCTTTTACTAAAGTTCTTTGATCTGATGTATCAAATATTATAAAACTTGTATCATATCCAATTTTATCTATAAACCTTCTTAGAATTTTTACACAAATTGAATGGAATGTTCCTATCCACATATCATTTGCAGCATTACCAACTAAGTTTTCAACTCTTGTTTTCATTTCGTTTGCTGCTTTATTAGTAAATGTTATTGCTAGTATGTTCCATGGTTTTATGTCTTTTTCTTGTAATAAATATGCTATTTTATGTGTTAGTACCTTTGTTTTTCCGCTTCCAGCTCCTGCAATTACCAAGCATGGACCATCTGTATTTATTACAGCCTCATATTGTTTATTATTTAGTCCTTCTAAAATATTACTCATTTGTTACCTCTTTTTTTACAATTTTAACATATGGAATTATATATTATAAAAAAAATTAAGTCAATAATACTTCAAACATTTGTTTAAAATATTATTGACTTTTTGTATTGTTATTCTTCATCACCTTTTAGTTTTTCAGCTCTGTCTGCTGCTATTAATGAATCTATTAATTCATCTAAATCTCCATTTAAAAAGTTTTCAAACTGGAATATGCTCATTCCTATTCTGTGGTCTGTTATTCTTCCTTGTGGATAGTTATATGTTCTTATTTTTTCGCTTCTATCTCCACTTCCAACTTGTGATTTTCTAGCATTTGCAAGTTCAGCATCTTGTTTTGCCTTTTCCTGCTCATATAACCTTGATTTTAATAGTCTCATTGCATATTCTCTATTTTGCAATTGTGATCTTTCTGTTTGGCATTCAGCAACCATTCCTGTAGGCACATGTATTAATCTAACAGCTGATGATGTTTTATTTATGTGTTGTCCACCTGCTCCGGAAGATCTAAATACTTCCATTTTTATGTCTGCTGGATTAATATCTATTTCAACATCTTCTACAACCGGTAATACAGCTACTGTTGCTGTTGAAGTATGAATTCTACCACTACTTTCTGTATCTGGCACTCTTTGTACTCTGTGAACACCACTTTCAAATTTTAATCTACTATATACACCTTTGCCAGTAATCATAAATGATATTTCTTTATACCCACCAAGTTCTGTTTCATTTTCATTTAAAATTTCTAATTTCCAATGTTTTCTTTCAGCATACATTGAATACATCCTAAATAATGTTCCTGCAAAAAGAGCTGCTTCTTCTCCTCCGGCTCCTCCTCTTATTTCACATATTATATTTCTATCATCATCTGGATCTTTAGGTATTAACAATAATTTTAATTCTTCTTCAATTTTGGGTAATTGTTCTTTAGAAGAATAGTATTCTTCCTCTGCAAGATCTTTCATATCTGGGTCTTGCATTAATTCTTCTGCTTCTTCCATTGATTTTTTTACCTTTTTGTATTCTCTAAACTTTACAACTACATCCTCTATACTTGCATGTTCTTTTATTGCTTTCTGCCATTCAGTTTGGTTTGAAATTAATTCTGGGTCTGCAATCATTTTAGTTAATTCTTCATATCTTTTCTCTACTGCTTCTAACTTATCAAACATAAATCTTCTCCTAATTAAAAAATCTATTGTTTATTATACAATAAATTTCTGCTATTTTCAAGAAAATTTATGCAATTTAGAAATTAACAGTTAAAATAGTGAAATCAAAAGTATAATTTTTTTTACTCTTAAACCATACCATAAAAAATTTTTAAAACTTATAGAAATTTTTAAAATTTTGGTATATTATAACTATACTAAATAATATCGAATTATATATTATAGTTAGTTCGAAATCAGTTAAGCAATTGGCTTGTGGATTTAAGTCATTACACATTTAGCAAATAATTTTTAAATTTTATAAATGTTGTAAAATCATTTAGGAAAGGTGATTAATATGGAAAAAAACATGTTCAAAGTTCAAATAATGCAAACATTATTTGTTTTCAGTATATTGACTATAGCATTATTAGAAAAAAATAATATTTTAAAAAATAATTTAATGGCTTTTTACATAATTGCAATTATTTTGTTTATTTTTCTAATGCTTATACTAACTACAATAATTATTACGAGTGGAGTTAAATATGAGGGTAGGGACATGAAAAAATATCATAAAAAAAGTAAAAAATTTGCTCTAAATTTAATTCTTTCATTTATAGAGCTTATTCTTCTTTGTTATCTATGTTGTGCAATTGATTCTAGAATAGATAAAATAGATTTTTCGAAGCATTGCAAAGAAACTAAGGCTTTAATTGAGCATGTTGCTAAAGATATTTACAAAGATAGCTATAACAGAGATACCGATGAATATAGATATAAAACAAAATTTACCTATTACTTTAATTATTATGTTAGAGGTGATATATATAACGGCCACTTTTCGGAAGAAAATAGTGTATATGACAGCAGTATAACCAAGGCCAAATCTGAAGCAGAAAGTATTAAACCAAGATTTAATGAAGATGATACATTTATACTATATTATAATACATATGACCCTAATGATTGGAGATTAAGTATAACCTATCCATCAAATTTAATAATTAATGTAATTGAATTTCTAATAATTGGATTTCAACTATTTTGTTTAAGAAAATCAATTAAAGAATATAATCAATATAAACAAGATACCATAAATAAAAATAAAAAAAATACTATAAATCAAGATAAAAAATGTACAGCAAGTCAGTATGAAAGAAACATAATAAATCGAATTGAAACTGATGCCCTAAATCAAAACGAAAGAAATATCATAAATCAAGAAAATAAAGATACATCTGAGTCAATGCAATTTAAGAAATTAGAAAAAATTATTGGATACGAGTTGCCAAAAGAATTTAAAACATTTTATCTAAATAATAATTTAAAAATTAAAACTACTGATTTTATGACTTTAAATAAAATTATGTCTGAAGTTTTGTCTGAACATGACAATGAAGTCAACGAAGAAGATGACGAAAGTTTAGATGTAATACCAACTGATACAATAATAAAGAAAAGCTACACTAAAGAGAGAGTTCCTTTTATATCAGATTATGGCGGAAATTATATTGGTATTGACTATAACCCTGGTAAAGAAGGGACAGTAGGACAAATTATAAATTACGGTAAAGATGAATATAAAATGACGGTGCTTGCATATTCATTTCAAGATTTCATAAATGGACTAAATACAATTAATTTTGATACAGAAGAATATGTAACAGACTACTTATTAAAAAATAATATTAATTTTAGAGCAAAATCTTTAGTAAGTAATCCTCCTAAGAAAATACCAAGACCCAAAGAATTAGATAAGCACAATATAGATAAAGAAAAAATTAATAATTTTTCAAGTACATTAACTGTTAGCAATGATTTGTTAGAAAGAATAATAGATATAATGGAAAATGTTCAAAATGATTTAAATAAAAATTCAAATGTACTTAAATTTATAAAAAATTATAGTTGCTCATGGTATAGGATTAAGAACTTTAAAGATAGCTTAAGTAGAACAATGGATGATAAAGAAAGTTTTTTTAACAAACTAAAAGACTATCCTAAAGATACAATAAAATGCTATACATTTAGTCTTAAATATGAAATAGAAGAACAAACAAATAAAAGTCTTTTACTGCATGGTGAAGAATACCTATATGTTAATATAGACGTAAAGGGCTCTATTGATGTTAAATATGTAAAAACTATAGGCAACTCTGATTTTAAAAAGGCTTACAATAGCATATGCAAAATACTAAAAGAAGAAACAAAAGTTGTTTGATCATTTTGTTTTTATGTCTAAGAAGAATACAGTATTTAGCATAAAGAATTGTATATTTTTTTCGAGAGCAGGTATTGTGCCTGCTTTTTTTCAAACAAAAAAACTTTGTTACAATATCTTGGCAAATTAATATTTCTTACTTATTTTAATTGACTTATTTGAGGTTTAATTATATACTGTAAGTGTTGATTTTTATTAAAAAGGAGGAATCTTCGTGAAGGATTTAATTGAAATTAGATGGCATGGAAGAGGCGGTCAAGGTGCAAAAACAGCTTCACTATTATTAGCTGACGCAGCATTTAATACTGGTAAATATATTCAAGGTTTTCCTGAATATGGTCCAGAGAGAATGGGTGCTCCAATTACAGCATATAACCGTATTAGTAACAAGCCAATAACTATTCACTCTAATATCTATGAACCAGACTATGTAGTAGTAGTTGATGATTCACTATTAGATTGTGTTGACGTTACATCTGGTTTAAAGGAATCAGGTGCAATAGTTATAAACACAACAAAAGATGCAGAAGAAATCAAAGCAAAATTAAATAATTACTCAGGTAAAATTTTTACAGTTGATGCACGTTCAATATCAATAGAAGCTTTAGGTAAATATTTCCCTAATACTCCTATGCTTGCAGCAATTGTTAAAGTTTCTGGTGTAATGACAGATGATGAGCTTTTAGAAGATATGAAATCATCTTTTAAACACAAATTTGCAAAAAAACCTGAGGTAATTGATGGTAACATGAAAGCCTTAGAACTAGCTTTAAAAGCTGTTAAACAAGTATAACTTTTAAAAGTTAAATTAAAAATTGGAGGTTAAGTTTTATGGAAATAACACCAAGTACACCTGTTAATGATTTAACAATTGGTGGAAATATATATGAAGCTGGAAATGCAAGAAACTTTAAAACTGGAGATTGGCGTTCTTCAAAACCTATATTCTTAAGTGAAAAATGTAAACAATGTGGTTTATGTTTTCCAGTTTGTCCAGATGATGCAATACCAGTAAATAAAGAACAAAAAAGAGAAGATTTTAATTATGATTATTGCAAAGGATGCGGAGTTTGTGCTAAAGTATGTCCATTTGGTGCAATTACAATGGAATAACATCTTAGGGCATCTAAATGTTTATAAATAGAAAGGAATGAAAAAAATATGTCAATTAGAGAACGTTTAAGTGGAAATGAAGCTGTTGCTACAGCTATGAAGCAAATAAACCCAGATGTTGTTGCTGCTTTTCCTATTACTCCATCTACTGAAATACCTCAATACTTTTCAACTTTTGTTAGTAATGGTCAAGTTGATACAGAATTTGTTGCAGTAGAAAGTGAGCACAGTGCAATGAGTGCTTGTATAGGTGCTGAGGCCGCAGGAGCAAGAGCTATGACTGCAACTTCTGCAAATGGTTTATCTTTAATGTGGGAAATGATTTATATAGCATCTAGCTTACGTTTACCTATTGTTTTATCTTTAGTAAATAGAGCCGTATCTGGACCTTTAAATATACATAATGACCATTCAGATGCAATGGGAGTTAGAGACGCTGGATGGGTAATGTTGTTTAGTGAGAATAACCAGGAAGCTTATGATAATACAATAATGGCTCATAGAATTGCAGAGCACAAAGATGTACAATTACCTTTAATGGTATGTCAAGATGGATTTATAACATCTCATTCAATAGAAAATATTGAACTTATAGAAGATGATAAAGTTAAAGAATTTGTTGGAGAGTATCATCCAGAACATTATTTATTAAATAGTAAAGAACCTATTGCTGTTGGGCCTTTAGATTTACAAGCTTACTTATTTGAGCATAAATTCCAACAAGCAGAAGCAATGAGAAATGCAAAAAAAGTTATTTTAGATGTTTCAAAAGACTTCGAAAAAATGACTGGTAGACATTACTCTTTATTTGAAGAATACAATATGGAAGACGCTGAAATTGCAATAGTTTGTATGAACTCTACAGCTGGAACTACTAAATTTGTTGTAAATAAATTAAGAGAAAAAGGAATTAAAGCAGGTTTATTAAAAATAAGAGTTTATAGACCTTTCCCTGGTGAAGAAGTTGCAAAGGCTTTAGAACATGTTAAAGCTGTTGCTGTTTTAGATAAAGCAGATTCATTAAATGCTATTGGTGGTGCATTATTTGAAGATATTGTATCTAGCTTATATGTAAATAAAAAAGACGTACCAGTTGTAAACTATGTTTATGGTATTGGTGGTAGAGATACAAAATCAAGTGACATTGAAGAAGTATTTACAGATTTACAAGAAATTGTTAAAAATAATGGTAAAATTGATAATCCATATAGATATTTAGGACTTAGAAGGGAGGAAAAATAAATGGGATATAATTTAAAAGAAGTTATAGCAAATAAACCTTCTAGATTTACAGCTGGTCATAGAATGTGTGCTGGTTGTGGAGCTCCAGTTGTTGGAAGAATGGTATTAAGAGCATTAAAACCTGAAGATCATGCAGTAATTTGTAATGCTACAGGTTGTATGGAAGTTTCTACATTTATATATCCATACACAGCTTGGACTGATTCTTTTATACATACTGCATTTGAATGCGCTGGTGCAACATTATCTGGTGCAGAAGCTGCATATGTATCTATGAAAAAACAAGGAAAATTACCACAAGATGAAAATACAAAATTTATTGCATTTGGTGGAGATGGAGGAACATATGATATAGGTCTACAAAGTTTGTCTGGTGCAATGGAAAGAGGACATGATATGGTATATGTATGTTACGATAATGGTGCATACATGAATACTGGTATTCAACGTTCTTCTGCAACTCCAAAATTTGCGGATACAACAACATCACCTGCTGGTAGTGTAATTCCTGGAAAAATGCAAATTAGAAAAGACTTGGCAAAAGTTATGGTAGGACATCATTTACCATATGTTGCTCAAACTGCTGCATATGGCAATTTTAAAGATTTATATGAAAAATCTGAAAAAGCTATATACACAAAAGGTGCTTGTTTCTTAAATGTACTTGCTCCTTGCCCAAGAGGATGGGGATATTCTACAGATGATTTAATGAAGCTAAATAAATTAGCTGTTGAAACTTGCTATTGGCCATTATATGAAGTTATTGATGGAAGATACCACATAACATATAAGCCAGCTAAAAAACTCCCTGTAGAAGAATTTTTAAAACCTCAAAAAAGATTTAAACACATGTTTAAACCAGGAAATGAATGGATGATAGAAGAATTCCAAAAAGAAGTTGATACAAGATGGCAAGAGCTTCTAGATTTAGAAGAAATGACAAACAAAGAATAAAAGCAAAAAGGAGGTAATTAAAAAATTATCTCCTTTTCTTTTACACAAAATATTAAGAATTATTCTTCTACTGGCGCATCTACTGGGCAAACTCCTGCACATGTTCCACATGATATACATGTTTCTTGGTTTATTTCATATTTGCTATCTCCTTGCTTTATACATTCTACTGGGCATGCTCCTGCGCATGCTCCACATGATATACAAGCATCTGTAATTTTGTATGCCATTTCTTTCACCATCCTTTCTATGTTTAGAAGATATATCACTGCATTTGCTTTTTTACATTGCAAATACTGGTTTTTTTAGTCTTGTTCTATTTTTTTAAGTTCTTCTTCTTCATTAACTTCCTCTTCTTGTTCAACTACATCTTTTAAAACTTTTATGTCTTTTGCATCATACTTTTTATAGAAGAAGCCATCTCCATCTTTAAATTTAACTTTTATTTTTTCCTTAAGAGTTTCAATTCCGTCAACAGTTCCTTTTCCATCTGCTGTATTTACTATTGCACCAACTTTAGGTAAACGTTTTAATTTTTCATCATATACTTCGTGTTCATATCTTAAGCAACACATAAGTCTTCCACAATTTCCTGATATTTTAGAAGATGCTAAAGCTATATTTTGTTCTTTTGCCATTTTAATAGATACAGCATCAAAATTCTCTAGAAAAGAACAACAGCATAACTCTCTACCACATATTCCATTTCCTCCGATTTTTCTAACTTCGTCTCTTACTCCTATTTGTCTTAATTCTATTCTTGTTTTATATATACTTGCAAGTTCTTTTACCAAATCTCTAAAATCTATTCTTCCATCTGCTGTAAAATAAAATAATAACTTACTATTATCAAATGTATATGTAACCTCTGTTATTTTCATGTCTAATTTGTATTTTTCAGCCAATTTTTCAGCAATAGCAAATGCTTCTTTTTCTTTTTTCTTGTTTTCTTCATTGTGTTTCTTGTCTTTATATGTTGCTTTTCTTATTATTGGCTTTAAAGGTGCAACTAATTTTTCTGCTGGTATTTCTTTATTTGCAACAACAACTTCCGTGTATTCTTCTCCTATTGTTGTCTCAACTATAACAAAATCGCCTTTTTTAAGTTTTTCTCCTTTAGGATCAAAAAAATATATTTTACCAAGTTCTTTAAATTTAATTCCTATTACTGTAACTTTATTCAAGTATTCTCCTCCTCTAATTTAAGTTTTATTATTTCCATATTTCAAATAACATTTTGTCTATACTCATATCATAGTTGCAATTCATATTTAAATTATTTTTTGTTTTTTCTACACATGATATAAAATCAATATATTTAAAATCTTCTTTGGCTTTTTCTATAAATATAACATTTATATATTCTAACATTTCATTTATATGTTCTTTATTTTTGTAAAGCACTTCTAACTTTGGAATAACATCTATTAAAGAATATTTTTCGATATTACCAAAAACCTCATCTAAAATTGTATATATGTCTTTATTTGCAAATATACTAGTTGCTTTTCCAATACTTCCTTGACATGCTTTTAGCATATTAGTTGTAAAATTGTCTGTAATTAAATTTTGTTTAATGTATTCTTCTAATTCTCTTTCGTTTATATCTTTAAAATAAATTTTTAAACACCTTGATTTTATTGTATTTAAAATTTTACTTTCATTAGAAACAATAAGTATTATAGTTGTAAATTTAGGTGGCTCTTCCAAAGTTTTAAGCAAACAGTTTTGAGCATCCTTAGTCATAAATTCACTATCATCTATGATATAAACTTTTCTATTTGATATTATAGGCAATTCCTGAATTTTCTTTTGCATATCTCTTATTGTATCAATTTTTATACTGTTTTCGTCATCTGCTAGTCCTATTTCATAAAAATCTGGATTATTATTATCGGAAAAAGAAACACAAGATTTACAGCTTTCACATGGTTTATTAGTATCGTTAAGGCATAAAATACCTTTTGCGAATTCTTTTGCAAATTTTTCTTTTCCAATTCCCTTTGTTCCAATAAACATATAACTATGTGAAATATTGTTAGAATTTAATATTTTTTTTAAACTTTCTTTTATTTCATTATTGCCTATTAACTCTTTAAATTTCATATATAAACCTCATTGATGTTTTTTACTTTACTGTTTCAAATTTATTTAATGGCCAAAATCTTAGTACTATTTTTCCTTCAATTTTTTCATATGGTATACATCCAAATTTTCTTGAGTCTATACTATCTGGTCTATTATCTCCCATAACAAAAACTGTTTTTTCTGGAACAATAATGTCTAGATATTGTCCACCATTTACAGATTCTGTTTTAACATCGCTACTTAAGTAGTCTTCCTCAAGTTTTTCTCCATTTATATATACACTACCATCTTTAATTTCAACATGATCTCCTGGCAATCCAATTACTCTTTTTATATAGCTTTTCTTTGTAATTTCAACAACATTATAAAAAAATTTTGAAACTAACCCATTAGTTTTATTTGTATATTTTGCAACTGGGTTTTCTAAATCAACTTTTTCGCCTGTAGAATTTGCTATAGTTGGTGCTTCAAATGTAATTATATCGCCTCTTTGTGGGGTTGTTTTAAGTGTTCTATATAATCTATTTAAAATTAATCTATCATTAGGTTGAAATGTTGGAACCATTGATGTTTGTTTTACTATTGTAGGGGTTCCTAAAAAGTATTTAACTAAAAGTGCTAGTACTACTGCTATTATAATACAATATATCCATTCTATTATATCTTTAATTTTTGCTTTTTTCTCTTCATTCATAAATAAAAGCCTCCTTATAAATAACAGTATTATTATATATTAATTTACTCTATTTATCAATATTTAAAGGTAACAAATAAGAAAATTTTTTGGGCAGACACAAGACCTGCCTCTACATTTTTTTAATATATGTTTTGACAGAATTTATATAATTTCAAGACATTTTGAGACTTTTTTGAAAAATTAATGCCCGACAGCCCTTTGAGGCATACGGATTACTCCTTGTCCTGGAGGGTTTAATTTTGAAAGAAAGTGCTCAAAATTGTAGTGTAAACTAATTTTGTTTTGGGCAAGCACAAAACCTGCCCCTACGCTTTAAAATTGTTGAATAGAAAAATGACGGATATAAAATCCGTCACTTTTGTTCTAAACTACTCTATTATATATTTTTTAATTGACCATACACCTGCTGCTAATATTGCTACAGATATAAATGTTAACCATATATATGTTTTTGGTCCAGCTGTTTTTATTGATAATATTACTTGTGCGTCATCAATGTCGTCTTCCTCCTTATTAAAGTTGTCTGGCACAGAATCTATATCGTCTCCTGAATCTTTACTTATTTCTGCATAGTTTGTTTTTAATCCAACATTTGTTGTAGAGTTTTTCCATGTAAATACTATTTCTACTGTTGCACTCTCTCCTGGATTTAATAATGTGTCTTTTAATTTATCTGTTACAACCTGACCATTTTTCAATTCTTTCCAGTCTTTATTATCTTCTTGTTTAAATTCTAATCCGCTTGGAATATAGTCTTTTATTTCATATGCATATCCTGGAATTTTTCCTTCATTTATAACTTTTATGCTATAAACAAATTTTACTGTAGTTTTCTTCATATTCTTTGCAACTAAATCAACTTTTGCTATTTCTTTTGAGTTTTCATTAAATCCTGTTTTAGTTGAAGTTGTTTTTCCATTAAATGTAACTCTTGTTTCTGTTACCCATTTTTTTAGTGATAAATCAAAGTATTGAACTTTAATATATTCTTTATCTAAATCATCTTCATTTTCGACATTATTGTCTGGAGTTGAATCAATATCGTCATCTGAATCTTTTGATATTTCTGCTGTATTTATAATAATTTTATCAGTATCGCTTTTAGCTGTTACTTTAAATGCTACTTTTACGTCTTTATAACTTAAAATTCTTTCTTCTCCATTTACAACTATGCCATCTATTGTTTCTTTTGATAATGCGTCAGTTACAATATATTTTGCTTTTTCTATATCTGTTGTTTCTTTTCCTTCTGAATCTAGCATTTTCCATTTATATTCTTTGTTTACTTCATTATCAGGTAAAAATTCTAAGCCCTCTGGTATATTATCTTTAATTTCTGTTGCAGTACCAGGTTTCTCTCCCTCATTATATACTCTTATTGTATATATTACTGTATCACTTGTTTCAACTAAAGCTGGATCTTTTGTTTGTTTATATGTAACACTAAGATTATCTCCAAATACTACTTCTGGATATCTATTGTTATATTCAGTATCATTAACTTTAGTTATAAATTTTCTTAAAGCTAAATCAAAATACTGTAATTTTACTGGTTCATAATCAATATCATCTTCATTATTTGCATTATCGTAATTATATTTTTCATCTCTTCTTGGAGTTGAATCTATATCTCTATCTGAGTCTTCAGATATTTGTGCTTCATTTTTTATTATATTTTCTTTAAGTTTTTCTGCTTTAGCTATAACTTTAAACTGAACTTGAACATCTTTGTAATCTAAAGTTTTTAATCCGTCTTCATTTTCAGATACAGCTTTTAGCTCGTTTTCGCTACTTGTTTCTTTAGATAGATAATTAGTTACTATTATACTTGCTTTACTTAAGTCTGTTGTTTCCTCACCATTAGCATCTAACATCTTCCATTTATAAGAAACATTTATTGAACTATTTGGTAAAAATTCTAAGCCTTCTGGTATATTATCTGTTATTTCATTAACATATCCATTTAAAGTTCCTTCGTTATATACTCTTATTGTATATGTTACAATATCTCCTGTTTCAACTATTACAGGTTCTTTGCTATGTTTATAAATTGCTGTTGTTACAAGTTTTTCATTAACTTTTTTTTCTAATTTAGATGCATCTACAACTGGTTCTCTGTTATATTTTTTAGTATTTTCACCACTTGCATTGCTTACTGTTGTAATAAATTTTCTTAATGCTAAGTCAAATTCTTTAACCATTAATTTTTCAAAGTCATCATCATCTTCTTGACCTGCTATGTATGAATCTTTAGATGATTTTATAGCTTCATCATCTTTATAGTTTTCTATATTAGAAATTTCAGCATTAGCAAGTGTTGAATCTGTTCCATCTCCATGAATTCCATTTATGTCTTCTGCATCTGTAATTTCTGCTATATTAGTTAAATATTCTCCTCTTATTGCTCCATCTGTTACTAAACATTTAACTTCTACATCAATATAATCAAGCTCTGTATTTATAGTGTCATCTTCTTTATAAGCAGCTTTTAAAAGTCTTGCTTCTTTTTGTTTTTGTTCTGTCTCCTCATCTGTTTCGTTTTCTGTCTTTGTTATATTTGGTAAAGCTGACTCTGTTTCTTTACTTGTTATTTCAGTTTGGATTATGCTTTCGTCTCCTGCCCACAACCAGTTTTCGTTAAATTCAATTTCTTTTTCATATTTGTCAACATCTTCAACTGTAGTTCTTAAAATTGGTATTAAATTTTTAGGTAAATGGTCTGTTATTTTATTTACATATCCATCAATTTTACCTTCATTATATATTCTAATTGTGTATGTAACTATATCTCCTTTTTGAACTGCAATTGGTTGTTTAGTATGTTTGTATGTAGCTGTTCCATTAGTAGTTATTGTAGTTGTATCTACTACTGGTTCTCTATCTGTGTATTTTGTACCATTTACTTCTGTAATAAATTTTCTTAATGCTAAATCAAATTTCTTTTCATCAACAATATGTGTATTAGTTATTGTAGTAATATTATCATTAACTTCATAGCTTGCAGTATAGTTTTCGTCATATTCCTCTCCGTCTTCAACTTTTGTATTATCTACCTTTAATTCTTTTATTGTATATACTATGTCTTTCCCATCTTTTTTCTCATCTAGATTATCCCATGTATATTTCCAAGAATTGCTTTCATTTAATACTACTTTTTCTCCATATGCCTCATCCTCTGCATATAATTGAACTGTTATTTGAGTTGGTCTTAGTTTAGCCGAATCGTTATCGTCATTCCATTTCTTTTCAACTATTTTAATTACTTTTCCAGGGGCATATGTATTTGTTATTGTTATATTATTTTCTTCCACAATATATGTTACAGTATAGTTTTCGTCATATTTGCTTCCGTTCTCAACTTTTATATTGTTTTCATCTAATTCTTTTACAGTATATTCATAATCTTTTAATAAATTGTCCCATGTATATTTCCAATTATTATCACTATTTAAAGTAATGCTCTCTCCATATTTTTCATTGTTTTTATATAATTGGACTTTAATTTCTGTTGGTCTTTTTCCGTCTTGATCATTACCATCTTCCCATTTTTTTTCAACATTTATTGAAATTAAATCAATATTTTTATTGGTATCTGCCAATAGTTCTTTTTCTTCAGTTTTTACCAAAACAACAGGTTGAGTGTTTTTATAATCATTTAAATTAGTTGAATATGTTAGAGTTTTCTTGTCATATTTAGCCTTTAAACTAATTTGCACTTTTGTATCTTCTTTTAATATTTGTATATAAAAGCTTGTTCCTATAACTTTAGAAAAATCATTTTCTGAAACAGCCTTTTTATCTTTATCTAGTAAAGTATATGAACTTGGTGATACTGTTGCTTCAAGTGATTTTATAAGTTCTGTGTTTGTTCCTTCAAATCTAAATGGTCCAACTATATAACCTTTGTTTGTTTCTTCAATAACAGCATCTTTGTTATCTAATGATATTGTTGGAGTTAAATTTTGTATTTCTTCTGCTTTATCTGCATTATCTATTAAATACATAAATAATGCATTCATTTTCCATTCTCTTATTCTTCCTGATTTTATATTTCCAGTATATTCAATATAATAATCTTCCCCTTGGTTGCTTAGTTGTTCATCATTCAAATAGATTTTGGGTAATACTCCAGATTCAAGGTGGTATGCTGGATCATCACTATTTGTATAATACCATATAGCCATTTGTTGAACAACATCTATATCATCATCTGTTAAGTTGATTGTTTCTTTAGAATCAAGCATATTTTCACTTATAACACTGTTTACAATTCTATTTGGTAAAATTCCTGATAATTTATCAAACCTTGTATTATCGCTTTTTACATATTCCAAAGCATTTTTTAAAAGTTGTGCTTTTTCCTCTTGGGTTGTTTGTCCTGGAACATAAGCATTGCTTAATATCCACAATACTTTATTATAGTTTTCTCCTATTTTACCCTCAGATTTTCCTGAAATCACTTCTTTACTTAATGTGTCCAACATATCAATGCTTGTAGTATATTCATCCTTTTTACCTTCTGCCATTTCTCCATTATTTAGTCCAAATCCCATTTTTGCATTTAAACAATAATATAAATCTTCATAGTTTCTAAGGTCTATATCTCCAGATGGATATGTTGCTATTTTCCAAACTTTTTTTCCATTTCCTGTTGTATCTACATTCCATTTGTATGAATTTCCACTTTCTCTTTTTTCAGATATTCCAAGCCATTTCTGTTCTATAGTACTTGATTTAATGGCCTTATTTAAATTATCTCTATTTATAGTAATATCACTAAAAGCAGAGGTAATATTAGCTGCATATAATTTATTTAATCCTAAACAACTAATTACCCCCATAATAATTCCCAATAAAATTAATTTGTTTTTAATTTTCATTCTTACCACCTTAAAAAACATAATATTCTATCTAAAATAATTATATTTATATAACTATATATTAATAACTTTTTTAAAATAAGTCAATAGGCTATTTTTAACATATTTTGCAGTCATTTTTATACCTCGAAATAACTCTTTACGGATATATGATTTCTAGCTTTAAACATTTATATATAGCCCTATATTACAATTATATAACATTTTAAATTATTTTTCAACAGATTATGTAAAAAACTCTGTAAAAAGCTTACTTACGTAAGAGTTCCGAATAAAAACAGTTAAAAAATTTAAATTCGCTCCAATGCAAAAGCAACCCAAAAGGGTTGCTTTTTGTTGGAGGCGAGTATCGGAATCGAACCGATGAATCAGAGTTTTGCAGACTCGTGCCTTACCGCTTGGCTAACTCGCCATTTATTATATTTTTACAAAAAAATGGAGCAGGTAACGGGAATCGGACCCGTAACTTAACCTTGGCAAGGTTATGTTTTACCACTAAACTATACCTGCATTAATAAATATATGCTTTTGTAACAGTAATATGATAGCAGATTTTTTTTATTTAGTCAAGTGTTAACTAAGTATTTATTTAGATAAATTAGATTTTTCGTATTTTATATTTCGGGCAGGCACAAGACCTGCCCCTACATCTTTGAAATTTATGTTCTTCGTGAATTTGTATTTGGGGCAGGCAATATTTAATTAATTTTCTACTGCTTTTTTTAAATATTTATTATAATCCTTTATCATTTCATATATGTAGTCAAAGACTGTTTTTTCTCTTACGTTTTCATTTGTTAGTATATCAATTTCAGAAATACACTTATCATCATAAAAAACTTTTAGTTCTCCAATTTTTGTATTTTTCCTAACAGGAGCATTTATATTTAAATTTCCATTTATTTCTATTTTTATATCATTTTCAGAATTTTTCTTTATTGGGTATGTTTTTATATTATATTCATCCAATTTAATTTTAGTACTTGGCTTTATTCCTTTTTTTATAACTATTCTTTTTTCATTTATGCTTTTCCATTTTTCAAACTCTTCATTAATTTTACTGGATATATTGCTGCTTTCATAATTTTTAAAAGTATACTCTATAAGTTTTACACTATCTGCTGTTCTATCTTTTTTAGTATCTGCACCTAGTACTACACATATAGCATCTAAATTTTCTCTTTTTATTGCAGTTACTAAACATCTACCAGCACCATTTGTAAATCCTGTTTTTACTCCGTAAACACCATTTAAATTACCAAGTAATTCATTGGTATTAAATATTGTTCTTGGTATTCCATTTATATTAATACTGCAACTTTTAGTTCCTACAATTGTTTTAAAGATATTATTTTCTAATGCATATGTGGTTAGTAGTGCAAGTTCATAAGGTGTAGTATAATGATTATCTGAATCTAATCCGTGTGGTGTTTCAAAGTGCGTGTTTTTTAGTCCTAATTCTACAGCTTTTTTATTCATAAGAGTAGCAAAATCTTCTATGCTTCCACCTACGTGCTCCGCAAGTGCTACTGCTGCATCATTTCCTGACCTTAACATTAATCCATATAATAAATCATTTACACTTATTTTGTCACCTTTTTTAAATTTTAACTTCGATCCGCCTGTTCCCGCTGCTTTAGCAGATGTTTCAACAACATCTCTTAAATTTGCATTTTCAAGAACAACTAGGCATGTCATTATTTTGGTGGTTGATGCCATCTTTGTTTTTGTATTTTCATTCTTCCCATAAATTACTGTTTTATTATTTTTGTCAATAACAACAGCATACCTGGAATTAATTTTAGGTAAATCTTCTACTTTAGCTGCAGTCTCAATAACCTTATTTACTTCATTAAAATCTATATTTTCACTTTCATCATCTGCAAAAACTACATTTATATAACTTAAACATACCATAAAAATTATACATATATTAATTATTTTTTTAAACACAAAACTCACCTTTACAAATTGTATTCGTAAATGGTGAGTTTATGATGCATAATATTCTTATTATTTTATCTTTTTGTATTCCTCATACTGTATACTCTCAAAATATAAAGTTTCTGGGCACACATCTTCTCCATTTTTCCATTCAACTGTGTCGCCCCTTGGTTTAACATTTTCAAAATATTCTCTTTCTTTTAACTTATTATAATATTTTATATTATTGATACAATCTTTCATATTGTATACTTTTTCTTCCCCTGTTTTAAATTTTAAATATATGTAATAATCCTTTAAAGCTCTAACTTCTATTATGTCAGGTGTTATATAACACATATATATCTCCCCCCTTAATCAATTTAATCTAATGGTTTTATTTTAAAATATTCATTATCTTCTCTCATTAAAATCCATAATGAATTCAATTCATCTTTATGTATTTGAATCCATGCTTGAATTAATTTATCTTGTTTTGAAGGCATTTCTCCATTAATTTTATTTGAATCAAAATCATAAGTTGCTTTATTTTCATTATATCTTGCATGTAAATGAGGTAAATGATGTTTATCAGATTCCATAAAATACATGCTTATAATTATCCCATAAAACTGAGAAATAATTGGCAATTTGTATCACCTCCTTTATTATAACAATATTTTGTTATGTTTTCAATACAGTTCTTGGAATTTCAAAACTACAGAATAATAGTTTTAAAGAAAAAAGATTAACTATAGAATACATTATTTATATCTAACTGTCAATCTTCATTTAAAGTTTTGTTAAGAATTAATAGTTTAAAATTTTCGGGCAGGCACAAGACCTGCCCCTACGTCTTTGAGATTTATATTCTTTGTGAATTTGTATTTCAGGCAGTGGCCATACCCCTTTTGGTGGACTTTATTTTCGCCCCCACCCTTAGGCTTTTTTATTTAAATATATAAATCATTAACTAGTAACAAAATCTTAAACTATATATTTAATTTCATTATTTGGAAAGTATTTATGCATAAGTTCTTCCATATATTTTTTCGCTTCTTCTTTTATTTGTGGTTTATATGCATATTTTCCCTTACCTCTTCCTGTCATAATTTCTTTATTATATAATTCAATTGCATTTGGAAATGCTTCATGATTTATTGCATTATGAACAAAGCTATAGGTCATAAATATTAGCTCAAAAAATACTTGTTTTTTTGCTTTTATTGATAGCATTTCTTTTAATTGTTTTAACAAATCATCATATAAAATTTTCCAATTATCAACTAATATAATTGGTGCAATTAAAATTCCCACAATATATCCTGCATCAACCAATTTATTTATTGCTTCTATTCTTCCTTTTAATTTTGATGTTCCAAATTCTATTTTAGTAATAATTTCTTCTGGATTTACGCTCATTCTAACTATTATTTTTTTATTATGATTTAATCCTAAAATTGGTTCTACCATATCAAATTTTGTTGGGAATGTAAGCATTCCTTTACTTTGGTTTTTAAAGTTTTCTATTGTCCATTCCAAATTTCCAGTAATAGTATTTTCTAATATTAAGTCACTATTGCTTCCTATTTCAAATACTAAATTTTTATCTGCTTTTGATGCAGTTTTTTTTATTTTATCTAACATATATTCTCTATTTACAAAAAGCCTTAAATATGCACATTTGTTGTAATTACAAACTAAATAACAATACATACACATTGCTATGCATCCAGAGGATGTATATGGTACTAAAAAATCAGAAACCTTGTGATTTGGCACATATTTATGTGTTTTTCTTGTTGCTATAATTAAATTCCTTTTCATATATGGAAAATCTCTATTTTGTTTTTTTCTCATTTGTTCTATATTATTATGGTTTTCTATTTCTATCATTGGAATGTTCTGTTTTTTGTAATTATCTAAAAGCCTCTTTCCTAATTCATATTCATATGATTTAGGCTCAAAAAAAATAGCATCTGGTATAAACATATAATTTTCTCCTTTAATATATGTTTACCAAATGCTAGAATTTTATTACTCAACACTAAATGACATTGTAAAACTATTTTCTTCAATTGGTTTAATAACAATTGTTGCCTTTTTACTTTCTGTTTTATCTCTCATATTTATAATATTACATTCAAATGCCCTATATTCATCATTATCATCATTAATGCCGTTTATCTCAAACGAGTTAATTTCGTAAAAATTCTCCTTAATATATTTTTCTAATTCATTAATACTTTTAAAATTATTTTCTTTAAATGTATTATCTAAATTATTATATATTGTTTCATAATCTTTTGTATTAATCATTGAAATAATGTTGCTTAGAATATATTGTGTTTTTCCATTTACATCAAGTTTTAAGTATTCTTCTTTTTCCTCTGGTATTGCAACTGTGTAAGAATCCATAAATACACTATATTTCATTATTGCATCTTGTTGTTCGAATATTAATTTGTTGTCAAAACTATCTATACATATATAATACATTTTATTGTTTTTCTTTATAACTTTATATTTTTCTATATCACTTAAAGAGAACATAGTCTTGTTATTTTCAATATAATTAATAAAATTATTTTTACTTCCGAATTTTTTACTTTTATATTCGTTATCTAATAGTTCATAAGCTTTATCTGTATAATTAACTAATAATTCTTTATAATTATTGTAGTATTCTGTTGCCATTTCACTATCATTTAAAACAGAATATACAATTTGGTTAAAATCATTTTTTATAATTTCTTCTTTTGTAAATCCTTCTATTTTACTATTATTATTTAAGTTGTTGAATTTATTATCTAAAACATATTGTCTTGGAAAAATAGCGTATGCATTATTTTTACTATTTATTTCTATTAAAACATCAACATTAAATTTTAAGTTTGAATCGGTAATTCTACAAACTCCACTTACGATAAATATATTATTATTTTCATCAATTTGAGTAGTTAACATTTTATTAATTATTAGTTTATATATTTGGCTATTATTTTGCAGACTTGGTATGTTACTTTTTTCAAAAATATTGCTATCATTTATATTATAATTGTTTATGTATTGTTTAGATAGAATATATTTTAAGTTATTACTTTTTTCATTTACTAGGTTAATATATCTATTAACTATACTTTCAATTGTGAAATAATCTGTTCTGTTCTTTACATAGTATAAAGATAAGTCATATTCTCTTTTTTGTTTGCTCACATCTTCATAGTAGTATGCTGTATACGAATTATCTATTTGATTGTTATCTGTACTACTATTTATGTTGCTATTTATATTATCTTTTTTATTATTTTTTACGGAATTGCTATTTAGTTGAAATAATATTGTCACTAAAAACATTATAAATATTGCAGTAATTATAATAGCAATTAATAAGTATTTTTTATTTTTTTTCATCCTTATACTTCTCCATTCTAGTGTATATCATACCACCCTTCAACTCCTTTTAGGGCTTCATCAATATTGTACCAACCCTCTTTTGCTAAACTGTAGCCAGTAGCTACATATACCTTAGTTTCATTCTCATTTATATCTATATCAATAAAAGCCAAATAATGTTGTGTATTTGTATACATACTCTTGCCATTAGCATATATAACAACCGGATATCCAGCCTGCAAAGCTCCAATAATTAATTCTTTTTGCACATTTGAATTATAATTGCTAATAGTATATTTTTCTCCAAGTTTTTCATTAACCACAATTGGAAAACCCCTATAGTATATATCTAAGAAATCGCTTGGTATGTAACTATATCCTAGTCCAGATAACGCTGTTGCTGCAGCTGTTGTTGGACAACCGCTGTTCGTGAACGGTTCTATTTCCATATCTTAAATTTGCCCATGGACCTTCACTTTGTTTGTATAGAATATAGGTTTTTCCACTAGATGAAGTATATGTTGGTATTATAGTGCCTTGATATTCAATTGATGATGTTTCACCTGGTGTTCCTGTTGGTGATGAAATTTCTGGTTCCCAGTACACACCATTTCCGCCTTGAAAATCAAAGTACCCATATCTAAAAAGTTTCCACTGTCTTTGTTTTCTTGTATACACACCGACTACTTGTATCTGTAAAACCATTATTAAAGAAACTATATAATGAGTCTTGTGAATATTCTTCCATCTTAGTATCTTTCTTATATCTATTATCATTTCCTGACCATTTTGTATTATATGCATTTTCAAATCCATCTGTATTTCCTCTTCTATATTTAACATCCGTCAAAGCAAAACATTGATATTGTGTAAGAGATAAATTTGAATATGTGTTTACAATACTCTCATATATACCTCTTAAATTGTCTTCCCATATCTTGTCACATATATCTACAGGAACTTGCTCTCCTCTTGTTCCATTAAGCCAGTTATTTGCTAAACTTTCTGAGTTAATTCCATATTTACTAAATGCATCTCTATGTAAGTATGCTTTATCAACTCTAGAATACAAACATAAGCCATGGCCAACTGTAGGGTTTCCTTGGGAATCATCCTCTACAATATAGTATTTGCCATCTGATGTTTTAGTTCCACCTTCATTAGCCAATACAAATCGTTTAAAATTTTCCCATTGAGTACCAGTTGAAACATTAGAATAATTATCATAATAACTTGCTTGAGCTTCGCTCATTGCTCCTCCTCCAAATATAGAACAAAAAACAAGTATAACTCCTGCAATGCTTCCAACAGCTATTCCACCATAAAGTTTTATTTTTTTCTTTAATTTATCTATCACCCCACCTGCTACAATATTTATAATCTTCTCTAAATCCATATTTAACCCTCTTATTCTTTTATATTTATACTTACCTTTTCATTATTTGCCAAGTCCTTCTCTCCTTTAATTAAAAATTCTTTTTGTTTTCTATTTTCAATTTTTCCGGATTCTAAAATATCTTCTAGCAGTATAACTTTAAATACATCCTCCTTATATGATTCAATTTTGTAATCTATTTTTTGATTAAAATAAATATCGTAAAAGTTGTTTTTAAATGTCTCTAATGAACTATATTGTTCTTTACTTTTTGTAGAAAGCATATTATATGCTTTTTCAATCTCTTTTGTACTACAATATGTTACAAATTCTAAGGAAATCTCTTTTGATTCGTTTGCTTTCTGTTTCTGTAAATTTGCTTCTTGTATGTACTCTTTTTTTTCTTCTGTTTCTTTTTTTACATTTAGATTAATATTATATAAGACAAACATTAACACAAAAACACCAAATATACATTTAAAAAGGAAGCTACCATAATGCGAAAAGAATAATCTAATTTTTCTTATTACTATTTGCATGGTATCCTCCTTTTTATTTAATAAATTATATTTTACCTAGTCCAATTTTAGATAAATCAATTGCATCTTGAACCATTGCATCTGCCTTATTTTTTGATATATTTTTCGTACTTCTTATAATATCTGTCAATGCTTTCTTTTCGGCTTCTATATTTTCACCATTTAAAATTTTATCTCTATTTTCAGTAGCAAACTTTCTTACTTCTTCAACTATCTCTGAACCAAAAGCATTTTCAAAGTTTCTTGCTTCTTCTAATTTAGACATATCACCTATACCTATATTATAAGCTTTAGATGCTTTTAGCATTTCCAATTTTTCTGCAAATACCTCCTCATCTGTTGTCTTTGATTTATCTCCGCTAATATCTTTATATTTATCTATGATTTCTAATGCACCGTATCTAGTACTTGAATCTGAAATAAATTCTACTGCTTGTTCGTATGAGTCAATTAGTTGATCTGGAGTTGCTCCTTCTACTGCAAACTGATGAGCAATAGAACTAATTTCCACTATTTGTTTTGGAGTTGCTCCTTCCAATTGTACAGTTATCTTATTAATCCTATCCTTTTGATCTTCTGATAATTTAATATGAGTGGTTCCTTCATCAATTCCAAGTGATGTAATAACTGGTTTATTTATTCTATCTCTTTCAAGCGTTATTGTATTTTCACCTGTACTTCTTCCTCCTCCAAGTCTTACATTCTTATATCTATCTGGAAGAACTATATCGGCCTTTTTTATATTTGCTGCATTTTTTAAATGATATGCAGCAGCCATTCTTGCATTTTCAAGTGCTTCTTGCTTTTTAGCTTCATCACCGCCAAAGTCTTTATCTGCAATAGCATTTTGTGCCATTGCTTCTATTGCACTGTTCATTTTCTTTTCGTCTGCAAAGTCAGTTTTCTTTAAGTCCCCATTAAATGCTAAATCTGCTGCGAACGCTGTTTGATCTAAGGCATCTTCTTTAGATAATCCAGCATCTTCAAGTTCATGAAGCTTTTTAAGAGACTTATCAATTTCTTTATCTTCTAGTCCTCTACGTTCTAGTTCAAATCTATCTTCTAACTCTTCTTTTAAGTCTTCATATGTTGCATCTTCACCTGTTCTCTTTTTAAATGATGCTTGAGCAAGTTTTATTTTTTGGTCATTACTCATATATTTTTCCTTTGCCCTTTTTATCTTTTTATCTTCATCTGTGCTTTTCGCTAAAGACGTATAATCTTTTATTGCTCCTTTAGCACCTCTTATTGTTGTTTTTATTCCTTCATAAGCATTTTTCCCTATTCCACCACCAATAATGCCTGCAGCACCTGTAATAAGTCCTTTAGCTTCTTTACTTCTACCTGTCATTGCAAGTAGCGTTGCACCACTTGCAGCAATAGCTGCAATAGTTCCATATTTTAATGCTCCTTTAGCTAAAGTCCATACACCTTTTCCAATTTTTTTAGCTCTTTTTATATTTCTTTGTTTTTTACTTGCAGAACCATATTTGTTTATCATTCTCTGATTGTGCATAGTTCTTAAACTTTTTACAACATCATTATCTTTAAATCTTGAATATTTGCTTCCTTTATTATTTGGAATATCTCCATCATTCTTGTTTTCGTCTGTATTATTATCATCGCCATTATTTAATACTTCTTCTGCATTATTATTTTCATTACTATTTAGTACATTTTCTTCTTCGTTGTTGCTTCCATTACTATCTATTGAACCTTCTTCATCAACATATAAGTTATTACTTTCTGCGTCACTTCCTTCTCCGCCATCTAATGTATTTTCTGCTTCTACGCTGTTTGAGTTTTGTTGATTTTCGATGTTTGTATCAGAACTTTCTTCTGGATATGAACTATTGTCTCCATTTCCAAGTTGTGCAGTTTCTGAACTTGATTCACCTTCTCCACTAGAATTGCTTCCTCCTGATGTATCAACTCCCATTTCTTTGTCTTTATCAACTGTTTTAGGTGGAATCACACCATTTTTATCACTATCATCTTCTTTTGAATCTCCTCCACTAGCACTTTTTCCTTTATGGTTTTTAATAGCATCAATTGCTTTGCTAGCAAGCGCTCCTGACGCAAAACTTCCAAGTGGTGATCCAAGTTTATCTCTAAAGCCAAACATTTCTTTTATGAATTTTTCTGCTGGAATCATAACCGCAAAACATGCAATTGCATATAATATATTTTCGCTTGCAAGTTCTGAAGCACTACCAATAAGCACAACATATATTAATAAATGGAATGGCTGTATTAGTACTTGATAGATAAACTCAGTAAGCCACCTATTATATGCTTGTGCTTTTCCATCTCCAATTTTATCTATTGGATATGTAATACATGATATTGGTCCTAGTAAAATTAGGAATACTATAGTAAATTCCCTTTTCAAATATTTCATTAAAAATATTAATGTATACACGATAGATGCAGCTAACATAAGTATATAGAAATAACATTGTGTTAATCCTTCTCCGTCATCTGTTTCATAATCGTCATCATCAATTATACTTTTTATTTTTTCAGAATACTTTGTTATTATATCTGTGTTTTCTCCCCCGTCCTATTGCATCTGTAATTAAACTTGTAGCATTTAATATACCTATCATAATATAGTGCATTACAAATAACAAACATAATGCAACTAGCCAGTCTTTAAACATTGTTTTGTATTTATTTTTATCTTGTGCCACAGTTGACATTATCATTCTAATTCCAACATATACAAGAACACACAATAAAGCTACAATGGCAAAGTTTCTTATTGCATAATACCAACTTGCAACTGTTTTTCTTAGTATTCCTTTTTGGCTTGCAAGTTCTTTTCCACCATCACTATATTTTTTTTCTCCATCAATATATTTGCCTCTATTGGCTTCTGGGTCTTCAAATATATTTGCATTTAAAAGCAAAAACTTTCCTTTGATAATATTTTCTGGCGTCACTTCAGAAACCACATTATTGGTTACACCTGAACTATTGTTAGGGACAAGAAGTTTATTAATTCCCCATATAACTCCGACTTTCGAGAAAATAGAATAATCTAGCTGGAAGTGCTGCAAGATCATCCAAGGTTATCCAAGCCGAAACTCTTTTAGGGTACATAAAATTAAATAATATAAGCAACACTAATACTAATATTAACTTTTGTGATATTTTTTTATGTTTCATTTAAGGTTTTCCTCCTTATTTGTTTGCTAATTTATTTATGTTTGTTTCAACAAATTCAAATTCTTTCTTTGTTGGTGTAATCTTTAGTATTGCTGTTTCATTTCCTACTTTTAATAATCCTTCTCCCACTTGTGCTGTAATTAAATAGTTTGCTTCTCCTTCTGATAATTTAAATACTTCCTTTAGGTATTGAATTTCAGATTTATCTTGTGCTAAAAATAGCTTTGTATCTGATGATGTAAGCACTGCTTGTGCTTCTGGTTTTTCATAAAAGTCTTGAAATCTTTGGGAAATTATTGCCAAAGAAACATTTCTTTTTCTTGCACGACGTGCCATTTTATTTAAGAAATCTACAGCCTCTGGGAATGGTAATAGCATCCAAGCCTCGTCAACTATAACTCTTTTTTGTTTTGCTTTTTTTCTATCTTCACTATTCTTTTTTACAAATTTTTCCCAAATCCAAGATAAAAGTATTTGTTGTGCAAGTGGTCTTGCAAATCTTTCTTCTAATTGAGATATATCTAGGTTAATAAATGGTGCTCCATCTAATAATTTAAAAGTAGATTGTCCATCAAAATATGCCATTTGACCATCATATTCTCTTATATATTGTTTCATAACTTTTATTAAATAACTATAATGTTTTGTATAGTCTGGGTTATCGTTTTCTTTTGCTTTTTGAACAATTCTTTTGTACCAAGAGCCTATTGTTGGCATCTCTTTCTTTTCTTGTTCAATTTGCCCTTGTTTTATTAACGTTTTTTCATTTTTATATAAGCTATTTATGTTATTTGTAATTCCAAGAGCTTCATATTCTTCAGCAACTGCTTCTGCAATTATTTGTTTTGTTACTTCATTTACTTCTGTACTTTGTGTGCTACCTTTTGCCATTGTATACAAGGCTTGAGTAACATCCTCAACTTTGTTTTGAATATTAACAACTTCTCTATCTCTTCCTGTTATTTCATCTTTAATGTTTTCTGGTTCAACATCAAATAGATTTATTATTGTGTTTGATGTTGGACTTATAACAACATTTATTCCTCCAAGACTTTCTGCAACTAGTCTATATTCTCCTTCAGCATCCAGTGCTAAACTTTCTATTCCCATTAAAACAGAAGATCTTGAAATTAATGTTTTCATTGTAACAGATTTACCTGCACCAGATTTAGCAAATATAACCATGTTATAGTTTGTAAGTGATGAATGGAAGTTGTCAAACAATATTGGTGTTCCAGTTTGTTTGTTATATCCTAGTGGTACACCTGTTGCATGTCCAACTTCTGATGATGTAAATGGGAATACAGTTCCCATTGAATTTCTATCAAATGTTAATTTTTTTGTTTTCATCATATTATTACATAATGGTGTGTTACTTCTAAATGCCTCTTCTTGCATTGCCCACGCTGATTTCAAACCAATTTGTGTTTTTCCCATTTCTGTTGATAATAGTTTTGTATATTTTTCAAGTTCTTCTTTGCTATAAGCAAAAATTGTTGATATTATTGAAGCCTCGAACATTTTGTTAAAACCCGCTGCAATTTCATCTCTTAATTGTTCTGTTTCATATTTTTTTTGCGCAAGTACAGCTTCTCTATTTATATTTCCTTTATCTGCAGCTAAAATTCTTTCTGTTTCTAGTTCAGTTATAGTTCTGTTCAAATCTTGCTGTGAACTTGCTTCTTGAATTGGATTAATATATACTGATACGTTTATATCTCCAAAATCATACATATCTCTTAATAGCTCCGGAAATGTTCCCATACGTGGAAGTGTATTTACAAAAAAGCTTCTTGCAAGTCTATTTGTATGTGAAATAATTTCTAAGTGATTTAGGTTTGAAGCATCTATTCCAGCTGGAGCTATAACATCTTTTATGGTTTTAGATTTAAATAAACTAATTTTTTTAGATTCTAAATTATTATTTCTAATTTCATTATCTTCATCTTTATTTTTTTTCATATATTATGCTCCTTTCTTTTGTTTTTTTGCTTGTTTTTTATCAAGTTCTTTTAGTGCTTCTTCTGCGACATCTGGTTTTATATACTTTTTGTTTTCTTTTATATATTGCCTAGCCATTTGTGTTACTAAATCATTAAATTCTTTTGATGATGTTGCTAAAAATAACTATAAACAAATATTATATACTCCAACATATAATGGTACTGATGCTGCTGCAACTATTGCATTGATTTGTGCTAAAGATGATACTTTTAAGGAAGTAGCTGATGCTGTTTTTCCAGCTATAGGAGTTCTTGTTATAGGAATTGGTCCTTCATATACTGATATTAATAAAGTATCTAATTACGCAGATAAAGAAGTAATATATGATTTGGCTGTTGGATATAAAGCAGGCATAGCTTATCATCCAAGTCAAAATTCTATTAAAAACAATTATCATGTATTTGAAGGATTTACTGATAAAGATGGTAATAACATAAATATTTCTTCAAAAGTAGAGAATTATGATGAAATTAATGGAGTAATTTATACTGTTTCAGAAAGTACATCTTATGAAAATGCTAAAAGTGATGTTATTAAATATATGAAATAGTAAAATCCTAAGAAACTAGAACTTTTTTAATTTAGTAGTACTTTTATAGTACTTCCTTGTTTGACTCTTTCATTTTCATTTGGTGAAGAATCTATTACTGTTTCACCAGATCCTACAAATTCAACTTTGAAGTTTCTTAATAGAGAAGAAGCTTCTTTTTTTGTTTTTCCAATTATACTAGGTATTGTTTCATATACAATATCATCCCATCTATAAACTTTTGGTATTCCATTTTTATCTTCTTTTAAATCATAAATTGATATTATATCTTTTAATACATTTTTTGCTATTGGTGCACTTGCAACACCACCATATTGTGTAACTCCTTTTGGATTATCTAATGCAATATATATAACATATTCTGGTTTATCAGATGGCATAAATCCAATAAATGATAAGACATAGTTTCCTTGCATATATTGACCATTTGAACCGACTTTTTGAGCTGTTCCTGTTTTACCACCAACTCTATAATTTTCAATATAAGCATTTCTTCCACTTCCGTTAGCTACGACGCTTTCTAATACATATTTAACTAAATCACTTGTTTCTTTTGTTATAATATTTTTTCTTTTTATGATTGGTTCATTA
>OIZL01000094.1_pt1 | contig 77759 bp, 60 predicted proteins | sample 1588541 | NCBI WGS metagenome assembly OIZL01 (sample SAMN03283285) | human gut metagenome | biome: human-associated habitat; material: feces | host: Homo sapiens | place: Peru | collected 2012 | reverse complement strand
ACAAAATGCTACAAAACAAGAAATATTATTTACATTAAAACATAAAAAACGGAGCGAAAAGTAAATACCTTTCGCTCCGTTTTATAAATTATATTAAATTTGAATAGCCCATGAGAAATTCGTCAACTTCTTTTGCCGCGTCGCGACCCTCTCTTATGGCTCTGACCACAAGCGACTGACCGAGGTGCATATCACCTGCGGTAAAGACCTTTTTCTGCGAGGTCTTATGCGTGCCGCTCTCGCACACAACGTTTGAGCGTGCGTCGGTTTCGACCGAAAAGGCATCGGTTACCTCTTTTTGCGAGCCTAAAAATCCTGCGGCAATCAAAACAAGCTGTGCGTCAAGGCGTTCTTCACTGCCCGGGATAGGATTCATAACGTATCTGCCGGTTTCTTCGCTCAGCACTCTTTCGAGTTTGACGGTGATTACCGCGCAAAGGCTGCCGGTTTTGTCCTTTACAAATTCTTTGACCGTTGTTTCGTATCTTCTCGGGTCACTGCCGTAGAGCGCGGCGGCCTCCTCCTGACCGTAGTCCGTTTTGCAGACAAGCGGCCATTCCGGCCAAGGATTGTTTTCGCGCCTTTTCTCGGGGGGCTTCGGCATCATTTCAAGCTGAATAACGCTTTTTGCTCCGTGGCGAACGCTTGTGCCTACGCAGTCGTTGCCCGTGTCGCCGCCGCCGATTACAATAACGTTTTTATCTTTTGCCGAGATATATGTGCTCTCATCATCGAGAGTTCCGTTATACAGAGCTTTTGTTGTTGCCTTTAAAAAGTCAACCGCAAAATAAATGCCTTTTGCGTCTCTGCCCGGTGCGGATATATCACGCGGATTTGAAGCGCCGCAGGCAAGCACCACCGCATCAAATTCATTTTTGATTTTTTCTGCCTGGTGCTTGGTTTTTATCGCACAATCCGTTAAAAATTCGACTCCGTCGGCTTTCATAATATCAATGCGCCTGTCGATAATCTGCTTTTCGAGCTTCATGTTCGGTATGCCGTAGCGGAGAAGTCCGCCGGGTTTATCGTCGCGCTCTATGACCGCAACATGATGTCCGCGCGAGTTTAATCTCTCTGCCGCCGCAAGACCCGCAGGTCCCGAACCGATAACGGCTATTTTTTTGCCTGTGCGCGGAATTGACGCGGCAGGCTTGACTATGCCCTCTTCAAAAGCATTTTCGATTATTGCATATTCATTTTCTCTTACGCTGACGCTTTGGCTGTCTATTGAGCAGGTGCACGCCTTTTCGCAAAGGGCAGGGCATACGCGGCTTGTAAACTCCGGGAACGGATTGGTTCTGACAAGCCTTTCATATGCCGCGGCATAATTGCCTCTGTAAACAAGGTCGTTCCATTCAGGTATGAGGTTGTTGAGCGGACAGCCTGAGATCATACCGTTAATGGGCTTGCCGAATTGGCAAAAAGGGACGCCGCATTCCATACATCTTGCGCCCTGCTCTGCCTGCTCTTCGCGGGTGAGTGGAGTATGGAACTCGTTATAGTGCTTTATTCGGTCAAGGGGAGCTTCCGCCTGGCTTGTTTTACGCTCAAACTCTAAGAAGCCTGTGGTCTTTCCCATTGCTGCCATCTCCTTTAATGTTATAGAATGCTACAATCTCTGCCTGCTCATAGCTGAGACCCTTGCTGTTGTATTCGTTGATAAGATCAAGCATCTTTTTGTAATCAAGAGGCATAATCTTTTTGAATTTCGGCAAAAATTCTTCATAATTTTCGAGAATTTCTTTGCCCTTTTCGGAGCCGGTTGCGGCAACGTGCTCTTCAATCATGTTCTTAAGCTCCTGAACATCGTCGCTGCGCGTCAACTGCTCAAGCGACACAAGCTCGCGGTTGAGGCGTGAATAAACCGTGTTTTCTTCATCAAGAACATATGCAACGCCGCCGCTCATGCCTGCCGCAAGGTTGCTGCCCGTTTTGCCGAGAATCGCAACCTTACCGCCCGTCATGTATTCAAGACCGTGGTCGCCGACTCCCTCAACAACAACTCTTGCGCCGGAGTTTCTTACGCAAAATCTTTCACCTGCAACGCCGTTGATATATGCCTTGCCGGAGGTTGCGCCGTAAAATGCGACGTTGCCGATTATGATGTTTTCATCTGCCTTGAAGGTAACACCTTTCGGAGGATATACAATAATTTTACCGCCGGAAAGACCTTTGCCGATGTAGTCGTTGCTGTCGCCCTCAAGCTCAAGAGTCAGACCTTTAGGTATGAATGCGCCGAAGCTTTGACCGCCGGCACCTTTGCAAACTATGCGGTATGTGTCGTCTTCCAATTTGCCCTCGCCGTATTTTTTGGTGATTTTTGAGCCGAGAATTGTGCCGAACGCTCTGTCTACATTATCGACCTTGACGTTTATTGTCTTTTTCTCTCCGCTTTCTATATACGGTTTCAGCTGAGAATAAAGTATAGTTTCATCCTTGGTTTTTTGAAGCTTAAAGTCAAATACCTCTTTGGGGTCAAAGTGGCGTTTTTCATCTTCGATAAACGGATTGTTAAGAATATCGTCAAGAATGATTTTGCCGTGCTTTGAAATTTTAATGTTTTTATCAACAGTTAAAAGATCCGTGCGTCCTACAAGCTCATCAACGTTTCTCACACCGAGCTTTGCCATGTATTCTCTGAGCTCCTGAGCCACAAAGCGCATGAAGTTGATAACGTATTCGGGCTTGCCTCTGAACCTTTTGCGAAGCTCTGCATTCTGCGTGGCTATGCCCATGGGGCAGGTGTCAAGGTTGCACACTCTCATCATTACACAGCCCATAGAGATAAGCGGAGCGGTTGCAAAGCCGAATTCTTCCGCGCCGAGCATTGCTGCTATGGCAACGTCCTTGCCGCGAAGCAGCTTGCTGTCGGTTTCTATTTTAACTTTGTTTCTCAGTCCGTTCAAAAGCAGGGTCTGATGTGCTTCTGCAACACCGAGCTCCCACGGCAAGCCTGCGTTTTGAATTGAGTTTCTAGGCGCGGCACCCGTTCCGCCGTCATAGCCCGAGATGAGCACTACCTGTGCACCTGCTTTTGCAACGCCTGCGGCTATTGTGCCTACGCCTGCTTCGGATACAAGCTTTACGTTGATTGCCGCGTCGGAGTTTGCACATTTGAGGTCGTATATAAGCTGTGCAAGGTCTTCTATCGAGTATATATCATGGTGCGGAGGGGGAGAGATAAGACCTACGCCGGGGGTGGAGTGCCTTGTTTTTGCAACCTCGGGATAAACCTTGTGCGCCGGCAGCTGACCGCCCTCGCCGGGTTTTGCACCCTGAGCCATTTTTATCTGAATTTCTTTTGCGCTTACAAGATATTCGCTCGTAACGCCGAAACGTCCCGAAGCGACCTGCTTTATTGCGCTGTTTTTATTCACTCCGTTTGCATCGGGCTTAAATCTTGACGGGTCTTCGCCGCCCTCGCCCGTGTTTGACTTGCCGCCGATGGTGTTCATGGCGATTGCAAGCGTTTCGTGTGCCTCTTTTGAGAGTGAGCCGAAAGACATTGCGCCCACTTTGAAGCGTTTGACGATTGAATCAACGCTCTCGATCTCATCTATCGGCAAAGGCTCGTCTGCAAATTTAAAGCCGAAAAGGCTTCTGATGTGGTTGGGGCCGAGCTCTTCTTCGAGCATACGCGAATATTCTTTAAACATCGAATAGTCGCCGTATCTTGTTGCGGACTGGAGCATATGGATTGTTCTGGGGTTAAACAGATGCTCCTCCTGACCGCTTCTCATTTTGTGCGAGCCGGGGCTGTCGAGCGATTCGTCGGAGTTGAGCCCGAGCGGGTCATATGCCTTTGAGTGGTGGGCGAGCGTGTCGTTTTGAATGTCGGTGAGGTCGATTCCGCCGATACGGCTTATGGTGTTGGTAAAGTATTTGTCTATTACCTCTTTGCCTATGCCGACTGCTTCAAATATCTGTGCGCCCATGTATGACTGAATTGTTGAAATGCCCATTTTTGAAGCGATTTTTATAATTCCGTTTAAAAGACCCGTGGTGTAAGCTTCTGCCGCGGCATAATAGTCTTTATCGAGAATATCGTCGTCAATGAGCTGCTTGATTGAGTCAAGCGCAAGGTATGGGTTGACCGCGCTCGCACCGTATGCCAAAAGAGTTGCACAGTGGTGAACCTCTCTCGGTTCTGCGCTTTCTATTATAAGAGAGAGCGACATGCGCTTTTTGCTGCGGACAAGGTGCTGCTGAACGGCAGAGACCGCAAGCAGCGACGGAATGGGCAGGTGGAACTCATCAATGTCTCTGTCAGAAAGAATTATGATGTTTGCGCCGTCACGCATGGCTCTGTCGGTTTTAAGGCAGATTTCAGAGAGCGCATTTTCTAACTTCTGCTCTTTATAATAGGTTATGGGTATGACCGCTACACGGTAGCCGTCAATATTCATGTGCTTTATTTTTAAAAGGTCGGTGTTTGTAAGAATCGGGTTCTGAACGCAGATAGAATCGCAGTTTTCGGGTCTGTCGTTTAAAAGGTTGCCGTCCGCGCCGAGATAGACCGCCGACGCCGTAACAATTTTTTCTCTGATAGCGTCTATCGGGGGGTTGGTGACCTGAGCGAACATCTGCTTAAAATAGTTAAACAGCGGCTGTGGCTTTTTAGAGAGCACCGCAAGGGGCGTATCCGCACCCATTGCCGCAACAGGCTCACTGCCGGAGAGTGCCATGGGTCTTAAATAATCGTTTACGTCCTCATATGTGTAACCGAATACCTTTTGAAGTCTTTCAAGCTCATCACGCTTATATGTGACTGTCTTTTTGTTGGGTATCGGCATATCCTTGAGGTGAATGAGCCTGTTCTCAAGCCATTCGCCGTAGGGGTGCTTTGAGGTGTATTTGTGCTTTAATTCTTCATCTGATATTATTCTGCCGGCAACAGTGTCAACAAGCAGCATTTTGCCGGGGCGAAGTCTCTCTTTCAAAACAACGTCCTCTGCCGGCAGGTCAAATACGCCGACCTCCGACGAAAGAATAAGATAGCCGTCACGGGTGATGTAATATCTTGACGGACGAAGACCGTTTCTGTCAAGCACCGCGCCCATTATTTCACCGTCGCTGAAAAGTATCGAGGCAGGGCCGTCCCACGGCTCCATAAGTGTTGCGTAGTACTGATAAAAATTCATTCTCTCTGCCGAGATGTTGCGGTCATGGCTCCACGGTTCGGGAATACTTATCATAACAGCCTTGGGTAAATCCATGCCTGCCATCATCAAAAACTCGAGGGAGTTATCAAGCATTGCGGAGTCGGACGTCCAGTGGTCAACAACGGGCAAGACCTTATATATGTCGTCGCCCAAAACGTCGCACTTCATGGTCTCTTCACGAGAGAGCATTTTGTTGACGTTACCTCTGATGGTGTTTATCTCACCGTTGTGAACTATGAAACGGTTGGGGTGCGCCCTCTCCCAAGACGGGAAAGTGTTGGTCGAAAAACGTGAGTGAACAAGAGCGATTGCAGACTTGAAGCTTTCATCCTGAAGATCGGGATAAAAAAGTCTGAGCTGGTTTACAAGGAACATACCTTTATATACTATTGTTCTGCTTGAGAGAGAGCAAACATATGTGTCGCTGTTTGCCTTTTCAAAAATACGCCTTACGACATAGAGCTTTCTGTCAAAATCAAGCCCGGGTTTTACTCTTCTCGGTCTTTCGATAAACGCCTGATATATCGCCGGCTTGCAGTCAAGAGCCTTTTTGCCCAAAACATCGTCATTGGTGGGCACCTTGCGCCAGCCAAGGAGCTTGAGCCCCTCTTTTTCAACAACAAGCTCAAACATCTTTTTTGCCTGGTTGCGCTTGAGCTCATTTTGGGGGAAGAAGAACATACCTACGCCGTAGGTATTGTCCTCAGGTAATTTAAAGTCTTTAATTGCCCCCATAAAAAAATTATGGGGCACCTGAACAAGGATACCGACTCCGTCGCCGGTCTCTCCCTTGGCATCTTTGCCTGCTCTGTGCTCCAAACGTTCAACTATTGTAAGAGCGTCCGCAACCGTTTTGTGCGTTTTTTCGCCCTTAATGTTTACTATCGCGCCTATACCGCAGTTGTCATGTTCTAACCGCGGGTCATACAGTCCCTCCGGTTGAGGGTCCGATTCACGCCTATTTAATTGATACATAAAATTATCACCGGCTTTTTGATTTGTTTCTATAATTATAGTTCAATACTTATAAATTGTGAAGTGTGATTTTATGCAATATGTTTTTTTCATATTGATTTTTTTTGTACAATTTATCGATTTTTGTTCCAAAAGGGACCGCTTCGGTCAATTTTTTTCTTTTTTTGCTTTATGCTATTGCTTTTAATTTAAGATATGATAAAATTGAGCAAACGGCAATTATTTTGCTTTTTAAGGAAGTGTTATGTTATGAAACTTAAAATTATAAGCTACAATGTGCTTTGCTACGGCAGAGACGGATTTTTTTGGACAGGTCGCAAAGATATGGTAACAGGTATATTGAACAGAGAACATCCCGATTCTTTCGGACTTCAGGAGTCTCATTATGACTGGATGAAAGCCGTATGCGCCGCAATGCCCGATTATGCCTATGTTGGTGCAGGCAGGGACGACGGCAAAAAAGACGGCGAGTTCTCGCCCGTGTTTTATCTTAAAGATAAATTTGAATTGCTTGACAGCGGAACATTCTGGCTTTCCGAAACTCCCGACGTGGTATCGCGCGGGTGGGACGGCGTGTGCCGCAGGGTTTGCTCATGGGCAAAGCTTAAAAGCAAAGAGGACGGAACCGTTTACGTTCACATGAATACACACCTTGACCACAGAGGACCCGAGGCAAGAACCAAAGGACTTGCACAGCTTTTGTCTTTTGCCGAAAAATTCTCGGAGCCTGTTGTTCTCACAGGCGATTTCAATTTTGAAGAGGGTTGTGAGCTTTATAAGCAGATGACCTCCGGCTTTTTGAAGGACAGCAAATATGCGGCAAAAGAGAGACTCAGCGACGGTGTGACCTTCACGGGCTTCTACCCTGTAATAAAAGATAACGACCCGCCGCAGATAATAGACTATATAAATGTTTCGGACGGTGTAACGGTTGACACATACCGTGTTATAGACGAAAGACCCGACGGAAAATTCCCGTCAGACCATTACCCGGTAGTGGCGGAGATAGAAATATAATTCCATACCCCAAAGGCGCACATATGCACTCATAAAATTATTACGGGACTGCTCATTGAACAGCCCCGTAATTTTTATTGCTTTTTATATTGGTCATATTGGTGACACATACCTGCGGAAGGGCAATTGCTGCATCCGCATCCGCAGCTTTTTTTGCCTTTTTTCTTGTCTTTTATAAGCTTAGCTATAATAAGCGCAACAATTGCCGCAAGAACAATACAAATTATTATAGTGGCAAGATTTTCAGATAACCATGACAGCATAAATACCGACTTCCTTTCTAAAGTTTTGTGCCGGGATGATAAATTATTTTACTTTAGCAGAGAGCTTTGTTGCTTCTTTATAAGGTCTTACAAGCATATAGATGATACCTGCAAGAGCAAGGAGTGCAAAGATAAGACCCACAACATTTACATTGCCTGTGAAGAGAAGACCGAACTGGTTAATCATAAGAGCAATTATGTATGCAAAGCCGCACTGGTAACCGATTGCGAACCAAGTCCATTTTGCCGAGTTCATCTCTCTTTTGATAGCGCCGATAGCCGCAAAGCAGGGGGCGCAAAGCAGGTTGAATACAAGGAATGAATATGCGCTGATGCCTGTGAACGCCTGAGCGATTGCCGAGTAAACAGTGCCTTCGCCGCCGTAGAGAATACCCATTGTACCGACGATGTTCTCTTTTGCAACAAGACCCGTGATAGACGCAACGGCCGCCTGCCATGTTCCCCAGCCGAGAGGCTTAAAGATCCATGCGATTGCTCCGCCGATTGTGGCAAGTATCGACTCGTCAAGCTGATCTTCAGAGAGCATACCGAATTTGCCGTCTGCAAATCCGAAATAAGTTGTGAACCAAACAAGTATGGTTGAAAGAAGAATGATAGTACCTGCTTTTTTGATGAAGGACCAGCCGCGCTCCCACATTGAACGCAGAACGTTGCCTACCGTGGGCAGATGGTATGCGGGAAGCTCCATAACGAAGGGAGCGGGATCGCCTGCGAACATCTTTGTCTTTTTAAGCATAATACCCGAAATTATGATTGCCGCAACGCCTATGAAATATGCGCTTGTTGCAACTATTGCGGAGCCGCCGAAGATAGCACCTGCGATCATTGCAATAAAGGGAACCTTAGCTCCGCAGGGGATAAAGGTTGTTGTCATAATTGTCATACGGCGGTCACGTTCGTTTTCAATGGTTCTTGATGCCATGATGCCGGGGATACCGCAGCCGGAGCCTATGAGCATGGGGATGAATGATTTACCGGAAAGACCGAATTTACGGAAGATACGGTCAAGTACGAATGCGATACGTGCCATGTAACCGCAAGCCTCAAGGAATGCGAGGAGCAGGAACAATACAAGCATCTGCGGCACAAAGCCGAGAACCGCGCCTACACCGGCAACGATACCGTCAAGTATAAGACCCGAGAGCCATTCTGCCGCGCCTGCTTTTTCAAGACCTTTTTCAACAAGAACGGGAATACCGGGTACCCATACGCCGTAGTCGGCAGGGTCAACACCACCTTCGTATTTGTCATAGAGCGCAACAGCATCATCCAAATCGGCGATGTCTCCCGTTTCGTCTGTTGTTTCAAGTGTTTCTTCATCTTCAAGAGTATAGCCGAACTCTTTGAAGGTTGCTTTGCTTTCAACTGCCTTTATCTCTTCAACAGCTGTTTTTGAATCATAGTCTTCACTTTCCTGATCCATAGCAGCCTCGGCAGCCTCCGTGTCAATGCCTTCTTCATTTGCTTTTGCAAGGAAGCCTTCGATAATAGCGTCCGTATCGCCGTACTCATCGGCGGCCTTGTTAGCTTCTGAAGCTCCTATACCTACAAGGTGATAGCCGTCGCCGAAAAGTCCGTCGTTAGCCCAGTCAGTTGCGGCCGAGCCGACAGTTACCATTGATATATAATAAACAAGGAACATAACAAGCGCAAATATCGGAAGACCGAGCCAGCGGTTAGTTACGATTTTATCTATTTTATCTGAGGTTGAGAGCTTGCCCTGATTACTCTTTTTGTAGCAAGCTTTGATTATTGACGCGATATAAACATATCTTTCGTTTGTGATGATGCTTTCTGCGTCGTCGTCAAGCTCCTCTTCTGCGGCTTTAATGTCTTTTTCTATATGAGCAAGTGTTGCAGAATCTATATTGAGCTTGCCGAGAATTTTTTCGTCACGCTCAAAAATCTTTATGGCGTACCAACGCTGTCTGCCCTCGGGTAAATCATGCAGCGCAGCCTCCTCAATGTGTGCAAGCGCGTGCTCAACAACGCCTGCAAATGTGTGCTGAGGAATTGTTCTGCCGTTTTTGGCAGCGTCAACAGCGGCTTCGGCAGCCTCCATAATTCCCGTGCCTTTAAGAGCCGAAATCTCAACTATCTTGCAGCCGAGCTGACGCGAAAGTTCGGCGGTGTTGATTTTATCGCCGTTTTTCTTAACAATATCCATCATGTTTACTGCAACAACAACGGGAATACCGAGCTCTGTAAGCTGTGTTGTGAGGTAAAGGTTACGCTCAAGGTTTGTGCCGTCAATGATGTTAAGAATTGCGTCGGGGCGTTCCTCAATAAGGTAGTTTCTTGCAACAACCTCTTCAAGGGTGTAGGGTGAGAGAGAATAGATGCCGGGAAGGTCCATGATTACAACATCACTGTGCTTTTTGAGCTTACCTTCTTTTTTCTCAACTGTAACGCCGGGCCAGTTACCTACAAACTGGTTAGAACCCGTGAGAGCGTTAAAAAGTGTTGTTTTACCGCAGTTGGGGTTACCGGCAAGGGCAATTTTTATGTCCATTTAGTTTCTTCCTTTCCAAAATATTAGTTTTGACTAACTTGCGGGCTTCATAAAAGGCGATATAAAATCGCCCGATATTTTAATTACTGAACTTCAATCATTTCAGCGTCTACTTTGCGGATTGAAAGCTCATAACCCCTGACCGTTACTTCAAACGGGTCACCGAGAGGGGCAACCTTGCGAACGTATACTTCGGTTCCCTTGGTCAGACCCATGTCCATAAGACGGCGCTTTACCGCACCTTCACCGTGGAGCTTAACAACTTTCACGGTCTCGCCGACTTTTGCCTGCTTCAAAGTTTTCATTTCTGCTTCCTCCTTAAAAAGTTTAATGGTTAAACCATAATTTTACTTGCCATTTCGCGGCTGATTGCTATGCGCGATTCTTTAACATTGACGATAAGGTTGCCGCCTATGTCAGAGATCACGGTTACACTGCCGCCGGGAACAAAGCCCAGATTTTCAAGGTGGGATCTAACGTCCGTTTTTCCGCCGACCTTTTTGATAATGTTTTCTTCACCGGCTGTTGCAAATGTCAACGGCATCATATTTTAACCTCCTTTAGTGTGGGCATATGGTTAGCTGTTTCTAACTAAGCATATGTTAGCACTGGCTAACTCAAATGTCAATAGAAAAATACAAAAAATAATAAATCGTCGCTTTACTTGAAAAATGAGTAAAAAGTGTGTTATAATTGTTGAAAATTATGATGACGGGCGCAATATGCCCATGCGTTTAAGGTCGTGTTTAGTAATGAAGATACAGGAATCCGCAGAAAATTATCTCGAAACCATACTTGTGATAAGTCACAGAAAAGGCATGGTTCGCTCTATTGATATAGTTAACGAACTGGAGTTTTCAAAGCCGAGCGTGAGCGTCGCGATGAAAAATCTTCGCGAAAACGGATACATTGAAATGGATAAAGACGGTTATATCATGCTTCTTGACAAAGGCAGAGAAATAGCCGAAAAGATATATGAGCGCCATACAACGCTTTCAAAATATCTTGTTGCCCTCGGTGTTGACCCCATTGTTGCCGCGGAGGACGCGTGCAGAATAGAGCACGTTATAAGCGCAGAAAGCTTTGAGGCTATTAAAAATCATATAAAAGAGAAAACAGGCAAGTAATTCGCATACCCAAAGCAAAAAGGCTATAATCCATAATTCGGTCGTTTTTAGTTACCGTTTATGAATTATAGCCTTTTATTTATTATATTTGAACTGCGCCGGTTTGGTATATTTTTACCACTTAAAATCAGTAAATGTTTCTGTGCTCACTATATCGGTTACAGAAATATCGCCTATCGCGAGAAGCTTTGCCTGAATATCCGCCGCGGCAGAAAATTCGGCAGAAACGAGCTTGCCCGTTTTGCTGTTAACCGTTGCTTTTACATAACCGTCATGATAGGTCATGTCAATACTTTTGAGCACGGTTTTGCCGACCATCTCGGCTGCTTCGTTAGCGTCGATAACAGACATAACCTTGCCGTAACTGCTGCCCGTACCCTTTGACGGGTTTTTCTCTGTGCCGAGCTTTATGGTTATTTCGTAGTTGTCGCCGTTCTGCTTTAAAGAGGCGTCTTTTATGTCGTTTACGGTCAGTTTACTTGACCATGCAAAACCTGCCGCGGGGAAATCGTCTGTGTTATCGCCGCCCTTTGCCATGGTTGTGGTTTTATCTTTGGTTACGAGGTTCACAAGCCAGGAGGGGATACCGCTGACATTGCCCTTTGCCTGCATAACGTGATGCTTTTTGTAGCCGGGCTTTGCTTTTTTTGCGTTGTTTAAAGATGTGTTGAGATAGTTTAAAATCTCTGCTTTTGTTGAGGGAATGCCGCTGCCGTTGTTTTTCTGCTCCTCCGGCTTTTTGCTTGCGGCGCTTGAGGCTTGATTGCCGCCGCTTTGAGATTCGGATGAATCCGCAGCGTCTGAGCCGGGCTGCTGTGAAGCTGCGGCATCTGCACTGCCTTGGCTTTCATCCGCAGGTGCCTGAGAGTCTGCTGCGCTGATGTCGGCACCCGAATTTGCCGGGCTGTCGGCTTTTGCAGAACTTTTTATTTCACTGCATTTTAGCATAGAGTCGGTTATTTTATCTGTGCAGGTTGAAACGGTCACAAGAGTCATTGCAACGCACAGCACAGTACAGATGCAAGATATAATTGTTTTTGATACTTTCGGGTCAAGAGATTTTTTGCTTTTACTCATATAAATACCCCTTTTTGCGCCCAAATGGCATTTTTTATATTATAACCGCACCGAGAAATTAAATCAAGGCAAAACAAACACTTGGGCAAAAGTGTCATAATAAAAAGAAAAACCCTGTGGCAAGCCGCAGGGTCCAAGAATATTACTTTATTTGCATTATACCGGCATAATTCCGGCAAAGAAGTTCTTGATCATTTCGATAATCGCAGCTGCATCAAGCTCTTTGAAATAAGTAAGAATCTGTTCTACAAGTGCGAGAACCTGCTGTAAGAAAGCATCCATTGATTTTTACCCCTTTCTTAAATTTAACAGATTGATTTTCTGTCAACTATATTATAACACAAAATTCTCATAAATCAATAACAATTTACTTTTTTGTAAAATTTATACATAGATAGACATGTGGACTTGTATATGTTCACTAACTGCACAATTATGCACATTTATTTTTTTGCCGAATAAACTAAAATATATAAAAAATTTGAAAGGCGGGCGCTTTATGACATCCTTTTGCGGCAGTGCTTATACATCCGAAGGATTTGTGAATTTCTGCGAAAATTCTTATTCGGCAAATAATTTCAGATACATATTAAAAGGCCACTCCCCCGCTTTAAAATCACAGCTTTTTTATGCGCTGGATGCGAGACTTTCGGATGCCGGATATGAACACACGGTAATTAAAAATTGCTTTGGCACTCCTGCGTCAATTTTGTGCGGCGGCAAAAAGCTTGAGATAATCGACGGCACCTACCCATTCTCCGCCGAGCCCGTGAGCTACGGCTCTTTTGATAAAATCATAGATATATCCTCGTTTCAAAACATTGACGGGTTAAAAAAAGAATCCGAAAAAATACGAGACCTTCTTCTGTGCTTAAAAAAGCAGGAACACAGAGCCATCAGATTTTTAGCGGCGGCGGCCGGAGTAAAGAACGATTGCAGGCGAATCGACGCCGAGCGCACCGACCGCAGAAAGCTCAATAGATTTTCTTCTAAGCTGTGGAGCAAATACGGCGAAAGGCCGAACGGCAGCGTCGGCATGCAGGAAAAAGTTTTTGACGATATATCGGAACATAACATCGGAATTTTTGATGCCTGCGAGAGAGTTGTGATTATAAACGATGATTTCGGCTTTGCCGCGCAGTCTGTGACCGAAAAAATAAGGGCTTACGCTTTAAGCAGCGGTTTTGATGTCTTGAGCTTTATGAGCATTTGCGATCCTTACGGCACACCGGAGCATATTATTGTGCCGGGCATAGGATTGGGTATTTTTACAAAATCGTGCAGCCAAAAAATTTGCCCCGTCGGCAAAAAAATTCATGCCGAAAGATTTTATCAGCGTGAAAAAGCGGGGCTCGAAAAAAACAGGCTGGCTTTTGGCAAAAAAGCGTTTAAGGGGCTTGTTGACGAAGCGTATAAATCAATAAAAGAGATAGAAAACATCAACGCCGAGCTTGATAAAATATATTTGCCGCACACTCAAATAAACGCGCTTATCGCATCTGTCTTGCGTACCGTGCTCGGCTCCGATTGACAAGAGGTTACAATTCTGTTACAATAAAAAGCAGGATGGTGATGATGTTGAAAGAAAATAAAACAGGCATTTTAAAATCTGTTTTGTCTTTAATAATGATAATATCGCTCGTTTGCTGTTCAATTTTTGCATTGGGCATAAATTCTTTTGCCGCATCTGTCGGCGATGTGAACGGCGACGGCAAAATAAATTCAACCGACGCGCTTTTGATACTTCAAAGTGCAACGGGGGTTGTGAATTTAACCGATAATCAAAAAAAGCTTGCGGATGTCAACGGCGACGGCAAGGTAAATTCTTCGGATGCTTTGCAGGTTTTGTTTTATGCCACAGGCAATCCCTCGGTCATAAAACCCACAGAGCCGACCACCAAAACCACTACAAGCACAACGACAAGCTCCACAACACAGCCTACCACCCGGGATTTGTCGTTCAGCGGAACGGTAACCGCCGACCCGTCATTGCGGCTTCGCTCCGGTGCTGGTACAAGCTACGCGGTGCTTGCAAATATTCCTTACGGCACTGTTTTAACAATAACGCAAACTAACGGCAACTGGGGCAAAACCACTTATAACGGCAAAACAGGCTGGGTGAGTCTTGATTATATTGAGGTTTATAAACCTGCCTCCGGCACATTTACGGTTACCTCTTACGGCTACGGTCACGGCGTGGGAATGAGCCAGTACGGCGCAAAATACTATGCCGACCAAGGCTGGACGTATGACAAAATATTGCTTCACTATTTTTACAGCTCAAAGACCAAAATTTCAACCGATACTTCAATGCCGTCAACCGTAACCTACGGCGGTAAATCAATGCCGCTCAAGCAATACATTGCAGGCTCCGTTAAGGCAGAGATGGGCGACAGCTGGAACATCGAAGCGATAAAAGCACAGCTTGTCGCGATATATACCTATGCAAAATATTACGGCTTCAAGGTCAATTCCTCCACCCACGCATATAAGGACGGATATAATTACTCCGGCACTAAAATAGAAACAGCCATGAATTCGGTGCTCGGCAAATATATTTCATATGACGGCAAAGCGATACTCTCGGTTTACTGTGCAAGCATGGGCGGTAAAAACACATCGGCGGCAAAGACATGGCTCGGCTCCGATATACCTTATCTTCAGGGAGGCAGGACAAGCCCCGAACCAGAAAGCATAACCAAACGTGTTTATACTTTCACTGCGGACGAGATGAAAACCATGGCAAAAAAAAATCTCGGCGCAACGCTCAGTGGCGACCCGTCAAAGTGGTTCACAAATATAGTTCACGATAAATCCGTGAGCAACAGCGTCGGCTATATCATATCTATGAAAGTCGGCGATAAAACGGTCAAGGGTGAAAATGTCAGAACAAAGCTGTTTAAATACAAGGTTCGTTCTCACTGTCTCTCAATAGTTTATAATCCTTAAAATTTAATCTGTGCCGCCGTGTGTGTTATGCAGACGGCGGCAATTTTTGAAGGTGAATTAAATGTCAAAAAAATGCACTGCCTGCCCGCGGGAGTGTGGCGCAGACCGCTCGGTTTCGCGCGGGTTTTGCGGCTGCAATGATACTTTTAGGCTCGCAAGGGCGGCTCTTCATTATTGGGAGGAGCCGTGCATAAGCGGCAAAAACGGCAGCGGAACAATATTCTTTTCGGGCTGCAGCCTAAAATGCGTCTATTGCCAAAATTATGAGATAAGCCATAATCTTTTCGGTAAAGATATAAGCGACAGGCGTTTGTGCGAAATATTTGAAGAGCTGAAAAATGCGGGTGCGAACAATATAAATCTTGTAAATCCCACGCACTATGCTTTGAAAATCTCAGATATATTAAAAACCTCAAAGCCGTCAATACCCGTTGTGTATAACACGGGCGGATATGAAAAGGTGCAGACCCTAAAACAGCTTGACGGACTTGTTGATATTTATTTGACTGACCTCAAATATTACGACAGCGCGGTATCGCTCAAATACAGCGAAGCGGCGGATTATTTTGAAAAGGCATTTGAAGCGCTCAAAGAGATGAAACGCCAACAGCCTTGCGACATATACAATGGAAACGGCATTATGCAAAAAGGCGTTATAATAAGGCTTTTGATTTTGCCGGGCAATATAAGCCAAACGATAAAGTTGCTTGATTTAATAGCCGATAATTTTTCAAATGACACGGTTATAAGCCTCATGAGTCAGTACACCCCGTGCGGCAGGGCAGAGGAGTACCCGACGATAAACAGGCGCATATCAAAAAGGGAATATAAAACGGTCAAGGACAGACTGCTTTCTCTCGGCTTTGAAAATGCTTATATTCAGGAGCTTTCATCGTCTAAAGAAGAATATATTCCTCCGTTTGATTTGACGGGGGTATAACGGGAGTGTGAAAATGCTCTCGTTTTTTATTGACACAAAGCCCAAAATGGTATATACTGCTCGTGGTTAGCAAAGACTAACTATTTTGCGGAGGTGTTAATTTTGAAATTTAAAAAGATATTAAAGGCCGCCGTGGCGTCGGCACTCACAGCGGTGATGCTTTTTTCTTTGGCGTTTGTCGGTTCGGCAATTTACAGAAGCGGCACGTTCTCGGGCAGCGGACACGGAAAATACAGCAACGTTGTGCTGAATGTGACGATAGACGACGGCAAAATAACCGCGATAGATGTTGTCTCACAAAACGAAACGCCGCATTTTTGGAACAAAGCGACCGCGATGTTTGACAGAATCATAAGCGCAAACAGCACAGACGTTGACGTTGTCACCGGTGCGACAAAAAGCAGCAATGCGATAAAAGCCGCTGTGAATGAGGCTTTGTCAAAGTCGGAGCTTACAGAAGAAAAAATGCCAGATTTTATAAAAGATTTTACCATAAGCATCATGAAGCAGATTATTAAAATGTATAACTGGCTGCTGCAAAACGCTTCAGCGTCTTAAATATAAAATACGACCGCCCGATGTTTAAATAAAAACATTGAGCGGTCTTTTTATTGTGCAAAATAAATTAAGCGTTAAAACTTTCCGCCTCCGCCGCCGTATGTGTTGCCGGAAGAGGATTCGTGTGTACTGCTGTCGTTATCGTTATTTTTTGGCTTTGCGGTTCTGGTGACATTGCTGTAAAGGAATATATCACTGCTGTCGGTTATGTTGAGGCTTCCGTTTTTAAGGTAGTTGTTTGCGGATGCCTGCATTTTAACGGTTTTGAGCTTACCTTTCATAATACCCACAACAATGAGTGCCGTAATTACACCCACGGCGATTGAAATTAAAATCCACATCGGAGGGGGCAATACAGAGCCTGTTCCCGTGTCGCCGTCGTCTATTGCGCCGAAGGATTCATTATACGGCGTGCCGTTTTTGGCGTCCGTCAAAAGCTCATCACAAAGGCGTGCAAAATATTCCGCCGCCTCGGCATAGTCTCCGTCCGAAAGGTCGCCCTTTATCTGATTGCCGACATATTGAATACCCGATTTGGTAAACGCCGTTATGCCGTAGCCTCTTGTGGCTATGTACCGGTCGCTGTCTTCAAAGCTTACAAGAAGCATTACGCCGTCTTTGTTCTCACCATAGCCGTAGTTGTTTTCTTCATAAAGATTTTCGGCATATTCCGATATCGTCATACCATCAAGCGAGTCGGTGAAGCAAATTATAACGTCAACGCACTGCCTTTCGGCAATTTCATCATATAAATTATTAAGGCTGTCTCTGTCCTCCTGCGAAATAACGCCCGAAAAATCCTGCACTCTGTCATTTTCGCCTGCAAAACCGTTATCGGCGGCAAGGACAGGCAAGCTCATGCAAAAGCAAAGAATAAATGCGAACAGAACCGATATTATTTTTTTATTCATAACACAATCCCTCCTCACATTATTCCGAGCAGGCGCAGAATTATGGGAATAACATACATAACCGCGCTTGCGCCGACCGCAATCCCCGCGAACCATTTTGCCGCGGCGGATTTATCAACAGGAAGATTGCCGACGAATTTACCCGTCTGCCCGTTCATTGCAAAGGTATATTTTTCGCCTTTCCACGTTGTGTTCAAAAGCCAAACGGGGTAAAGCGCGTATTTTGCTTTTCCGTTGCTGAGATTGATGCTTGAGCTTTCGGGTGTTACCGAGTCATAACCTGTAACGGTTGAGGCAAAAACCTCTTCGGTTGAGTGCTTAATTCGCTCATTTGCTCTGTCAATGCTCTGTTCTGCAGTCACATCATATTTATCTGCAAGGTAGCCTGCAAGATATGCCGTTTGAAAATCAACCGCTTCGCCTATGTTAAACGGCTCAACAGATTCCATAAGATCGTCCGGCATTTTGCTTGAGCCGTCAACGGGAACGTTTTCAAAGCCTACGCTTCCCGCACGTCGGACGTCATAGTAGCTCGTTTCTGTGTAGTCGTAATCCTCATCGCTCCACATTCTTACAGAGGTAGCGCGGTATCTTACATTTGCGTCAACATCCGAATCAAACAGCCAAAACGGAACATAAACTCCTTTGATTTCGTCTATATGGTTTTGGTCTTTAAAAACTTTCGGTAAAAGCCGTTTGCCGGTCAGATGCTTTTGCAGACCCTCTTTTGCAGCCTTTTTATCAAGCTTAAACGGAATTATAATATCGGGTTTTAGCGTACCTGAAAGCTGACCCATCATAACAACGGGGTTACCGCAGAAGGGGCAGGAGGTTGCCGCCGTGTTTTCGTCGCCGACAATTTCACCGCCGCAGGATTTGCAGACATATGATTTTAAACCGTCCGCCTCTCCGCTTTGCCATTCGGCACCGCCCGGGATTTCCCATTTCATATCATCGGCTGTGTCGTTTTTGAGACTTTCATCATAATTTTTGAGGGTCTCTACATCAAACTCCGTGTCGCAATAAGGGCACTTCATTTTTTGAATGTTGCTGTCAAATTCAATAGCTCCGCCGCAGCAGGGGCATTTGTATTCCTGTAATACGTTCAAAATTTTTCCTCCCATAAAACAAATTGCTTATTCGCCTTGTGATATATGGCGATAATCGGTATTTAATTATTGCAATTTTGTTCCACATTCCGGGCAGAATTTCGGCATCGGCTGTCCGCCGTCGGGTGTCCAACCGCAGCCGGGGCAACCGGCAGGGGCTGCCGACGGCTTTTTTGCACCGCAATTTGTGCAGAAGTTGCCCTTGTTGACTGCGCCGCATGAGCAGGTCCAGCTGTTATCTGCCGGTTTGGGTGAGCCGCATTCCGGGCAGAAATTTCCTGTAACGGTCGCGCCGCAGGCACATTTCCAAGAGTTTGCCGCAGCAGCCGGGGACGCAGGCTGAGACGCTTGCTGCTGCTGACCCATGGCAAAAAGATTTTGAGCGTTCATTCCGCCGCCGGCGTTCATTGCCATGCCGACGCCCATAAAGCCGTTCATTGCGCCGGATTCGTTTGACGCCGCGGCTTTCATTGCGTCTGCCTGTGCGCCTACGAGCGTAGCCGCCGCCATTGTAGGGTCGCGCATAATAGCTGTGCGCTGTGCCTGCTTTATCATCTCTGCATCATCTTCCGGGAGAGTTACCGAGCCGAGAGCAATGCTTACAACCTTAAGTCCGCGAAGCTCACCCCATTTTGCTGAGAGAGCTGTGTTCATGGCATTTTCAAGGTCGGTGTTGTGCGTTACTATCTGGTTCGGGCGAAGCTCAAGCTCCGAAAGCTTGCCGAGAGCCGGCTGAAGCGCGCTGATAAATTCGGTTTTGAGCATGCCGTCTATTTCTTCGCGCGTGTATTCGTCACTGATGTTGCCGCATACGTTTGTATAGAAAAGCAGAGGATCCGATATTTTATAAGAGTAAACGCCCGAGCAACGAATAGAAACATCTATATCAAGACCGAGCTTGCTGTCAACAACTCTGAAAGGCACGGGGTTCGGTGTACCGAATTTGTTGTCGATAATTTCTTTCATATTAAAATAATATATGCGCTGGTCTTTGGCTGTGTCACCGCCGTAGGTGAAGCGCTTGCCTATTGTTTTAAATGTATTTTTTAAGCTCTCGCCGAAAGAACCCGAAAAAAGGCTCGGTTCGGTCGAAGTATCATATGTAAATTCGCCGGGCTCGGCGCAAAACTCAACAACCTTGCCTTGCTCAACAATTATCATGCACTGACCGTCTGCAACCGCAATGCCCGAGCCGTTGCTGATAATGTTATCGTTACCCTTTGTGTTTGATGAACGTCCGCTGATTTGTTTTTTTCCTTTGGTAACAAGCACCTCTTTTGGCATTGCTTCACAGTAGAAAAATTCTTTCCATTGATCTGCGAGCGTTCCGCCGAGAGCACCTGCACCTGCTTTAATAAGTCCCATAATAAATTGCTCCTTTCGGGTTGTTTATGTTTTAAGAGATTTTGCACTGTACTTTGTTTGCTATGCTAAAAGACTGTTAATATCTGTTTCGGTTATCGGGATTAAATCTGCGCGATTTTCGGAATGATTGTTTATAAATTTCTCCATAAAAACCATATTGTACCATATGCCGAATTTATATGCACAGTTATGAAATTCACCTACGGTGGAATAGCCGACAGCTTTGTGAAAGTTTATGCTGTTTTTGTCAAGGTATTTATCCGGCGTTTTGGGGCTTGCAATGCAAGCGTAAAGGTTGCAAATGTTTTGCGCACGCAAAATATTTTCGAGGGCGGTATAAAGCTTTTTACCGGTGCCCATATGCCGTCTCTCTTGCTTAACGTATATCGAAACCTCCGCAGAGCATGAATATGCCGCACGGCTTTTAAACTCCGACGCATAAGCGTAGCCGAGAATTTCATCGCCGCATTGCGCGAGGATATACGGGTATTTTTGAGTTATACTCAAAATTCTTTCTTTAAATTGCTCGGTGCTCGGCACATCATATTCAAATGTAACGGCAGTGTTTAAAATATACGGCGAATATATATCTAAAAGCTTTTTTGCGTCGTTTACCTGTGCCGGGCGAATAACAATAGTGTCGTTTGACATTTTGCTTCTCCTTTTTGACTTCTATAAAAAGTATATCATTTTATAATTTATTTATCAATGCTTTAATGCATTAAATAATCTGTAAAAATAAATTTGTGCAGTGTTGAAATTAAATATGGCGTGCGATATAATAAATAAAATGTAAAATAATTTGAGCTTGGTTAAACTTCAAATTTATAATTAAACAGTAGGGGATTGAAATGGAAAAACTTAATATTGAAAAAAAGAAGAAAATTATTATTGCGGCATGTACCGTAGTACTGGTTATAGCACTTGTAATCGGTACCGTTTTTGCCGCTAAACAGAAGAAGAGCAAAGAGGACAGTGCAAACTCGGCTCATGCGCAGGATGGTCAGATATTTGAGGATATGTCAAATGAAAGCGAAACAGAGCCTTCTGAAAATTCAGAAGAATCTACAGAGGCTTCTACTCAAGAAAGCAAAACATCACAGACAATGAAATCGGTCACTTTATCAAACAGTGACAAACAATATTTTGAAAAAATGATGCCATACATTGTCGGATACGGCCTTACCGATATGGGAGTGGGTCATGAGGAAGAGGCAGATTATGTTAATAAGTTTTATGACTATGACTGCACATCCGGCAAAGCGCTCAATTATGCTTTGAATATTATTTTTGCCGTTCCCTATGAATCTTTTGTAGACGATATGGCTCAGATATATGACTGGAGAGATTATTATGTACCTGATCCTATTGTAAATGATAATGAAAAAAATAATTATGAAAATGAAGAAGATGACTACCACAGTTATATACGTGACCCCAAAAAGCTGTTTGAAACAGGTATATGTTACTGCGAAGTTGAGGCATCATACGTTGACAAAATATTGAAAAATGTTTTTAACGTAAAGCCCGACCACAGTGTAATTATGAAAAACAGCAAGGGTAATGTTTGGCTTTATTATTATGACGGAAATTACTATTATGTATACGGCGACGGAGGAGACGGAGCAGGTCCTCTTGTTACCCTTGACAGTGTTAAACAGCGTGCGGACGGAAAATATATTATTGAAGCAAAACATAAATACGGCAATGATGATGAGGGTTACAGCTTTAGAAGAAAACTCAAAATTGTTGCGGATATAAAAATAGTTGACGGCGACAGCTTGTGGAGTATTTATAAAATCGAGACAGTTAAATAATGACAAAACCGTATTTGTCGGCAGTTTCCGATATATCTATGAGAAAAATTATATAACAAAGAAAAAACCGCAAAACCTTTATAAATAAGGCTTTGCGGTGCTTTTTATGGCGGAGAGCAAGGGATTCGAACCCTCGAACCGTTTTAGGCGGTTACACGATTTCCAATCGTGCTCCTTCGACCAGCTCGGACAACTCTCCGTATATGCTCAACGCATGATATTATAATAAAAATCAAAATAAAAATCAAGTCCTTTTTGAAAAAAGTTTTTAGCTCTTGAAAAGATACGCGATGTATTATATAATACTCTAAGTATATTTTTAGGAGGCGGACAAGTGGTATTCTCAACTACAACATTTTTGCTGTTGTTTTTTCCTGTTGTGTTAGCCGTTTATTACTTGCCTTTTGTTAAAAAAAGACGCAAGCTGAGCAATTTTATTTTGACTGTTTCGAGCATTTTCTTCTATGCTTGGGGCGAGCCTGTTTTTGTTTTGGTCATGCTTGGGTCTATTCTTTTAAACTGGGCGTTCGGGCTTATAGTCAACAAATATCTTGATATCGATAATAAAAAGGCTAAAGCCGCAGTGGGAATATCTGCTGCCTTTAATATTGCAATTTTGTTCGTCTTTAAGTATCTCACCTTTACTATTGAAAACATAAATTCATGGTTTCATAAGGACTTCGACACTCTCAACATAGCTTTGCCTATAGGCATATCGTTTTTTACTTTTCAGGCAATGTCATATGTCATAGACGTATACAGAAAAAAGGGCGAGGCACAAAAAAATCCGATGAATGTGGCGCTTTATATTTCATTTTTTCCGCAGCTCATTGCAGGCCCCATTGTTCGCTATGAAACGGTTGCGGACGAGATAAACAACCGCGTTGAGACTGTTGATGATTTTTGCGAGGGGGTTTACAGATTCATTCTCGGACTTGCCAAAAAAGTTCTTCTCGCAAACAACTTTGCCATTGCCGCAGACGCCGCATTTGAGCAAAAAGAGCTTTCGGTGTCTTTCGCGTGGCTCGGCATAATCGCTTATACGCTTCAGATATATTTTGACTTTTCGGGTTACAGCGAAATGGCAATCGGTCTCGGCCGTATGTTTGGATTTCACTTCCTCGAAAACTTTGATTATCCTTATTCGGCAAGCTCTGTTACGGAATTTTGGCGCCGTTGGCATATGTCGCTCGGCACTTGGTTCAGAGATTACGTTTATTTCCCTCTCGGCGGCAGCAGAGTAAAATCAAAGGCAAGGCTTGTTTTTAACCTTTTTGTTGTTTGGACTCTTACGGGTGTTTGGCACGGTGCGAACTGGACTTTCCTTTGCTGGGGACTTCTCTATTTTGTTTTGCTCACATTTGAAAAGCTTACGGGACTCGGAAAAAAGAAACATGCCATAGGTCATATATACACTATGCTGTTTGTGATTTTGGGCTGGGTACTTTTCAGAGCCGATAATTTGTCGGGAGCTTTCAAATATATGGGCGCAATGTTCGGTATAGGCGCGTCTTCTTTGTACGACTCCGAAACGCTTATGTATTTGTCGTCATATAAAGTGTACTTTATTTTCGGCATACTCGCATGCTTCCCGATTCTTAAAAAGCTAAAAGAAAAAATAAAGATAAAGCCCCAGATATACAATGCCGTGTCGGCTGTATGCCTAATGGCGCTGTTTATAATTTCTCTTTCATTTATGATAAAGGGATCGTATAATCCGTTTATTTACTTTAACTTTTAAGAGGAGGAGACAGGAATGAAAAAAGTTAAATTGACTTATAAAAAAGTTCTCGCTGTTCTGTTTTCTCTTGTAATATTCGCATTTTTTATCTCCGTTTGCGAAAGATTTGTTCGCTCGGCAATTTTGGGGCAGGATGTTACCGCCAATGACGGCGCTTCGGCAAATGCGGAGGAAACAGGCTCTAAAACCACGGACTGGACAAAGGATTTTCCTTTTTCGCAGGATTATGAGAACAGCGGATATAAATTTGTTTCGGAAGGAGAAAGCGCTGCGTCTGCCGAAAGCAAAGCGCAAGAAACGTATGCTTCGCTTGTGTCTTCAATCGAATCGGCAGTAAAATCTGTTGAAGATAAGGTGGATTATTACACCACGCAGCTTCTTGCCTTGCGAATAAAATTTGTTGAGCTTAATGCAGGCTTTAACAAAGCAATAGGAATGAAGATGATAAGCGGTGCGGATAATGTTATTGTTCTCAAAAACGGCTATCTGGTGTTTGATACCGAAAGAAAGGATATGACTGCGGCCGCCGAGAATATTACGCTCTTCAGCAAAAAAATGAATGAGCAGGGAATAGATTTTCTCTATGTTCAAGAGCCTGCCAAGCTCGATAAATATGACAATAAAATGCCGTACGGCATGAATGACAACGAAAATGCAAACGCCGATGATTTGGTGAACGTGCTTGACAAAAACGGAGTCAACTGCCTTGATTTGCGTGAGTCGATGCAAAACAGCAAAATGGATCACTACTCAGCCTTTTTTAAAACCGACCACCACTGGAAGCCGGAAACGGGTCTTTGGGCAACGGGTGAAATCATAAAGAAAATAAACAGCATATCCGGGCTTGGGCTTGACTCGTCCGTGAGCGATATATCAAAGTATAATATTAAGGTTTATGAAAAATACTGTTTAGGCTCACAGGGCAAAAAAGTCAGTCTCAGCTTTGCAGACCCCGAAGATATAAGCATTATCACTCCAAAGTATGATACCGATTTTGATGTTACCTATTACAGCAGCGGAATTTCATACTCAAAAAGCGGAGACTTTAAAGAAGCTTTTCTTAAAATGTCTAATCTTGAGAAAATAGATTATTACAACACGTTGGTTTATGCAACCTATCTTTACGGCGACCATGAACGTATATCAATAGATAACAAAAAAGCAACCAACGACACAAAAATACTTTATATTATCGACTCTTTCTCGGATTGCGTCATACCTTATTTTGCAAGCACCGTTAAACATATAGATGTTATTGACCTCAGATATTTTAACGGAAGCTTAGAATCTTTTATATCTCAAAACAAACCCGATATGGTTGTTGCGGCTTATAACCCGTCAACAGTATCAAACACGCCGGACGGTCCTTATGACTTCAGATAAATAATGGAGAAACGGTATGAATAAACTGCTTTTACTGCTGATTGCGGCAGTGTGCACTGCGCTTTCGGTGACTTTGGTTATATCGCTGAAGAAAAAGAGCAGAGTGCTTACCGCAGTGTGCGCCTTGCTTGCGACGGCCGCGACGGTTCTTGCGGTGTGCTCGCTTGCCGGGGTCGGAACGGGCGGCAGTGACGAGATGATAACCTCGTATGTAACCGTCGGAAAGTATAAAACAACCGAAATGAAAAAATCGACCAGAAGCACAAAAAATCATGAGACATCATCAAAAGCGGCAGATACGCAAAGTGCCGAACAGCAGACGGCAAGCGGTGATAACGCAAACCATGAGATAGTTTATATAACAAAAAACGGCAAAAAATATCATTACTCTTACACCTGCGGCAAGGGAACGTATTATGAATGTCCTTATAAAGAGGCTTTGGAGAAGGGATATGAGCCTTGCCAAAAGTGTGTTAAATAAAAAAATGCAGCCCTGAAGAATTTAACTTCAGGGCTGTTGTTATATCTTTGAATTTAAACATTTGCCTTTGCGGCTTCTGCCTCAAGTTCGGCAACTCTTTCTGCCTCTTTCTCTTCGGGGGTTTTAAGAAACTCGTCTGCTTTTGCAATTACAGTTTCAAGGCTTATTCTGCCGTCGCCGTATTTCTCAACAAATTCTTCATAAGGAATCTGATTTTTGCCTATGTAGCAGGGCTTATAGTTTACTTTAACACCGTCTGTGACTTTGATTATAACAGTAAGTATAATTGAAGCGGCAAACAATGCTGCAACAATATAAATGCCGAATGATACCGAACCGCTTGTGAAACCGGGGAGTGCGGTGCTCATTGAAGAGATGAACTTGTTAAATGCAAATATTGAACCTACGGAAGCCACAAGGCCTATTGCCGAGAATGTGATGTTGCGGCTGAAGCCTCTCGGTGAGCAAGAAAGGAAGCTGAATATAAGCTCAAACAATGCAAACAGTGCGGCAACGGCTATACAAACTACGGTTATTGCAAAATAAAGAGCAGCGTCACCGACAACGGGGGCGCCTATAAGGCCGAGAGCACCGAAGTCAAAATCCATAAGCTCGGTTACTATCTGTATTGCCGAGTAAGTTGAGTTGCTCTCAAAAAACGGACCTGCGGCGGACATTTTTGCAAGCGGAAGGCAAAATGCCGCAACAATAAGAACATAAAGCACAAGGCGTGCTATTGCGAGCGGGCTGCCTACCATTGCCGCCTTGGCTCTGTCAAGCTTTTTCTGAGTGTGAGCGTGCTCAATTTCGGCGTTGAGCGCGTCGGTTTCAAGGCGTTCTTCTATCTTATAATATAAAAGGTTGGTGCCGCATCCGGGGCACTGGGGCTTTAAGTCGGTGAGTTTCAATTTTCTTCCACATTTGGGGCAAAGTGAAGCCATTTAAAGTTCCTCCTTAAGGATATGACGGGCAGAATATATACTCTAAACCCATACTATGCAAATGATACTGTGATATTTTAACATAATATTTCTGATAAATCAAGAAAAATATATCAAATATCAAATAAATCCTCCGTCAACACCGAGAACCTGCCCTGTGATAAACGATGACGAGTCACTTGCCAAAAAAAGGGCGGCATTTGCAACGTCTTCGGGAGTGCCGACTCTACCGACAGGCGTTTCTTCGCACAGTTCATTTATTGTCTCTTTCGAGAGGTTGGCGTTCATCGGTGTGTCGATAAGTCCCGGTGCAATGCAGTTCACAGTTATACCGGAGGGACCCACCTCTTTTGCCAGAGCCTTTGTCATGCCTATTACCGCCGCTTTAGATGCCGAGTAGTGCACCTCGCACGATGCGCCGCACACACCCCACATAGATGAAATGTTTATTATTCTGCCATGCTTTTTATGTATCATATAAGGCAGCGCCGCGCGGCAGCAGTTGAATACACCGCGAACGTTGATGTCAAACATTCTTGTAAAATCATCATCGGTGATGTCGGTGAACAGCTTTTGCTGAGCTATGCCGGCGTTGTTTATAAGTATATCCGCACTGCCGAACATATCAAATGCCGATTTTATAAGAAAATCCGCCTCATTCGACTTTGAAACGTCGGTTTTAAATGTGACAGCAGAAAAGCCGTCCGCCGTCAGTTCCTCACACAGAAATTTAAGCTTATCTCCGTTAGAAAAATATGACGTGGCAATATTGTATCCTTTACGGGCAAAGGCATCGGCAAGTTTAATGCCGATGCCGCCCGATGCTCCTGTTATAATGACTGTTTTGTTTTTCATAGCGGTTTATTTAAAAAGCGATGCAAAGCTGTCGTCTTTTATCCAGAATTTTGAAATTTCAAACAACGAGCTTTTTGCGCCTTTGCCGAAAGAATTTATAACAAATACGCCTACCGTGTCGCCGTCTATGGTTTCCCAACGCTTCCACTCATTCTTAGAGTTGAAATAATATTTTATGATTGTTCCGTCACTTGCTTTATACTCCTCGCAGGTGTAGGTTTCAGAGCCGTTCTTTACCTTTGTGCTTTTAACGTAGGTGGCTTTTTTATTCATTATTTCGGTTGATGAAGAGAAATCGCCGAAGGTTTTTTTGTCAATTTCGCCGTAACGACCGAGAGAGGGGAGAGCAAGATAATATTTGCCGTTGTTGCTGAATACTCTGAAATCAAGTCCGCTCATTTTAACGGTGAATGAGAAGTCATTGCCTCTGAATGCAAGTGTTGTCGGCATTGAAACAGAGTCTGCAATGAGGTTACATTCCACCGTAAAGGTGCCGCTTTTTATAACGGGGTCGATAACTTTCTCTTTAAGGTTTGTTTTGTTTGTCTTGGTGCCGTCGTCAAGAAGGTCTTTTGATGAGCTGCCCGTGCCTCCGGAGACTTTGGTTGTGGTATCGTTCTTCTTTGTGCTTGAATTGCCGCTTGATGAACCTTTTTTAGTAGTGGTTTCGCCCATCATTTTTTCGGCTGCTTCCATAAGTGCGCTCGAATCAAGCTTGCTTGTGACGGCACTGCCGTCTTTGTTGGTTACGTATTCGCCGTTTTCGTCTGTTACAAGCACTGTCATGTCGCCCGCGCCGGAGGCAGAAGCGGATTTTGTGGTCGTTTCTTTGCTGCCGTCTTCTTTTGTGACAATGTTGCCGTCGGCGTCCGTGGCATACTGATATGTATTGCCGTTTGCATCGGTATATTGATAGTCTTTTAAAACGTCCTTATCCTTAATTATGCTGCATGAGCAAAGCGTTAAAGCTATAACTGCCGCAGAGAGTATAAGGCATAAACTCTTTTTCATAATATAACACACCTTTCAATAGTTAAAGCGTCTGTGTATGTTATAGATTACAATATTTCGGTTATAAAATCAAGTCCATTAAATGTAAATAGTTTAAACAATTTGTGTCTAAACTAAAAATTTTAAAATTTGAGCCGTAAATATTTTTTTGCGCTTGTCTGATATATAATATGTATGCTATAATTTAACAAATAAAGCTTTGCGGCTTTAAATATTTTTAAGAGGGTATGCACTATGTTAAAAAGAATTGTTGCCGTGCTGCTTGTATCGGCGTTATTGGCAGGTTTGCCGGCTATGGGCGCGTTTGCCGCATTATATAACTACGGCGATGTGAACTTTGACGGCAAGGTCAATTCGTCTGACGCGCTTTCGGTGCTCCGCTGTGCCTCCGGCGTAATATCTTTTGACAGATACTCCCGCGTTTTGGCAGATGTCAATGCCGATAATAAAGTCAATTCATCCGACGCGCTGTATATTTTGCAGTATGCAACGGGGAATATAAAGAAATTCCCGGCAGATAAAAATTACAATGCGTCTTCTCTTCCGCTTGTGAATGACTCGGTTTTTCTGAATGATGCAAAATCCGCCATAAACGCACAGCGACGCAAGGCGGGCGTAGGCGAAATGAATATTGACTATACAATGTGCAGGCTTGCCGGCGTAAGAGCGGGCGAGGTCGCCAAAAACAAATCTCACACCAGACCGAACGGCAGCAAATATTACACGGTATATGCCGATTTCGGCGTTACAAAGCCCAAAGCAACGGGCGAAAACATTGCATGGGCAACAAAATTTTATGATGCCAAGGATGTAATAAATTACTGGATGGAATCAACAATGGGTCACAGAGAGGTTATGCTCAACGGAAAGTATACGCGCTTCGGTATTGCAATGATAAGATCCGGCGATAAAGACTATGCCGTGCTTATGCTTGCAAACTGATAAAATATTTTAAAAAATACTTGCATATCATATTTTTTTATGATATAATCTATCGGCAAAACGCATGCGAGGTGTTTTCTGCACTGAGTTCGCCGCACCAGGCGTGTGCATTTTAAGCCCCGCAGAGGACTAAACTTAGGAGGAACTAATTATGTCAGTAGTATCAATGAAACAGCTGCTTGAAGCAGGCGTCCATTTCGGACATCAGACCAGAAGATGGAACCCCAAAATGGCTCCCTACATCTTCACAGAGCGTAACGGAATTTACATCATCGACCTTCAGAAAACAGTTAAGAAGCTCGAGGATGCTTATATGTTCGTTCGCGATGTAGCGGCAAACGGCGACGAAATTCTTTTTGTCGGCACAAAAAAGCAGGCTCAGGATTCTGTTAAAGAAGAAGCCGTTCGTTGCGGTATGCCCTATGTTAACGCACGTTGGCTCGGCGGTATGCTCACAAACTTCAACACCATTCAAAAGAGAATTAAAAGACTCGCTCAGCTCAAGAATATGGAAGCTGACGGCACTTTTGATATGCTCCCCAAGAAAGAAGTTATCAAACTCAATCTTGAGATTGAAAAGCTTGAGAAGTTCATGGGCGGTATCACAGAGATGAAGAAGCAGCCCGCTGCTATGTTCATTGTTGACCCCAGAAAAGAAAGAATCGCTGTTGCGGAAGCTCACAGACTTCACATCCCGATTATCGCTATCGTAGATACAAACTGCGATCCCGACGAGATTGATTATGTTATCCCCGGCAACGATGACGCTATCCGTGCCGTTAAGCTTATCGTAGGCGCAATGGCAGACGCAGTTATCGAAGGCAGACAGGGCGAGCAGAGCGCTCCCGAAGCAGAAGCTGAGGCAGAGGAAGCTGCAGCCGAATAATCATTTGATTTTAATAAAACCTAATTAGGAGGAATAAAAATGGCATTCACAGCTAAAGACGTTCAGGCTCTTCGCGAAAAGACCGGCGTTGGTATGATGGATTGTAAAAAAGCTCTCGTCGCTTCAGACGGAGATATGGATAAGGCAATAGATTTCCTCAGAGAAAAAGGTCTTGCGGCTGCAACCAAAAAGGCAAGCCGTATCGCCGCTGAGGGCGTAGTTCTCGCTTATTATGACGAGAGCAAAAAGGTCGGCGTTGTTGTTGAAGTTAACAGCGAAACAGACTTCGTTGCCAAGAACGAGAAGTTCACAAGCTTTGTTTCAGACATCGCTAAAACTATCGTAGAGACCGCTCCCGCAGACGTTGACGCTCTTAACGCAACAAAGCTTGTCGGCAGTGACAAGACTGTTGAAGAAATGCGTCAGGAGCTTGTTCTTGCTATCGGTGAGAACATGAAAGTTCGCCGTTTTGAGCGCGTTGAAGGTCAGATCGCAACTTATATCCACGGCGGCGGCACAGTCGGCGTTCTCGTTCAGTTTGACACTGACGATGCAACTGCCGCAACAGACGCTTTCAAAGCTATGGGTAAAGACGTTGCCATGCAGATCGCAGCTATGAATCCCCTTTATCTTGACGAGGCTTCTGTTCCCGCAGAGGTTATCGCTCATGAGAAAGAGATTCTCGCAGTTCAGATTAAAGAAGACCCCAAAATGGCTTCAAAACCCGAAAAAGTTATCGAGGGTATTATCTCCGGCAAAATCAAGAAGTATTATAAAGAGAACTGCCTTGTTGACCAGGAGTTCGTTAAGAACGGCGACTTCACAGTCGGCTCTTACATTGCTTCTGTTGCCAAAGAGATCGGCGCATCAATCACTCCTGTCAAGTTCATTCGCTATGCAAAGGGCGAGGGACTTCAGAAGAGAGAAGACAACTTCGCTGACGAAGTTGCAAGCATGATGTAATTATTTGCAATAAATTGAACGGTACTGTATGCATAGATGCGGCAGTACCGTTCATTTTTTATAAAGTTGTGCATAATTATTATATTACGAAAGGTGATATGCTTTTGGATAATCGGGAAAGCGGAACAATAAAAGAGGAACCTATTTGGGAACAAAACGGACGAAAACTGAAATTAAGGTATGTAGGCGAAAGCTTTGGCGTTGACAGCTTAACCGACGGCAAAATATACGATGCTGTCGAAGAAAACGGAATGTATCGTGTCATAGATGACAGTGATGAAGATTATTTATACTCAATGACAAACCCTGCACCTCTTGACGGCAGTTCAAATGGCGGAAAATGGGAAATAATTGAGCCGTAAAGGCTGATTCTTAAAATGACATAAAATTACCGACTCGGTTACGGTGCGGATTATAGCTTTTGATTTATCCGTTATGTATACAGTATTTTAAGAAATTTTAATCGTGGCTTTTGACTCAGCTTTACTATTATATATGAAACGGCAACGGATACTGTTGTAGTAATGACCCAACACAAAAACCAACCGATTTGTAAATCGCCGTTTAAAAAGTGCAGCGATAATTTGTTGATAAATAATACAGAGAAAATTATAAAATGATGTAAAAAATATATTAGTGAAGACATTTGCCTGAGGACAAAATATTTATTGCTGTTTTTAATCTCAATGTGTGTAGTGATATAAAACAGAAAGAATGAAGCGGGCACAATCATAAGCCAAAAATCCGATTCATCCGAACGAAAATAAAAGAAAGACGTCACAACCTCGGCAACCAATAACAAAACAGACGCCAACAATAATATAACAGCCTTGTTGAATTTTATTTTTATCGGTTTATACGCAAAAAGAGCGCCGATTGCCACAAATATAAATCCGAAAAATATACCGTTCCTCGTTGTAACAAACAATTTTTTTAAGAGCAAAAGCAATCTTTGAATTTCGGGGTTATAAAAAAAGAAGCCGAATGCTTTTCGGTATGTCAAAGGCAGCATACCTATTACATAAAGAAGAAGAGCGCACGGAATAACTATTTTGAATTTTTTAAAATGCTTTAAAGAAAAATATGTAAGCCAAACGGCAATAATTACTGCCGGTAAATACCAAAGATGCACATAAGAAGCACAGAAAACAGTATTTCTGACGAATTTTATTAAACATCTGCTTATGCTTGGAGTGATAGTGTATAAATTATATATTGAGGGCAGAAAGTATATTATGCTCCACACGAGATACAGTTTTAATATTTTCTTGGTAAAAGATACTAAAATGCCGCGCTGCATATTACATGGGTCTATTTTTCTGAAAACCAAAAATCCCGTTGACATAAAGAAAAAAGGAACTGCAAGCCGGCAAACCGAGCTGTTGAATATATAGTTTGCCGCATCGCTGAATTCCAGCAGAGGCTGCGAATGTATAACTATTATCAAAAGCGAACAGATAAATTTTACAAGGTCGATACTGTTATAACTTTTGTCTGTTTCATTTAATGTCAGCGGCTTTGAATTTATACATGTTTTTAAATTGTCCATAAAGTACCCCAAAAATTTTTGTTTATAACTTACCTTCTTTAAATTCTTTTACAAACCAAACATTATCTGCCGTGAACGTTTTGCCGTTTAAGTATGACAGCTCGCCCGCATTTTCGTCAAGGTCAAACATCAATCTGTAAGAATATAAAAACTGCTTTTTATACCCGAGCTTTTTGTTGAGTTCGTTTGTGCCGTATTTTCCGTCGCCGAGAAGCGGATGACCTATGGAGGCGAAGTGCGCTCTTATCTGGTGGGTTCTGCCCGTGAGCAGGTCAACCTCTACCAAGCTCAAATTGTTTTTGTAATCGTTTTGAATAACTCGGTATTTTGTTTTTATTTCTTTTGCGTCCGGCTTTGGGTGAGAGTATATTCTCACCTTATTTTTATTTTCGTCCTTTATGAGCCAGCCCTCAAGCAGTCCGCTTTTTCTCTCCATAACTCCGTGCACCACGCACAGGTATGTCTTCTTTAAATTGCGGCTTTTCATTTGCGCGTTGAGAATTTTTAAGCTCTGCGCGTTTTTTGCGGCTATAACTATACCGCCGGTGTTTCGGTCAATTCGGTTGACGAGTGCCGGGGTAAAAGAATTTTCGCTGTCGGGGTCATATTCGCCTTTTTTATAAAGATATTTTTTTACTCTTGATATGAGAGTGTCTATGTATTCTTTATCGTCCGGGTGGCAGAGAAGACCGACTTTTTTATCGAGCAAAAGAATGTTACGGTCTTCATAAAGTATGTCGAGTTTGTTGCTTGCGCCGGAGAAATCATAGCGAGTCTCTTTTCTTACAAAAAATTCGTCATTTATATACATATCCACCGTGTCGCCCACGCAGAGCCTTGTTGAAATTTCGGCACGTTTGGAGTTGACCTTGATTCTTTTGGTTCTTATATATTTATACATAAGCGCTTTCGGCAGGTTCGGAACGGTTTTGGTAACGAACTTGTCGAGCCTTTGGTCTGCGTCATTCTTGATTATTTTAAAACTTTTCATCAATACACCGCCGTAAAGTTAAAAAAAGTGTTGCAAAATGTAAAATTATCATATATAATAGCTTTTGCCAGACAAAAGCTTTAAAGCGTTAAAGTTTTAAAGCTTTCAATCGATAAAATCTCAAATGCGTTTTTAAACGCAATATTTTCTTTGTCGGCGTCGCTTATAGGCAAAGCGTTAAGAAGAACTTTATATTCTTTTTGGCTTGCCCACGGTGAATCCGACCCGAAAAGGATTTTGTCGCTGCCGTGGTTTTTTATGATTCTTGCCAGCTGACCGAAGTCGATTTTATCAAGACAGAACGCAAGGTCAAAATAAACATTTTGCCCCACAAGATATTTTTCGACTTCGTCCCACATTCCGAATGCACCGGTGTGAGCAAAAATTATCTTTGGCTCGCTGTGCTGCGGAACGGCTTTTAAAAGCTTCAGCGCACGCTCGGGTATGCAGTGAACAGGGTCGGGATAGCCGACATCAATGCCGGAATGTATAGAAACATATAAACCGATTTTTATGCAGTGAGAGATTATGCGGATATATCTTTCATCGTCAATAAAGGTCTTTTGATAATCGGGGTGGAGCTTAATGCCTTTAAGCCCGAGAGATTTTATATAATCAAGTTTTTCTTCGACATTTTCGTTGTCGGGGTGTATTCCGCCGAATGAGAATATTCCGTCCTTGCCGTTTATTTCGGCTGCAAAGCGGTTTACGGAATCGAACTGATGCGCGCTTGTTGCAACGGGGAGTATTACGGAATAATCTATGCCGCCCTCTTTCATGGATTTTTTAAGTCCTGCGAGCGTGCCATCGGTAAAGGGGACGGAATCGCCTGCCGCTGCGAGCTTTGAAATAGCGGCTTTGGCAATTTTATCAGGAAAAATGTGGGTATGAAAATCAACAGTCATCAAAAAACCTCTTTCTGTGTGCTGTTTATTAGTTTAACCCTTTGAGAAGTAAAAATCAATAGGAAACGAATCTTGTAAAGTCATGATTCGACATACTTTTGAATATATGTCAAAAATTGTTTTGAGAGGAGAGTTATTTTGGCAGCTAAAATTATTATTTTGGTCGTTTTTGCGCTTCTTATGATAGGCATAGGAGTTTTCACACGCAAAAATGCGACCGACGTTAACGGTTTCGTACTCGGAGGAAGATCGGTAGGCCCCTGGATGACCGCGTTTGCATACGGCACATCATATTTCAGCGCGGTAATTTTTATAGGATATGCGGGTCAGTTTGGCTGGAGTTACGGTCTTTCTTCAACATGGATAGGTATAGGCAACGCGATTATCGGCTCTATGCTTGCATGGATTGTTTTGGGCAACAGAACAAGAATTATGACAAAACATCTCAATGTTTCCACAATGCCCGAATATTTTGAAAAAAGATACGATTCCAAAGCTTTAAAAATTGCTGCGGCTCTTATAGTTTTCCTTTTCCTTATCCCGTACACCGCTTCGGTTTATAACGGACTTTCTACCTTGTTTAACTCCGCGTTCCCCGGCATTACATACACCACATGGATAATTATTATGGCACTTTTCACCGCCGTATATGTTATTCTCGGTGGCTACAAGGCAACTGCCGTCAATGATTTTGTTCAGGGTATCATAATGCTCATAGGCATTGCGGCCGTTGTGGTTTGTGCGGTCAACAACAAGGGCGGACTTTCTGCTGTTTATGAAAGCCTCGGTCAAATTCCCTCAGGCTCCGTCCACGGCACATATAATTCGGTTCTCGGCCCGGACCCGCTGAACCTCATAGGCGTTATTATTCTCACCTCGCTCGGCACATGGGGACTTCCGCAGATGGTGCAGAAGTTTTATGCAATAAAAGATAAGCCTTCTATAAAAAGAGGTACTATCATATCAACATTTTTTGCGGTCGTTGTTGCAGGCGGTTCATACTTTCTCGGCGGTCTCGGCAGACTTTTCTGCACAACCGACGCAAACGAGGGCGGCAAAGCTTTTATAGAGACTCTTGCAAACGGCAAGCCGAATTTTGACACCATGGTTCCTGCGATACTTGAAGAGTCCGTGCCCGAAGTCCTTTTCGGTCTTGTTGTGGTGCTTGTCCTCTCTGCTTCCATGAGTACGCTTGCGGGTCTTGTGCTTTCTTCAAGCTCCACAATGACAATTGACCTTATCAAACCCTTTGTTAAAAAGGGCATGAGCGAAAAGAAGCAGGTGCTTGTTATGAGACTCTTTATAGGCGTGTTCCTTATAATTTCAGTTCTCATAGCCGCTTATAAAGACAAGCTTAACGCAATGGGCATTAACATCTCGGCACTCATGGGCATTTCATGGGGTACGCTTGCCGGCTCTTTCCTTGCACCGTTTATGTACGGCTTATTCTCCAAAAAGATTACCAAGGCGGCTGTTTGGACAAGCCTTGCCTCCGGCGTTATTATAACTGTCGCGAGCATGATATTCTTTAACCTCGGTCTTTTCCCGGAGCTTACGGCAAAAGCAGCTTCGGTCACAATATGCGGCTACGGGCTTAACCTTGCTTCGCCCATAAACTGGGGCGCGATAGCGATGATTCTCGGTCTTATCGAAGTTCCGATTGTCAGCCTTATCTCGGGAGCGGGCAAAGCAGAGATGAAAAACGAAAAGCTTTTTGAATGCTTTTTAAATAATGATTAAATAATCACTTGAAGATATTGCGGTATGATGATATAATAATCGTGTCGCTTTATGCTTTATAAAGATTAAGTCCGAAAAGCGAAATGCTTTTCGGGCTTGTTTTGCAGAAAGGATAGTTAAAAATGAATTACTTTCAAAAAGAAATTGAAACTATGCCCCGTAAAGAAATTGAGGCACTCCAGCTTGAGAGATTAAAAAGCACGGTAGCTTATTGCTACAATAACGTACCTTTTTATCATAAAAAGCTCACGGATGCAGGGGTTTTTGACGGCGAAAAGATAAAGCAGCTTTCCGATATACAGTATATACCTTTCACCACCAAAGAGGATTTCAGAGAAAATTACCCGTTCGGTATGGCGGCTGTTCCGATGAAAGATATTGTCAGAATCCACGCTTCATCCGGCACAACAGGCAAGCCCACGGTCGGTCTTTACACCAAAGAGGATCTTGATATTTGGAGCGACTGTGTTGCCCGCGTCACTGTTGCGGGCGGAGTTACGGCAGAAGATATAATTCAGATAAGCTTCGGCTACGGTCTTTTCACAGGTGCTTTGGGTCTTCATTACGGACTTGAAAAGGTGGGCGCAACGGTTATTCCCGCATCCTCCGGCAACACAGAGAAGCAGCTTATGATGTTCAGAGATTTCGGTGTAACGGGTCTTGTGGCAACTCCCTCATACGCTTTGTATTTGAGCGAAGCCATGAAAGAATCCGGCTACCCGAAAGAGGCTTATAAGCTCAGACTCGGCATACTCGGCAGCGAGCCGTGCACACCCGAGATGAGAAAGCAGATTGAAGAAAATATGGGCATTTATGTTTCGGATAACTACGGACTTACCGAAATCGGCGGCCCCGGTGTCAGCGGCGACTGCCCCGAGAGACAGGGTATGCACTTTGCAGAGGATCATTTCCTCCCCGAAATCATAAACAAAGACACGGGCGATGTTTTGGGCGAGGACGAAGTCGGCGAGCTTGTCGTCACAACTCTTACGCGCAGAGGTATGCCTGTTTTGAGATACCGCACAAAAGATATAACCAAAATATCGTATGAGCCCTGCAAGTGCGGCAGAACTCACGCAAGAATGTCTAAAACAATGGGCAGAACAGACGATATGCTTATCATAAAGGGCGTAAACGTCTTCCCGACCCAGATAGAGAGCGCACTTATCACTATGGATCACATCGGCCCTCACTATCAGCTTATAGTTCGCAGAGAGAACTTTAAGGATAATCTTGAGGTCAAGGTTGAGCTTGTCAACGGCGATTTGCTTGAGAGCTACGGTGAACTCGAAGCACTCAAAAAGCAAATTCAGGCAAAACTTAAGAGCGTGCTCGGACTTCAGACAAAGGTTACTCTTGTTCAACCCAAAACGCTTGAACGTTTCCAGGGCAAGGCAAAGAGAATACTTGATTTAAGAAACGAAACTAAATGATGATAAAACGAAAGGAATGCTTCTGATTTGAAACAGCTTTTGATAGGCAACGCCGCTGTTGCCAGAGGATTATATGAGGCAGGCTGCTCGCTTGTTTCCAGCTATCCCGGTACGCCCAGCACCGAGATAACCGAGTTTGCCGCAAAGTATGACGATATATACTGCGAGTGGGCTCCCAATGAAAAAGTAGCTATGGAGGTTGCATTCGGTGCGTCGCTCAACGGCGTCAGAAGCTGCTGCGCCATGAAACACGTCGGCCTCAACGTAGCGGCGGATCCGCTTTTCACACTCTCATATACGGGCGTAAGCGGCGGACTCGTAATTTGCGTTGCGGATGACCCCGGTATGCACTCGTCACAGAACGAGCAGGATTCACGCCACTATGCCATAGCCTCCAAGGTTCCCATGCTTGAGCCTGCGGATTCTTCCGAGAGCTATAATTTTGCGAAAAAGGCTTTTGAACTCTCAGAAAAATTCGATACCCCCGTTCTCATAAGAATGTGCACAAGAATTGCCCATTCTCAAAGCATTGTTGACACGGGTGAGAGAAAAGAAGCAGAAAGAATAGAATATAAAAAGAACCCGGCAAAATATATTATGATGCCCGGCAACGCCAAAAAGAGACATCCGATAGTAGAGGAGAGAACAATGGCACTCGCCGCCTTTGCCGAAAACTGTGATTTTAACCGCGAAGAAATGGGCGGAACGGATCTCGGCATAATCACCTCCGGCACATGCTATCAGTATGTTAAAGAGGTATTCGGTGACAGCGTGAGCATTTATAAAATCGGACTCATAAACCCGATGCCCACGGACGCGCTCAAAAACTTTGCTTCAAAGGTTAAAAAAGTGGTCGTTGTCGAAGAGCTTGACGGCATTATAGAAACCCACTGCAAAAACATCGGTATTGATGTTGACGGCAAAAATATTTTCACCGCTATCGGTGAGTTTTCGCAAAAGAGCATAGCCGATGCTTTCGGCATTGAAGCAAAAGAAACTGTTTCAATAGACACCAAGGTTCCCGTAAGACCGCCTATGATGTGCGCCGGCTGCCCCCACAGAGGTATGTACTATGTGCTCGCCAAAAACAAGGTTACCGTTCTCGGCGATATAGGCTGTTATACACTCGGCGCTCAGCAGCCGCTCTGTGCTATGGATTCAACCCTTTGCATGGGCGCTTCCGTATCGGGTCTTCACGGCTTTAACAAAGCGGATAAATCCGCCGAGGGCAAGAGCGTAGCCGTAATCGGCGACTCAACCTTTATGCACTCCGGCGTTACGGGTCTTATCAATATAGCATATAACGGCTCAAATTCGACCGTTATCATACTCGATAACTCAATAACCGGCATGACGGGTCATCAGCAGAACCCGACAACCGGCTACAACATAAAGGGCGACCCGGCAGGCAAGATAGACCTTGAATCGCTCTGCCGTTCGGTCGGCATAAACAGGGTTGAGGTCGTAGATCCATATGACCTTGCACAGTGCGAGCGTGTTCTTAAACAGGAGCTTGCCGCGGACGAGCCGTCTGTTATCATTTCGCGCCGTCCCTGCGTATTGCTTAAATACGTCAAGCCCAAAACTCCGCTCAAGGTCAACCGCGATAAGTGCCGCGGCTGCAAAAAGTGCATGAAGTTCGGCTGCCCCGCAATCAGCATACACGACGGCAAGGCGGACGTTGACAAAACCCTTTGCGTCGGCTGCGAAGTTTGCGAACAGCTTTGCGCTTTTGGTGCATTTGAAAAGGAGGAGCTTTGATATGTCAGTTTCTAATGTTATGATAGTCGGCGTGGGCGGTCAGGGATCACTCCTTGCAAGCAAGCTTTTGGGTCGTTTGCTCGTTGACGAGGGCTACGACGTTAAGGTTTCCGAGGTTCACGGTATGAGCCAGAGAGGCGGCTCGGTTGTAACGTATGTCCGCTTTGGTGACAAGGTTTATTCACCCATAATTGAAGACGGAGAAGCGGATTTTATAGTATCCTTTGAAAAAATTGAGGCGGCAAGATGGGTCAAATGCCTTAAAAAGGGCGGCAAAATAATTGTCAATACCCAGCAGATAGACCCCATGCCCGTTATTATCGGTGCCGAGGAGTACCCCTCAAATGTTCTTGACGAGCTTAAAGAAAAGGGCGTGAATGTTGACGATATAGATGCGCTTGCGCTCGCAGAGCAGGCAGGCTCACCGAAGGCCGTTAATATCGTTCTCATGGGCAGACTTGCTCACGGATTTGATATTCCGTATGAAAGCTGGCTCAAAGCGATAGAAAATTCTGTTGCACCAAAATTTGTTGAAATGAATAAAAAAGCTTTTGAGCTTGGTTATAATTACTAATAGCGAAAGGATCATGGCCATGTCCAAGTATTATCAGGAAGGAATAGAAACCGCTTCTCGTGAGCAAATTAAACAGTGGCAGAGCGAAAGACTTATCAAAACCGTTAAAAGGGTTTATGAAAACGTCGAGTACTATCGCAATAAGATGGACGAAAAGGGAGTAAAACCCGAAGATATTAAGTCGGTTGACGATCTTTACAAGCTTCCGTTTTTAACCAAAGATGATCTTCGCGAGGCTTATCCTTACGGGCTTGTTGCAGCTCCTTTGAGCGATTGTGTAAGAATACAGTCCACCAGCGGAACAACGGGCAGAAGAGTGGTTGCTTTCTACACACAGCATGACCTTGACCTTTGGGAGGATTGCTGTGCAAGAGCCATAACTGCGGCAGGCGGAACAAAAGACGACGTTTGCCAGGTAAGCTACGGCTACGGTCTTTTCACAGGCGGCTCCGGTCTTAACGGCGGTTCGCACAAGGTAGGCTGCCTAACTCTCCCGATGTCATCGGGCAATACAGACAGGCAGATTCAGTTCATGACCGACCTCGGTGCTACCATTCTTTGCTGCACACCGTCTTATGCCGCATATCTTGCAGAGAGCATAAACGAAAGAGGTCTGCGCGACAAAATCAAGCTCAAAGCAGGCATCTTCGGCGCAGAAGCTTGGACGGAGGAAATGCGTCAGGACATTCAGAATAAACTCGGCATCAAGGCATATGATATTTACGGGCTTACCGAAATATCCGGCCCCGGCGTTGCTTTTGAGTGCAGCGCACAAGCGGGTATGCACATAAACGAAGACCACTTCATTGCCGAGGTAATCAACCCCGAAACGGGTGAGGTTCTTCCCGAAGGCGAAAAGGGCGAGCTTGTTTTCACAAGCATCACCAAAGAGGCTTTTCCGCTTCTTCGCTACCGCACAAGAGATATATGCATTCTCTCACGCGAAAAGTGCTCTTGCGGCAGAACCTTTGTTAAAATGACAAAGCCCATGGGCAGAAGCGACGATATGCTCATAGTCAAGGGCGTAAACGTCTTCCCGTCACAGATAGAGATGGTTCTTCTCAATAAGGGACTTACATCAAATTATCAGATAATCGTTGACAGAGCCAACAACAGCGACTCTATCGAGGTTCTTGTTGAAATGACTTCCGAGCTCTTCTCGGATACCGTCAATGAAATTTCCGCAAAAGAGAAAGAAATTGTTGACGCGCTTAAATCGGTGCTCGGCATATATGCAAAGGTAAGAATTGTTGAGCCGAAGTCCATTGTCAGAAGCGAGGGCAAAGCCGTCAGAGTAATTGATAAGCGTAATCTTTATAAAAAATAAAAGGAGGAAGCACCATGGCAATTAAACAATTATCCGTATTCGTAGAGAATAAGAAAGGCACTATTCTTGACGTAACGAAATCCATAGCAGAGGCAGGCGTTGATATTCGCGCCCTCAGCGTTGCAGATACACAGGATTTCGGCATACTCAGACTTATCGTAAGCGATATTGAAAAGGCAAAAGACGCTCTGAGCGAGGGCAACTGCGTCGTTTCGGTAACAAAGGTAATTGCGGTGTCTGTTTCCGACGTCCCCGGCGGACTTAGCAAGGTTCTTGAATTTCTTGCCGAGGCAGACATAAATGTTGAGTATGTATATGCTTTTATCACGGTATCGGGTCAACACGCTTATGTCGTTCTCAGAGTAGAGGATAACGACAAAGCCTCTGAAGTGCTTGCGTCAAAGGGCATAAGCCTTGTTACAGAAGAGGATATTAAAGCTCTTTGATTTAAAATTACTAAAAAAATCAAAGATCAGCTATTGACACACAATTTCGGTTGTGCTATTATATGCTAAACTGTTGAGGAAGAGTAGTAACACTACACTTTTCGGCAAAGCGAGCCGCGGGCGGTGCGAGCGCGGTGCGAAGATGTTGTGCGAATGGACTTCTGAGGGCGAGCTGAACAAAGTAGGCAAGACGGAGCGGCACTCCGTTAACAAATGCGGCGCATGTTAGTGCGTACTAAGAGGATGCTTTGCATCAAGCAGGGTGGCACCGCAGGAGATTTAATCACTCTTGTCCCGGCAACGAATGTCGGGATAAGGGTGTTTTTTTATAGTTTCTTGTCCCTGCAAAAAACAAGGCAATTTGAAAGGAGCCGATTAAAATGTCAGAAAAAATTCCGTACAAAATCTATTTATCAGAGGACGAGATGCCCAAGCAATGGTACAATGTGCGTGCAGATATGAAAAACAAGCCTGCACCGCTTCTTAACCCCGGCACTCATGAGCCGATGACCTTTGAAGAGCTTCGTCCCGTATTTTGCGATGAGCTTGTTAAGCAGGAGCTTGACGACACAACAGCGTATTTTGATATTCCCGAAGAAATTCAAGAGCTTTACAAAATGTACCGTCCCTCACCGCTTGTAAGAGCATATTACCTTGAAAAAGCTCTCGGTACACCGGCAAAAATTTATTATAAGTTTGAGGGCAACAACACAAGCGGCAGCCATAAGCTCAATTCTGCCATGGCGCAGGCATATTACGCCAAAAAGCAGGGTCTTAAAGGCGTAACCACCGAGACGGGAGCAGGTCAGTGGGGCACGGCGCTTTCAATGGCTTGTGCATTTTTCGGCCTTGACTGCAAAGTATATATGGTAAAGGTATCGTATGAGCAAAAGCCCTTCAGACGTGAGGTTATGAGAACCTACGGTGCGTCCGTTACGCCCTCGCCGTCAGAGACAACACAGGTCGGTCGCTCAATTCTTGAACGTTTCCCCGGCACCACAGGCAGCCTCGGCTGTGCTATTTCAGAGGCTGTTGAGGTCGCTGTTGGTACAGAGGGCTACAGATATGTTCTCGGCAGTGTTCTTTCGCAGGTACTCCTTCATCAGTCCGTTATAGGTCTTGAAACAAAGACGGCACTCGAAAAATACGGCATTAAGCCGGATATAATCATCGGCTGTGCCGGCGGCGGCTCAAACCTCGGCGGCCTTATAGCTCCGTTTATGGGCGAAAAGCTCCGCGGTGAGAACGATTACAGAATAATCGCGGTTGAGCCTGCTTCTTGCCCGAGCCTCACCAGAGGCGAGTTCAGATACGATTTCTGCGACACAGGTATGGTTTGCCCGCTTGCAAAGATGTATACTCTCGGCAGCGGATTTATCCCCGGTCCCAACCATGCAGGCGGACTTCGCTATCACGGCATGAGTTCTATTCTTTCACAGCTTTATCACGACGGCCTTATGGAGGCAAGATCCGTTAAGCAGACAGATGTATTTGCAGCGGCAGAGCAGTTTGCGAGAACAGAGGGTATCCTCCCGGCTCCCGAAAGCAGCCACGCTATCAGAGCGGCTATTGACGAGGCACTCAAGTGCAAAGAGACGGGCGAAGAAAAGACCATCGTATTCGGCCTCACAGGCACGGGTTACTTTGATATGGTTGCATATGAGAAGTTCAATGACGGTGAAATGACCGATTATATCCCCACAGACGAAGACCTTAAAAAAGGCTTCAAGGGTATACCGAAGTTCCCCGGCAACGAATAATTAAAATATTAAACTGCCGATTACGCTCACCCGGTGTTTTCGGCAGTTTGCTTTAATATATCGATAAAAATAAATATGCGGAGGCTGTTTATGAAAATAGTTTCAATAGGCGAAATTCTTATAGACCTCACTCAAAAAGGCTTTGATGAAAACGGCGTGCCCGTATATGCGGCAAACCCCGGCGGTGCACCTGCCAATGTTGCGGTTGCGGCTTCGCTTATGGGCGCCGACAGTGCTTTTATCGGCAAGGCTGGCAACGACGCACTCGGCAAAATGCTCAAAGATACGCTTATATCTAAAAATGTAGATGCAAGCGGACTGAAAATTGAAGACAAGCTCAACACCACGCTTGCACTTGTCAGTGTTGATGAAAAAGGCGATAGAAGCTTCAGCTTTTACAGAGACAAAACAGCCGATGTCAGTCTCACCAAAGAGGATGTGCCGCAAGACCTTATACAAAACACCGATATTCTGCACTTCGGCTCGGTGTCGCTCACCGATGAACCGTCTGCCTCGGCAACCGCTTTTGCAGTAGAAAGCGCGTCAAAACTCGGCAAGGTTATCTCATATGACCCGAATTTCAGACCGCTTTTGTGGAAAGATAAAAGCATTGCAATAAGCAAGATGAAAAGTTTATTGAAATTTGTCGATATAATAAAAGTGTCGGAGGAAGAGCTGGAGCTTCTTAGCGGCAAATCCGATTTAAACGACGGAGCGGATGAGCTGATAAAGCAGGGCATTTCTTTTGTGATTGTCACTCTCGGAGAAAATGGCGCATTTTATAAAACTCAAAATTACAGCGGCAGTCAAAAAGCCTTTGCCGGCAAGGTTGCAGATACAAACGGGGCAGGCGATACTTTTTTCGGAACGTTTCTGTCGCAAACAGAAGATTTCGGCGAACTGCTTAAAAATAAAGATAAAGCCGGCGAATATATAAAATTTGCCTGTGCCGCCGCAGGTCTTTCCGTGACGCGCAGCGGCGCAATACCCGCTATGCCGACGAGAGAAGAAACGTCGGAGTTTATGAAAAAATATCTCGGCTCATAGTGCCCTTTTGCCTTTGGTAGCAAATGAAATTTCCGCTTTCATCGCATACGGCCAAAAGCGCATCTTCTTCTTTTTCGATTCCGTGGCAGTTAAGCTGCTTCTTAAGCCATTCATGCTCTTTGCCGATGGCTTTAAGGTTTCCGTCAAGCACAGTTCCGTCAACTATAAGAGTTGCAAACGTTTGGTCTTGAATAGGTGAAATGCTTACGTCTTTCGGCATGAGCGGACGTGAATCGGATTTTGGTAAAAAGCTGAGTTTGCCGTTTGGCTCAAGAATTACCGTTTTCAATTCATCCACATTAAAATATCCGTTTATCCTGCACAGCATAAGAAGCTCGTTGAGGTCCATTTTGGTCTTTTTAAGCGCTTTGTCATAAATTTTGCCGTTATTTATCAAAACGGTGGATTTACCGGACAGCACTCTTCTTGCCGAGCAGGATTTTGTTGTTATAAGAGAAATTCCGACAGCCACAAGCGCATAAACCGCCACGGCTATGGCAGGCTTCCAAAATTCTTTCAGCGGTTCTATCGCCATTTCGGCAGATATTGAGCCTATCGTTATGCCGCAAATATAGTCAAAAAAATTGAGTTCGGAAATTTGCCTTTTACCCATAAGTTTGGTCAGAATAAATAACTCTGCAATAGATAATAATGATGTTAGAACGATTTTTAAAGCTTCCATAAAGACTTCTCCTTTTGTTTTTTTTACAAAAATAGTCTTTGCAAAAGCCATATCAATATATTGTGGTAAATAATGATTTTTTGCCGCATTTTGACGCGCGGGGTTTTCTTTTGCCCCCAAATGGGCAAAAATATGTGCAATTTATGCATATTGTTGTGCAGGCGTTTAAGAGTGAATACTATATGTTGTGGCTGAGCTCTTTGTTAAAATAAAATAAAAAAATTATAAAAAAAGCTTTATTTTTTTCTCGATTGATGATATAATCTCATAGGTATAATCAATATATAGTATTTGGCAAAAAGTTTTTACCTTTATTTTTACATAAAAAATTTTAGGGAGTGGACCGGATTATGGAAAAAATATTCATAAACGGTGGCAATCCGCTTCACGGTGAAGTAACCGTCAGCGGAGCTAAAAATGCGGTAGTGGCAATTCTCCCTGCAACCATACTGGCGCAGGATGTGTGCGTTATTGAAAATGTGCCTAATATAAGCGACGTTTCAATGATGATAAGAATTTTGCATCAGCTGGGCGCAAGGGTCAGAAATATAGATTCAACAACAGTAGAAATAGATACAAGCACAATAAACTCATACGTTGTGACGCATGATATGACGAAGCATTTAAGAGCCTCTTATTATCTTATCGGCGCACTTCTTGCCCGCTTCGGCAGGGCTAAGGTTGCTATGCCCGGCGGCTGCAATTTCGGTGTAAGACCGATTGACCAGCACATAAAGGGCTTTGAGATACTCGGCTCAAGCGTTGAGTTTAAAGAAAATGCAATGATAGATGTTGACGCACGCAACCTTACGGGCGGTCTTGTTTATCTTGATATGGTATCTGTCGGCGCTACTATCAACATTATGCTTGCCGCAGTTAAGGCAAAAGGACTTACAGTAATAGAAAATGCGGCAAAAGAGCCGCACATTGTTGACCTTGCGAACTTCTTGAACTCTATGGGCGCGGATATTCGCGGAGCCGGCACGGACGTAATTAAAATCAGGGGAGTAGAGCGCCTGCACGGCTGCACATATTCAATTATTCCCGACCAGATAGAGGCAGGCACATTTATGGTTGCCGCAGCCGCTACACAGGGCGAGGTGCTTGTGAAGAATGTTATCCCGAAGCACCTTGAGTCAATAACCGCAAAGCTTATTCAGTGCGGTGTGGATATTGTCGAATATGACGATTCCGTACTTGTAAGAAGCAACGGCAGACCTAAACGCTGCAACGTCAAAACCATGCCTCACCCCGGCTTTCCGACGGATATGCAGCCTCAGTTCACCACCATGCTCTCAATAGCAGAGGGTACAAGCATTGTGTCCGAGGGCGTGTGGGACAACCGTTTCCAATACGTTGAGCAGCTCGCACGCATGGGCGCAAATATAACCGTTAACGGCAAGGCTGCAACAATAGAGGGCGTTGAGTGCTTAAATGGCTCACCCGTAAAGGCAGACGACCTCAGAGCCGGTGCGGCAATGCTCATTGCGGGTCTTATCGCAAAGGGCACAACAGAGATTGAGAACATTATTTATATAGACCGCGGATATGACAATGTAGTCGGCAAGCTTAAAAGTCTCGGCGCAGATATTATCCGTGTGGATAACGACGGCAAGCCCGTAGTTATCAAAAGCGAGAGTGCATAAGCAAAGGCAAAGAAAGGGACGTGTAGTTACAATGGCGAGATTCAGTGCGCTGTTTTCTTCAAGCAGCGGTAATTGCACGTTTATAGGCTCTGGTACGGGCGGAATATTGGTAGATGTCGGCGTCAGCGCAAAGCAGGCGCTGGCGGCTTTGGATTGCATTGGTGTCGATATAAAAGACATCGGTGCAATTTTTGTTACCCATGAGCACAGCGACCATATAAAGGGTTTGCGTGCGCTCGCTTCAAAGTACGGAATAGATGTTTATTCTTCAAAGGGTACGCTCTCAAAGCTTGAGGATATGGGCAAGCTCTGCGATAAATATAATTCTATGGTTATGCCGCAGGAGGGCGTTGAGTGCAGAGGAATGTTTGTAAGGTCGTTCCGCACCTCGCACGACTGCGCGGAAAGCCTCGGCTTTACCGTTGAAACACCCGATGAGCGCAAAATTTCGGTTCTTACCGATACGGGCGTAGTTACACAGGATATGGAGGATGCCGTCAGCGGCAGCGACCTTATACTTATAGAGTCGAACCATGATATAGGTATGCTCAGAAACGGACCGTATAACTATAATCTTAAACGGCGAATATTATCGAACAAAGGTCACCTTTCAAATGTTGACTGTGCCGACCTTGTAACGCGCCTTGTTCAAAACGGAACAACGCGGCTTGTGCTCGGGCATTTGAGCAAAGAAAATAATATTCCGGAGCTCGCCTATCAAACCTCGCGCGCATCACTCGAAACCGCCGGCGCAAAAGAAAATGCAGATTACATAATGTATGTTGCAGGCTCAGATATGAGGACGGTGATACTCTGATGATAGCCGTTAATATTATTTGCATAGGCAAGCTTAAAGAGAGCTATTTAAGAGACGCTTCGGCGGAGTATTCCAAACGTCTCGGGGCTTTTTGCAAGCTGAATATAACCGAAATTCAGCCTAAAAGATTGCCCGATCAACCGTCAGAGGCAGAGATAGATGCGGCGCTTTCGGCAGAGGGCAAGCAGATTTTGGCAAAAATTTCGCAAAACTCAAAAATTGTTGCAATGTGCATTGAGGGCTCTCAAATGTCTTCCGAGCAGCTCGCAAAACAGTTTGAGACGGACGCAGTCAGCGGAACAGGCTCGTTAAGCTTTATAATCGGCGGCTCGTTCGGTCTTAGCGACGAAGTAAAAAAACGAGCTGATTTAAAGCTTTCAATGTCTAAAATGACCTTTCCGCATCAGCTTGCGAGGGTTATGCTTTTGGAGCAGATATACCGCGCTTTTCAGATAAACAGCGGAGGAAAATATCACAAATGACGGACTGTGCAGAAAATGCGGCAGTCCGTTTTTTGTGCTCAAAATATTGTGCCGCTCAATCTTGTAAACTGCTTTGCGGTATGGTAGAATAAACTGAGGTGTTTTGTATGAAAATAATGGTAGCTTCGGATATACACGGTTCGGCATATTATTGCCAAAAGATGACAGAGGCTTATAAAAACAGCGGAGCTCAAAAACTTTTGCTTTTGGGAGATATACTCTATCACGGACCGAGAAACGATTTGCCGAAGGAATACGCACCTAAAAAAGTTATAGAGATGCTAAATAACATAAGCGACGAAATACTGTGTGTGCGCGGCAACTGTGACAGCGAAGTTGACCAGATGGTGCTGAAATTCAACATCATGGCGGAGTATGCGATTATTTATGACGGTGAAAGAATGATATTTGCCACTCACGGCCACAAATTTAACAAAGATAATTTGCCCTCGCTTAAAAAGGGAGACATTCTTTTGCACGGGCACACTCACATTCCAGTGAATGAGAGCATAGACGGCATAACCGTTATGAACCCGGGCTCTGTTTCAATCCCCAAAGAAAACAGTTGGCACGGATATATGATAATAGAAAACGGCACTTACACATGGTATGATTTTGACGGCAACAGCCATATTATTGCATAAAGATATTATCGGTTATCGGGGGGGAACAGCCTTGAGAATGTATGATATAATCGACCGAAAAAAGAACGGCGAAGAACTGACAAAATCCGAAATCGAGTATTTTGTCGGCGGTTTTACACGCGGTGAAATACCCGATTATCAGGCGTCAGCTCTTTTGATGGCAATTTGGTTTTGCGGCATGAATGACCGTGAACTTGCCGACCTTACGCTTTCAATGGCTCATTCGGGCGATATGATAAACTTAGACGCGGTGGATGGCTTCACCGTGGATAAACACAGTACCGGCGGCGTGGGAGACAAAACCACGCTGATAGTTGCGCCTGCCGTTGCAGCGTGCGGCGGCAAGGTTGCAAAGATGTCCGGCAGAGGGCTGGGCTTCACGGGCGGAACAATCGATAAACTTGAATCAATACCCGGATTTAATACATCTGTCGGCGAAAAAGAGTTTATAGATAATGTCAATAAAATAGGTCTTTGCATAGCCGGGCAGACAGGCGAAATCGCACCTGCCGATAAAAAGATATATGCGTTAAGAGACGTTACCGCAACGGTTGACAGCATACCGCTCATAGCCTCAAGCATAATGAGCAAAAAGCTTGCCGCAGGCTCAAAGGGAATTGTCCTTGACGTAAAGTGCGGCAGCGGTGCTTTTATGAAAACCTATGAAGATGCAAAGCTCCTTGCAGAAAAAATGACGGCGATAGGGCAAAGAGCAGGCAGAAAGACCGTTGCGCTTATTACGAATATGGATATTCCTCTCGGCAGAGCGGTGGGCAACGCACTTGAAGTTAAAGAAGCCGTTAAAATTTTAAAGAATGAGCAAAAAGACGAGCTTTATGAGGTCAGTGTAGCTTTGGCGGCTCATATGCTCTCGCTCGTTAATTCAAAAGATATTTATGAATGTGAAAAGATGGTTCGCCTTGCGATAGAGAACGGCTCGGCACTCGAAAAGCTAAAAGAAGCAGTCGATGCACAGGGCGGAGATATAAGCTATATAGACGATACATCTAAATTTATCGATGCTTCTGTCTGCATAGAATATAAAGCAGAGAAAAGCGGATATATAAATAAAATCGACGCGCAGAAAATCGGCAGAGCATCGGTGCTCCTCGGCGCAGGGCGTGAGAAAAAAGATGATGTTATAGATTTCGGCGCAGGTATATACCTTTGCAAAAAGACGGGTGACGAGGTTCGCGAGGGCGACACGGTTGCACGCCTATATACAAATAAAAACGAATACGCCGACAGTGCTTTGGCAGTTATCAAAGAGGCCTTTGATTATTCGCAGAAGAAACCGTATATCGGCAAAACTGTGCTCGGCACGGTCGGTATTAACTGATAAGGAGAGATTTTAATGAAATTGTGGGCAGGACGTTTTTCGAAAGAGGCCGACAAAAAAACAAATGACTTTAACTCGTCAATAGCTACGGACAGCCGTATGTATGTTGAAGATATTAACGGCAGCATAGGTCATGCAACAATGCTCGGCGCACAGGGAATAATCTCTGAGGAAGATTGCAGAATTATTACTTCTGAGCTTGCTAAAATCCGTGACGAAATAACCTCCGGCAAAATTAAAATCGACCCGGATGCCGAGGATATACATACATTTATAGAGCAGACACTCACACAGCGTGTGGGCGCACCGGGCAAAAGACTGCACACGGCTCGCAGCCGTAACGACCAGGTAGCTACGGACGTGAGAATGTATCTTAAAAAAGAGTGCAAAGAGCTGTCTTCACAGTTGGAGGAGCTTGTGTCGGTACTCGAAAAGAAAAAAGAAGAGTATAAAATGATGGTTATGCCGGGCTATACACACTTGCAAAGGGCGCAGCCGATAACTCTCGGCTACCATTTCGGCGCATATATTGAGATGTTTAAACGCGACCTCGGCAGACTTTCTGACGCGGTTAAGAGAATGGACGTTTCGCCGCTCGGCAGCGGTGCGCTTGCGGGCACGACATACCCTATAGACCGCGCAATGAGCGCAAAGCTTTTGGGCTTTGAGGGTGGCTACACAAAAAACACGCTTGACGGCGTTGCCGACAGAGACTTCTGTGCAGAGATTGCCTGTGCTATGTCGCTTATAATGGTGCACCTTTCAAGATTCAGCGAAGAGATAATCCTCTGGTGCTCATGGGAATTTAAATTTGTTGAGCTTGACGACGCGTTCTCAACAGGTTCAAGCATAATGCCGCAAAAGAAAAATCCCGACCTTGCAGAGCTTATCAGGGGCAAGGCAGGCAGGGTTTTCGGCGACCTCAACGCACTTCTTACAATGATGAAGGGTTTGCCGCTTGCATATAACAAAGATATGCAGGAGGATAAGGATCTCACGTTTGAGGCGATAGACACCGTCAAAATGTGTCTCACAGCGTTTATACCGATGATAGACACCATGACGGCTTTGCCGGAGAACATGAGAAAAGCTGCTGCCGGCGGATTTATCAATGCTACAGACTGTGCCGATTATCTTGTCGGCAAGGGCTTGCCTTTCCGCGACGCATATAAGGCGACGGGTGAAATCGTAGCATTTTGCATAAAGAACGGCTATACCCTCGAAACGCTTCCGCTCGAAGAGTATAAAAAAATATGCGAGCTTTTTGACGAGGGCGTTTATGATGCGATAAATCTTGAAACCTGCGTAAGAAGACGCGGACTCTTTGATATTTAAAATCGGTAAAATCAAACAGGGGAGTGATATTGTATGGGTAAAAGAATAGTAGTCGCGGGCGCAGGTCACGGCGGAATAATCGCCGCATACAACCTTGCCAAAGCAGGGTATGACGTTAGCATTTTAGAGATGAAAGCCAAGCAGTCCGAGCTCGGCTACGACTGGGAGGATACTTTTGACATAAAGGCATTTGAAAGAGCCAATCTTCCCGTTGCCTCAGAGGGCGTTAAAGACTGCCTTGATATTTCTTTCCACGGCCCCGAAGAGGGGCAGACAATAACGCAGATTCGTCAGGGTCATCAATCCATGCGTATGTTCAGGCAGGATCTTTATGATTTTATTATTGACCACGCGCTCATGGCAGGTGCAAAAATAGAGTACGGGGTCAAGGTGCAGTCGCCGATTATGCTCGGCAACAGAATTGTCGGCGTTAAAACGAATAAAAAAGATTATTATGCCGATCTGATAATTGACAGTGCAGGCGCAAATTCACATTTGAGAGAGAATTTGCCCGAATACCTCGGCATAAAAAATCATTTCGACTACCCGGAGCTTCTCACAACATACAGAGCCTATTATGACAGAACGGATAAAGACGACCCCGCTCCGGATTCTTACAATGTTTATTTTCTTGACGAGGGAGGGCGCGGACTCAACTGGATTATAACAGAGGGCGAGTATGTTGATATTCTCTTGGGCAGGCTAAGTCCGTTTTATGACGGCGAGATAGATGAGTATGTCGAAAAGCTCAGAAAAATCGCTCCGCATCTCGGCTTTAAAATTCTGCACGGCGGTCAGGTTTGTCAAATCCCGGTCAGGCAGCCGCTCGGCGTTATGGTTGCGGACGGATATGCCGCAATAGGTGATGCCGCAGGTATGACGGTGCCTCTGCTCGGTTCGGGAATATATCAGTGCTTTTGTGCCGGAGCATTGCTCGCACAGACCGTTATTGAAGACGAAAACGACTGCTTCAGCGCATATACGCTCTATCCTTATCAGAGAAAGTTTTTCAGTGAGTTTGCATCGTCATCTGTAACCATTGCCCTTATGAAGAAGCTTTTAACGAGCCTCACAAAAGACGAAGTGGAGTTCTTTATGGGCAGCGGAATTGTCTCGACGGAGGATGTCAGCTACGGCGCGGGCGACCCGACGCTTAAAACATTTCTTTCAAGATTCACCCCTGCCGAGATATATCAAAAGCTCAAAATTGTAAAGGGTAACAAAGAGTTTGTCTCAAAGGTTATGGAGTTCATAAAGAATTTTTCGGTTTATCAGACGATAGGTGCTACCATGCCGTCCGAATACATGGGCGAGGATGTCATAAAGTGGGGCAAAAGGTACGAGAGGTTTTTTGAAAATTTGTATAACTGAATAATTGCAAATAAAATTTGCCCCGTATCGGTTTTGCCGATATGGGGCAATGCTTATATAATTTCGCAAAATTTTAAATCAAATGTTTCTATCTTTTCAAATTCACCGCACAGGCCTATAACGTAGTCGTTTGTTTCAAAAGACACAAAGTGTGTGCCGTATTTATAAAAGTCAGTTTCATCTTCCGAAAATTCATATTTCGCATAGTCGGCAAGCACGCCGGCGTTTTTCTTTATAGCGGCTTCTTTCAAGGTCCAAAGCCGTGTAAACTCTCTTGCCGGGTTCTCGGCATTTGTGACCTTTTGCAGTTCTTTTTCACTGCAAACGCGTTTTAAAAGGCTGCCTGACGGTTCTTTTATTGCCTGAATATCCGCACCGATTTCACTTTGGGATACGGCACAGATAAAGCCGCAGTCCGTATGGCTCAAATTAAAAAATAGCGGAATATCTTTAAGATATGGCTTGCCGTTTTGACCCATGCAGGTTTCAAAATTTTCTATACCCTCTTGTTTCAGGGCATATTTTAACAAAGTATATGCTCCGGCACAGTTCTTTTTATCTTTCTGCATTTTCAGTCTGCACACCTTCTCCGTCCTCTCTTTTGGCAAAGAAGGCAGAAGTGTGAGCGGGTCAAATTCATAGTCGCGGCAAATATAAAGCTTTGCGTTATTCATCTTTTACTCATTTTATACCGAGATAAATCTCGTTAATGCTTTTTATTATACTGTTTTCGGTGTCTGTGAGAACATTGTCGTCAAAATTTTGCTTATAGGTTTCACTTTGAGATGCGTCAAGCTCCGACTGTGCTTTTTCTGTTGATTTTTCGCTTCTGACGGCATAGTTCCAATAATCGCCGTAGGACTCAACGAAAAATACTATTCTGTAAGCGTCGGTGCTTTCGAGAAGCTCCGTGTTGCCGTAAGTCCTGCCGCTTTCGTATGCCCAGTTTTTAACTTCTTCATTCATATCCGATTCGGTCGCGCACTCATAAAGTCCGCCCGAAGAAGCGTTTGAACCCTGGGAGTTTGATATTGCATAATATATAAAGCTGTCTTCGTTGGCTTTGCCCTTTTTCCAGTTATCATATATTGTTTCTGCTTTTGTTTTAAGGGCTTCGAGCTGCTCACCCGTCAGTGCAGAGCCGTTTTCGTCCGATTTGTTAAGGACTATCTCACGGTAGCTCACGCAGTTTTCAAAGGTGTAAGCGGGCTTTTGAACCATTGCGACCGAGTAGCCTTTTGATGTTTTGAACACGCTGACATCTCCCTCTTTGCGCTCGCGGCTATATGCCCATTCGCCGAGCTGTGAGGAATAGTTCTGGTCTATGTAATATTTCGGCACGGCAGGCAAAGACTGGTTATCGCTGCTTGAGTTTGAATATTCAGCAACGGCAGAAGAGAACGAAACCCTGTCGGTTGCCTTTGCGGCAATTTTGTCGGCGGTCTCTTTTGCATTGTCGCCTGTCGCCTCATAAACCAAAAGGTCTATATAATCATAGTTTTGATAGTTCTTTTCGTACTGCTCTTTTACTTCCTCATCGGAGTAAGACTTCATATATTCGCGTTTTATGTAAGAATCGTATTTTGAAGCGGTGTATTCTCTTATAAGCTCGTTTTTGAAAAATTCTTCATCGCAGCTGTCACCGAAAAGAATTTTGAGATACTGCGTGAGTGTGCTGTATCCGCCGCCCTTAACCGCACTGCGAAGACCCTCTATGTGGTCATAAACCTGGTATCTCACGTCGTCCGTGAGCTCAAGCCCCGCTTTTTTTGCAAGGGCATATTTAACTCTGTAACCGCTCATAGTTTTCAGAGCATCGTTTCTGATATAGTCCTGCCAGCTTAAAGTGTTGCCGTCCGAATCTTTCGCCTTTGTTTCCTGCTCGTTTATCGGAGCCTTAAAATCAAAGGTGTTCGGGTTTTCCGACATAAAAGCTTCAAAGTATTCGTCATAATAATCGGTGTTCTCGCTGTATTCTTCGCCAAGCTTTTTAGATACATACTCTTTAAACTGAAGCTGAGCGTTGTTCTGCACGGTTGAATAGCTTTGTCTGAAAAAGAATTCATACTCTTCTTCGCTTATGTTGATGTCGCCGAGCTTCAAAACGGCATTGTCATCCGTTGCCTCTTCATAGGTGTATTCTATCAAAAGCGCGTCCGGCTTGTCTCCGCCGTCTTCTTTCTTTTTGTCAAACACGCCGAATTGAATAAGGCAGGCAAAAACCGCACCGACAACGGCGCAGACAATTGCAATAATTGCAAGCACTTTAATTGTTTTGGATTTATCTCTCGGCTCTTTTGGCGGCTTTTTGGATTTTTTCTCCTTTTTCTTTTCAAGATTTTTCTGCCGCAGCTCGTCCTTTTCTCTTTCTTTTTTTATATATTCCGCGGTTTCGTTTGAAGAACTTACCGTTTTAAAGACCGTACCGCATTTTTTGCACATAGCCGCATTGTCGGGCAATTTCTTTCCGCATTTGGGGCAAAGCATGGTTTTTCCTCCCTTGTTTAATATACTTTATAAATAATATCATTAAATAAGATGATTTTCAACATTGCAATTTGTAAATTTTTATTGTATATTATTAGCAAAGCAAAAACAAAGGGATGTGTTTTATATGTCAGGTGAATTTTCGGGCAAAACAGTGTTTATAACAGGTGCCGCCAAGGGTCAGGGCAGAGGAGTTGCTCTTGCCTTTGCCAAAGAGGGTGCAAACATAATCGCTTTTGACCTCGGCAAAAAAATAGAATATCCGTCATACAACAATGCTCACAGTGAGGATTTATTGAAGCTTAAAGAGGATGTTGAGGCTCTCGGCGCAAAGATAGAGATTTTTGCAGGTGATGTCCGCTGTGCGGAAGACCTCAAAAACGCCGCCGATAAGGGCGCGGAAAAATTCGGTTCGATAGATATTCTCTTTAACAACGCAGGTATTTGCGCCTACGGTTATTCATGGGAGATGAGCGAGGAAGAGTGGGACACCATGATAGGCATTAACCTTAAAGGCACATGGCTCACTTCAAAATACGTTGTGCCTTATATGATAAAGCAAAAGAGCGGTGTTATTATAAACAACTCTTCAATCGGCGGTCTCAGAGGTATGAACCGCTTAAGTCACTATGCCGCATCAAAGGCAGGCGTTGTGGGTCTTACAAAGTCTCAGGCTATTGAGCTTGCTCCCTACGGCATAAGAGTTATCAGCATACACCCCACAGGTGTTGATACCCCCATGAATGACGGACTTGCCGCTATGGAGGGCGCAACTCCCGAAGAGATCGCAGAGCGCAGTGCGGGCAACCTTCTCCCCGTTCCGTGGATAGAGGTTGAGGATGTTGCAAACTCCGTATTGTTCCTTGCAAGCGACAAGGCGCGTTATGTCACAGGCTCACAGTATGTTCTTGACGCAGGTCTTTTGACCAGATAATCATATATTTTATCGAAAAAAGTCAAAATCGGCGGCAAAGTGCTAAAAATATCGTCTTTTGATATTGACAACATCATTGCCGCTGTGCTAAAATATAGCGTACATCAAATATTTGCCCCTTGCAAAAGCGGAGGGAGGGAACAGCATGAGTCAGGTAAAAGTTAAAGACGGCGAGTCATTGGATAACGCTCTGAGACGTTTTAAAAGACAGACTTCCAGAGACGGCGTTATACAGGAGGTTCGCAAAAGAGAGCATTATGAAAAGCCTTCCGTAAAGCGTAAGAAGAAGTCTGAGGCTGCACGTAAGCGTAAGTATAAATAAGCTTACATAGCCAAAATGCTTTCAATAATCAAAGCAAAGAAGCAGGAAGATCATCTCGGTCTTTCTGCTTTTTCTTGTTGATACACCATTCATGCAAATGAAAACAACGCCGTCTCTGCCGGTTCACGCACAAGATGAAATAAAAAAGGAAAAATAAAATATGCAGGATTTTGATAAATTTAATAAGATACAGATGTTCGACTATCCAAATTGCGACTATATCACAACTATTAACTATCATTTCGATGATTTTAATCAATTCTTAAAATCAGGCTGCACCGTGCGGCAGAGTGTTAACGGGCATTATTATTATGGCTTTGATTATAGCATGGATCAAAACGGTATGGATAAATTTGTGGCAATGATAGCCGGTATGTTATTTATGATGGAACACAATGATGTTGAACCCGATCAGGCTTACGGAACAAACTACGACATCAATGATTTTGAATCAGGTGAATATGATGATTTATTTACACCGGAAGATTTAGTTCTGTTAAAAAAAGATATTAAAAAGATAAAAGATTATTTATCCGAACACCCGGAATTGTTAGAAGAATAATTCTTGGCATTTTGAGAAATCAAGGTACTTTTATATTTTAATCAAGGCGTGACAAAAACGGTTGTCGGCATATATAAAGCGTAAAAACCGTGCCTTTTACCGTGCCGCATCAAAAGGCAGCAAAAAAATTAAAATCAAAGCGGTTTGAATTTTGATGCTTTATTGCAAACAGTAAAAAATCACTTGAAAATACCGCATTTCGGACGGTTGCAAAGCGGACAAAATTATAGTATAATAAAATTCAATATCGGTTTTTACCTTTATGGAGTTGATATATTTGTTAACAACACGTTCAGCGTCTCTTTCAATGCCGACGGTTGCACTCAAAGGTCTTGTGGTGTTCCCGGGTATGAGCATCAATTTTGATGTCGGAAGAGAAAAATCCATTGCCGCACTTAAAGCCGCAATGACAGAAAACCAAGAGGTCTTTCTCGTTACACAAAAGGATATAAGAGAAAACGACCCCGATTACGATAAACTTTATAAAGTCGGCACAATAGCCAAGATAAATCATATTCTGAGAATACCCAACAGTGATAATATCCGCGTATCTGTTGAGGGTATACGCAGGGCAAAGCTTTGCTCGGTTTTGCTTCAAAATAACTATCTTGTTTGCGAAATAAAGCCCAAGAACGATTCCGCAATAAAGAGCGAGGAGCACGAGTTTGCCCAGGCTCTTGTCAGAAAAGCGAAAGACCTTTTTGAGGAATATTCCGAATTTGCGCCGCAGATGCCGCCGGATGTAATTCTGAATGTACTTGAGTGCCGCGACGCGGGCAAAATCGCAGACTATATCGCAGGCAATATAATGCTCGAATACCCCGACAGGCAAAAAATTCTCAACGAGTTTAATCCTGTTACCCGCCTTGAAAAAATGTGCTACCGCCTTGCAAAAGAGGGTGACCTTTTAAAGCTGGAGGCAGAGATAGGCGAAAAGGTTCAGGAGCAGATAGATAAAGGTCAAAGAGAATACTATCTTCACGAGCAGTTAAAAATAATTTCGCAGGAGCTTAACGAGGGCGATTCGCCCGAAGAGGAGTGCGAGGTGTTCCGTGAAAAAATAAAGGCGATAGGTCTTGCCCCGGAGTATGAAGAAAAGCTTCTCAAAGAGTGCGCCCGCCTTGAAAAAATGCAGTATCAGTCGCCGGAGGCAAATGTGCTGAGAATCTATCTTGAAATCTGCACCTCTTTGCCGTGGAACACTAAAACAAAAGACAAGTTAAACCTTGACAGAGCAAGAAAAATCCTTGACCGCGACCATACCGGCCTTGAAAAGGTTAAGGACAGAATAATAGAATCGCTTGCCGTTAAAAGCCTCACAAGCGAGCCGTCGGCACAAATACTGTGCCTTGTCGGCCCTCCCGGCGTCGGCAAAACATCAATAGCGCGCTCCGTGGCAGAGGCTGTCGGCAGAAAGTTTGAGAGAATTTCTCTCGGCGGAGTAACGGACGAGGCTGAAATACGCGGACACAGAAAAACCTATATCGGCTCAATGCCGGGGCGAATCATTGCCGCAATTCAGCAGGCAAAAACGTCCAATCCGCTTATTCTTCTTGACGAAATAGACAAGCTCGGCTCCGATTATAAGGGCGACCCGTCCTCTGCGCTTCTCGAAGCGCTTGACCCGGAGCAAAACAAAACATTTACCGACCATTATATAGAAATTCCTTTTGATTTAAGCGATGTTTTATTCATAACCACCGCTAACGACAGGTCAACAATCCCTGCTCCGCTGCTTGACAGAATGGAAATTATCGAACTGCCGAGCTACACCGCGGAGGAAAAATTCCGCATAGCCAAAAAGCATCTTGTGCCGAAGCAGAAAAAGCTTCACGGTCTTTCGACATCTGCACTTAAAATCAGCGATGACGCGATACGCGCCGTTATTGACGGCTACACGCGCGAGGCGGGTGTGAGAAAGCTTGAGCAAAAAATCGCTTCTCTTTGCAGAAAAGCCGCCGTTGAAATTGTATCCGGCAAAAAAGAGAGCGTCAGCGTTAAGGCAAAAGACCTTGAGGAGCTTATCGGCGCGGCGATATATCTGCCCGAGACGATAGAATCCGAACCTGCGGTGGGTGTAGTCAACGGACTTGCCTGGACAAGCGTGGGCGGCGAAATGCTCAGAGTTGAAGCCGCCGTTCTTGACGGCACAGGCAAAATCGAGCTTACCGGCTCGCTCGGCGATGTTATGAAAGAATCCGCAATGGCGGCTGTCAGCTTTGTGAGAGGTCACACGGCGGATTACGGCATTGACAATAAATTTTATAAAGATAAAGACATACATATCCACGTCCCCGAGGGCGCAGTGCCGAAAGACGGCCCCTCCGCAGGCGTGACTATGGCAACGGCTCTTGTTTCCGCACTTTCCGGTGTTCCAGTAAGGCAGGATGTTGCAATGACAGGCGAAATTTCGCTCAGAGGATATGTTTTGCCGATAGGCGGACTCAGAGAAAAAACCATGGCGGCTTACCGAATGGGCATTAAGACGGTTATAATCCCTAAAAAGAATTTGCCCGATCTTAAAGAGATAGACGGTGCGGTTAAATCCGCAATCGAGTTTGAGGCAGTCTCTCGTCTTGACGAGGTCTTTGACATTGCTCTTGCAAAAAACGAGAGCGAAAATCAGGCTCCGCAAATAAAATTACCGAATAAAAAAACATACAGTGCCGTTCACGCAGGAGGGTCAAATGAATTTTAACAACGCAAAATTTGAAACGTCCTACGGCGTTTCGGCTCAATTACCGCCTGCCGAAAATATAGAAATAGCTTTTGCCGGGCGTTCAAATGTCGGCAAGTCGTCGCTTTTGAACAGGCTCTTTAACCGCAAATCTCTTGCAAGGGTCAGCTCCGTGCCTGGCAAAACGGTAACGATAAATTTTTATGACTGCGACGGCATTAAAATGGTTGATTTGCCGGGTTACGGCTACGCCAAGGTCTCTCACGATGAAAAACGGCGTTGGTCTGAGCTTATGGAGAGTTATTTTAAATCCGGCAGAAAAATAAAGCTTGTTGTTCAGCTGACGGATATGCGCCACAGCGTAACACAGCAGGATATTGACATGATGAGATTTTTAAAATCCAACGAATATCCGTTTATAGTTGTTATGACAAAGTGCGATAAGCTGAATAAAACCGAATATGCCCGCCGTATGCAAGAGATAAAACAAGAACTCTCGGAGTTCGGCGATGTATTGACCGTGCCTTTTTCGGCAACAAAAGGCGACGGAGCACAAACGATAAAATCAGCCATAGAAAAGGCTGTTACAGGAGGTTAAAAATGTTTGTATCAGATTGTTTAAACGTAAACGAAAAAAATCACCTCACAATAGGCGGTGCGGATACTCTTGAGCTTGCAAAAAAGTTCGGCACACCCGTTATTGTTTATGATGAAAACGAAATACGCAAAAACTGCCGCGCATTCGTAAGCTCTATTGAGGATAATTACGGCGGCAACGGTCTTGTGCTTTATGCCAGCAAGGCGTTTAGCTGCAAAGAGATGTACCGTTTGGTAAACAGCGAAAACATGGGCGTTGACGTTGTATCCGGCGGCGAGCTTTATACTGCGCTGAGCACGGGCTTTCCGGCAGAGAAAATATATTTTCACGGCAACAACAAAAAATATGACGAGATAGAGTATGCGGTTGACTCCGGCGTCGGCAGAATAGTTGTCGATAACCTCACCGAGCTTGAAACTCTTAACAAAATTGCCTGCGAAAAGGGCAAAAAGGTCGGCATAATGTTCCGCATAAAGCCCGGTATTGACGCGCACACGCACAACTTTATCCGCACAGGTCAAATAGATTCAAAATTCGGTCTTGCACTTGAAACGGGCGAGGCGATGCAGGGCGTAAAAGAGGCTCTTAAAATGGAGCATATTGAGCTTAAGGGTCTGCATTGTCATATAGGCTCTCAAATTTTTGACATTGACCCCTTTGAGCTTGCCGCACAGGTAATGCTTAAATTTATGAAAGATATTAGGGACGAAACAGGCGTTGTTCTCTCAGAACTCAACCTCGGCGGCGGCTTCGGCATAAAATACCTTGTTGACGACAAGCCGCAGCCCTATACCGAATATATGCGCCGCGTTGCAAAAACCGTTAAGGCCTCTGCCGAAGAATACGGCTTGCCCGTGCCTTTTATACTCATTGAGCCGGGTCGCTCGGTAGTCGGCGCTGCCGCGGTTACTCTTTATACCGTAGGAGCCGTTAAGCATATTCCCGATGTCCGCACCTATGTTTCGATAGACGGCGGCATGGGCGATAATCCGAGATATATTCTTTATCAGTCATCATATGAGGTCGTTTGTGCCAATAAGATGAATGAAGAAAAGACCCTCACCGCAACCGTGGCGGGCAAATGCTGCGAGAGCGGAGATTTGATTCAGGAGAATGTAAAGCTTCCGCAGGTTGAGCCTGGCGATACCCTCGCAGTGCTCTCAACAGGAGCGTATAACTATTCGATGGCTTCAAATTATAACAGGATTCCGCGTCCGCCCGTTGTAATGGTAAAGGACGGCGAAGCAAGACTTATCATAAAAGGCGAAAGCTATGAGGACCTTGTGAGAAATGATATATAAACGAACGGCAGGGAGCAAAACTCTCTGCTGTTTTATTTATGCGGCGGCATGAGGTATGCCGCCCTATGCGAGAGCCTCGCCGAGAATGACATCATATCGTGAGACTTCACCTCATCAGTCACTCCGTGACAGCTTCTCCTCGAGGAGAAGCCAGTTGTAGCCTTCGCCCCGGGGGAGAAGGTGGGAAGCGCCGGATGAGGGAGAGTCTTACCGTTAGAGCACATGAAATTCGGAGCATCGGCGGCATGAGGCATGCCGCCCTACGCCGAGAATTGAAACGCCTCGCAGGGCATTGTGCCTACACACCGCCGCAAAAAATAAGCCGCCCATTCGGACGGCTCAAATACATTATATATTAAAACTTTATGATTACGTCTTCTGTTTCATTGCCGTTTTCTCTCTTTGTTGCGGCGTTGCACTTTTCGCAAACAACCAAAAACATCGTCACTAAAAACGCATACGGAATGGGGCAAAATTCGCCCGGGTTTACCGTTGACATCATTGTAAGACCGATAAACGATATAAACAGCGTCAGATTAAAATGCGTGACATTTGAAAGCAGCAATCGGCACCTTGCCAAAAACTGATATGCAAAAGCAATAATTCCCACAATGCCGAAGCTGCCGATTATCTGAAACGGCGAGGAATGATACCAGTTTATTGACATTGACTTTCCGTCATATACATCGTTGTTGCCGGAGTAGCCGAGGCCTCTGCCGAAAACGACGTTTGATTTGAAATCGCCGAGTGCACGCTGAATGAGGTTGCTCCTTATGCTGTCACCGTTAAGGAATCGCTGAATTGTTGGGTCAAAAAATCTTATTACCGTTCTCGCAAGCATACAGGCGATTATTGTCAGCGTTGTTATTACCGCAAGGTTTTTTGCTCTGTTGCGCTTGTCGGTGTAAACAAGCACGATTATGCAAAGCGCAAATTCTATCGTTCCGAACATTGCACCGCCCCTCGAACCCGAAAGAAGTATCGCGGCGTACTCGATAAGTCCGAGGAAAAAGTACGGATATTTTCTTGTTGAAATATAAAACGGGAACGGCAAAACAAGCATTAAAATGGTCGAGACGTTGTTTCGCCACTGCATATAAATTATTCTGAATTCGCTGATGACTATGTCGCGGTACATAAAGTACTGAAAGAACACCATAAACGAGCAAAGTATGCCGGTTGCCATCATTATATATGATATTCTTATTCTCAGGTTATAGAGCTTGCTTGTGTGAAGGTGCGTGCTTAAAAGTATATACATAAAAAGCATACCTACGCCGAGCCCTACGGTGTAATAAAGCGATGTGCCGTTAAAATAGTCTTTGAGCGAGATTATGCCGACTCCGCCGAGGGTGACCGCCGCCGCCACGGCAATGTACGGGTACAAAAGCTTCCCAATGATAAGTTTGCGCCGATAGACGACAAAGTGAAATATAAGTGCCGCTGCAATGGGAATTGCCATCCACCAAAACTTTATGTATAAATCAAAAGAGTCATAGCACTTTATCGCAATGGTTGATATAAACATAAACGGCGGTGTTGTTGCGATTATATCGTCGCAAAAGAAAAGTATCACCGCTTCTAAAAGCACAAAGCCGACTACACCGTAGACTATCGGCATATCGTCGCCGTTATACCTTATTATTATAATGCCGATTGAAATGAGCAGCTGTATAAAAACACACAGCTTTGACATGAGAAACTTGCGAACCGACATAAAAAATTTATTTTTTTCTAATTTTGCAGCCAATGTAGACTCCATTCGTTATCCTCCCCGAAAACATAAAATGTTGTTACGGTCAAACATTACTTACTTAGTATAGCAGAGCAAAAGACAAAATCAAGTAAATATTTAATAAAAACTTAATTAAAAGTGCTTAAATTATCTTAAATTGCTTGTGTATTATTTCATTTATACAAAAGAAAGAGGCTCGGTATTCAAATATTTGACAAAAAATATCTTCTTTTTTGGGTTTACAACCGCCGATAAAAGTGTTATCATATTCGGTGGTATAAATTGAATGCTATTGTCTTGATATAACTTTAAGGAGGATAACAAAAATGGCAAGAAAAACCAAAACCATGGATGGTAACAATGCCGCGGCTCACGTATCTTATGCGTTTACCGAAGTTGCCGGTATTTATCCCATCACTCCGTCAAGCCCCATGGCTGACTACGTTGACCAGTGGTCGGCTCAGGGACTCAAAAACATCTTCGGCACAACCGTTAAGGTTGCAGAAATGCAGTCTGAAGCAGGCGCTTCGGGTACCGTTCACGGCTCACTCGCAGCAGGTGCTTTGACTACCACTTACACAGCTTCTCAGGGTCTTCTTCTTATGATCCCGAATATGTACAAGATCGCCGGCGAATTGCTCCCCGCAGTTTTCCACGTTTCTGCCCGCTGCGTTGCATCACACGCACTTAACATTTTCGGCGACCATTCAGACGTTTATGCCTGCCGTCAGACAGGTTTTGCAATGCTTGCAGAGACCAACGCACAGGAAGTTATGGATCTCGGTGCAGTTGCTCACCTTGCAGCTATAAAGGGCAGAGTTCCCTTCCTCAACTTCTTTGACGGTTTCCGTACTTCTCACGAAATCCAGAAGATAGAAGTTTGGGATTATGACGACCTTAAAGAAATGTGCGATATGGACGCTGTTAAGGCATTCCGCGAGCGCGCACTTAACCCCGAGCATCCCGTAATGCGCGGCTCTCACGAGAACGGAGATATTTTCTTCCAGCACCGTGAGGCTTGCAACGAGTATTATGACGCTGTTCCCGGTATTGTTGAAGAATACATGGATAAGGTCAATGCAAAGCTCGGCACAAACTACAAGCTCTTTAACTACTACGGCGCACCCGATGCAGAGAATATCATCGTAGCAATGGGTTCAATCTGCGACGTAGCAGAAGAAGTTATAGATTACCTCACCGCTAAGGGTGAAAAAGTAGGACTTGTTAAAGTTCGTCTTTACCGTCCTTTCTCTGCAGAAAAACTTGCAGAGGCTATTCCCTCAACGGTTAAAAAGATTGCTGTTCTTGACAGAACCAAAGAGCCCGGCTCACTCGGCGAGCCCCTCTTCCTCGATGTTGTTGCAGCTCTTGCCGCAACAGGCAGACAGGCTCAGGTTATCGGCGGCCGTTACGGCCTCGGTTCTAAGGATACTCCTCCCGCAAGCATATTCGCCGTATATGACGAGCTTAAGAAGGAAGATCCCAAAAAGCAGTTCACACTCGGCATCAACGATGACGTTACACACCTTTCACTCGAAGAGAAGCCCTCGCCCAACACTGCGGCTCCCGGCACAATCGAGTGCAAGTTCTGGGGTCTCGGCGGCGACGGTACTGTCGGTGCAAACAAAGACTCTATCAAAATCATCGGTGACCATACAGATAAATATGTTCAGGCATATTTCCAGTATGACTCAAAGAAAACGGGCGGTATCACAATTTCGCACCTTCGCTTCGGCGATAAGCCCATCAAGAGCCCCTATTATATAAACAAGGCTGACTTTGTTGCCTGCCACAACCCCTCATATATCGAAAAAGGTTATAAGATGGTTCAGGACGTTAAGCCCGGCGGAGTATTCCTTATCAACTGCCAGTGGGATGAGAAAGAACTCGCAGAAAAGCTCAACGCAGAAACAAAGCGCTATATCGCAAAGAACAACATTCAGCTTTATATAGTTAACGCTATCGACCTTGCCGCTAAGATCGGCCTCGGTAAGCGCACAAACACCGTTCTTCAGTCCGCTTTCTTCTCACTTGCCAATGTTCTTCCCAAAGAAGAAGCTATCGGCTACATGAAAGAGAAAGCTCAGAAGTTCATGAAGAAGGGTAAAGAAATCGTTGAAATGAACGAGAAAGCTATCGACGCAGGCGCAACAGCTTATGTTAAGATAGACGTTCCCGCCGATTGGGCAGACGCTGTTGACACAGCGGCAGAAGTTCATGAAGAGGGTCCGGCAAAGCTCGTTAAGATGGTTGACAGCATCATGAAGCCCGTTTCTAAGATGGACGGCGATGCTCTTCCCGTTTCGGCATTTGTTGACCATGCAGACGGCACATTTGAGCAGGGCGCATCCGCTTATGAGAAGCGCGGTGTTGCCGTTATGGTTCCCGAGTGGAATGCAGACACCTGTGCAAAGTGCAACAAGTGTGCATTTGTTTGCCCGCACGCAACTATCCGTCCTTACGCTCTTAGCGAAGAAGAGGTTGCAGCTGCTCCCGCAAACATGAAGAAGGCTCCCAAGCCCGTAGTTAAAACAAACTATACTTATACTCTTGCGGTTTCTCCCATGGATTGTATGGGATGCGGCGTTTGCGTTGGCGTTTGCCCGACAAAATCGCTCACAATGGTATCTCGTGAATCTCAGGAGGATCAGCAGCAGGTATTTGATTACTGTGTTGCAAACGTAACAGAGAAGCCCGAAACAACAGCTACTCTCAACGTTATCAGCAGCCAGTATAAGAAGCCTTTGCTTGAGTTCTCAGGCTCATGCGCAGGCTGTGCAGAAACATCTTATGCACGTCTTATCACTCAGCTCTTCGGCGATCGTATGTATATTTCAAACGCAACAGGCTGTTCTTCAATTTGGGGCGGCCCCGCAGCAACATCTCCCTATACCGTTGACAGCAAGGGTCACGGTCCCGCATGGGCAAACTCATTGTTTGAAGATAACGCAGAGCACGGCTTCGGCATGTATCTCGGTCAAAAGGTTATCCGTGAGAGCCTTATTGCCAAGGTAAAAGAAGTTTCCGAATCAGACAAGGCATCGGATTCTCTCAAGGCAGCATGTGCGGCATATCTTGACACTGTTGACGACGGCGATAAGAATACAGCGGCAACAGACGCTCTTGTAGCAGAGCTTGAAAAGGTTGCAGGCGGCTGTGAGCTTTGCAGCTCAATCCTTGCAGGCAAAGATTATCTTTCCAAGAAATCTGTATGGATCTTCGGCGGCGACGGCTGGGCATATGATATCGGCTTCGGCGGCGTTGACCACGTTCTCGCTTCGGGTGAAGACGTTAACATCATGGTATTTGATACCGAGGTTTATTCCAACACAGGCGGACAGGCTTCAAAGGCATCCAACATCGGTCAGGTAGCACAGTTTGCAGCTGCCGGTAAAGCTATTGCCAAGAAGAGCCTTTCAGAAATCGCTATGAGTTACGGTTATGTTTATGTTGCTCAGATTGCTATGGGTGCAGACCAGAACCAGACTCTTAAAGCAATTAAAGAGGCAGAAGCTTATCACGGTCCCTCAATCATCATCGGCTACGCTCCCTGTGAGATGCACGGCATCAAGGGCGGCGGAATGGTTAACTGCCAGGCAGAGATGAAGAAGGCTGTTGACTGCGGCTATTGGAACCTCTTCAGATTCAATCCCTCACTCAAGGCAGAGGGCAAAAATCCCTTTACTCTTGACAGCAAAGCTCCCACACCGGGCTATCAGGAATTTATCAGAAACGAGAACCGTTATGCTTCTCTTCTTCGTTCCTTCCCCGACAGAGCAGAAAAACTCTTCACAAAGGCTGAGGATACCGCAATGGCAAGGTATGATTTCCTTGTTAAGCTTAAAGACCTTTATGATCCCAAGGCCGAATAATTTCTAATAAAAACAGCGTACACTTTAACCGGTGTACGCTGTTTTGGAATGTTTAGGAGCAAATATAAAAATATATACATTTTTGCTTGAATAAAGTGTATAATTATTCGTTACAAAACCTAAATATGCAAAATGAGATAAAATTATGCAGTTTTGGCATTGACACTTTGACGCTATACGTGTATAATCATATAAATATATTTCTTTAAATCGGAAAGGAAAATGTATGGATAATTTTTTAAAACTGTCGGATTTGAGCTGCGAAGAAATAACAGCGGTTCTCGACCTTGCCGATGAACTTAAAAGAAAGAAGAAAGAAAAAATCGAGCACAAAATGCTCAAAGATAAAACACTGGGAATGATTTTTAAAAAATCCTCAACACGAACAAGGGTTTCTTTTGAGGTGGGTATGTATGAGCTCGGCGGCAACGCCATATTCCTCTCGTCAGACAATACGCAGATGGGCAGGGGAGAGCCTGCCGAAGACACTGCGAGGGTTCTTTCACGTTACCTTGACGGCATTATGATAAGAACCTATGAGCAGGAGGAGGTCGAAACTCTTGCAAAATTTGCAAGCATTCCCATTATAAACGGACTTACGGACCTTTGCCACCCCTGTCAGGTTGCTGCGGATCTTATGACGATAAGAGAGTATAAAAAAGAGCTTAATGGCAAAAAGCTTTGTTACATAGGCGACGGCAACAACATGGCAAACTCCCTTATAGTCGGCGCGGTTAAAACAGGTATGCAAATATCTGTCGCTTGCCCGGGCGGATACGAACCGGACGACGAGATCGTAAGATGGGCCGAGCAAAACGGCAGTCTTATCCTCAGCGATGACCCGCAAAAATGCGCCAAAGACGCTGATGTTTTTTACACCGATGTTTGGGCATCTATGGGTATGGAAAGTGAAATTAAAGAGCGCAGAGAAATTTTTGCACCATATCAGATAAATGACGAAATAATGAGTCTTGCCAAAGACGATGCAATGGTTTTGCACTGCTTGCCGGCACATAAAGAAGAAGAAATCACCGAAAAGGTGTTTGAAGAGCATGCGGACGAAATTTTTGAGCAATCCGAAAACAGGCTTCATGTTCAAAAGGCGATAATGGTAATGCTTATGGCAGACAGATAAAAAGGCAAACTTCTATATAAAGGATGATAATTATGAAAAAAGTGTATATCGTTCTTGAGGACGGTCATGTTTTTGAGGGCAAACGCTTCGGTGCGGACGGCGAGGTTCTCGGCGAGCTCGTTTTCACCACGGGTATGGGCGGATATATAGAAACGCTCACAGACCCGAGCTATTACGGGCAGATAGTTATGCAGACTTTTCCTCTTATAGGAAATTACGGCATAATAGACGAAGATTTTGAAAGTGATAAAAGCTATGTCAGCGGATATGTTGTAAGAGAGTGGTGCGAAGCACCGTCAAACTTCAGAATGCAGACAACGCTTGATGAATACCTCAAAAAACAAAACATAGTCGGCGTTTACGGTGTGGATACTCGAGAGATAACGCAAATTATCCGCGAGCACGGCGTTATGAACGCAAAGATAGTTGATGAAGTAACAGACGCAACCTTTGAGGGCATTAAAGAATATGCGGTAACCGACGCCGTAAAATCGGTCAGCCGCAAAGAAAAGCAGATTTTTGAGCCGCAGGGCGAAGCAAAATATAATGTTGCGCTCCTTGATTACGGCGCAAAGCTCAATATTATCAGAGAATTAAATCAGCGCGCCTGCAAAGTTACGGTTTATCCCTATAATACAAAAGCAGAGGACATTCTTGCCGCAGACCCGGACGGCATCATGCTCTCGAACGGCCCCGGCGACCCGGAAGAAAATGTTGAGCCTATCGCAGAGATTAAAAAGCTCCTCGGCAAAAAGCCGATATTCGGCATATGTCTCGGTCATCAGCTCACAGCGCTTGCAAACGGCGGCAAAACGGTGAAACTTAAATACGGTCACCGCGGCGTAAACCAGCCGGTTAAACGCCTTGCAACAGGCAGAACATATATATCGAGCCAAAACCACGGCTACGCGGTTGTTGCCGAGAGCCTCAACGGCACGGGCGCAGAAGAAAGCTTTATAAACGCAAACGACGGCACCTGCGAGGGTATAGATTATCCGCATCTGGGAGCTTTTACGGTGCAGTTCCACCCCGAGGCATGTTCGGGACCCAAGGACACAAGATTTTTGTTTGACAGATTTATTTCTATGATGGGAGGTAACGACAATGCCGCTGAATAAAGATATAAAAAAGGTTCTCGTAATCGGTTCGGGACCCATTGTAATAGGTCAGGCGGCAGAGTTCGACTATGCCGGCGCACAGGCTTGCCGCGTGCTTAAAGACGCAGGCCTTGACGTTGTGCTTGTCAATTCAAACCCCGCTACCATTATGACAGATAAGGCTCTTGCCGATGAAATATATCTTGAACCTCTGACGGAAGACACCGTTATGAGAATCATAGAAAAAGAACACCCCGACAGCATACTTGCAGGTCTCGGCGGTCAGACAGGTCTCACAATCGCCATGCAGCTTTCAAAATCGGGCTATCTTGATAAAATGGGAGTAAAGCTGCTCGGCACTGATTACGAAGCTATCGACAAAGCCGAAGACAGGCAGATGTTCCGCGACACCATGCTTAAAATCGGTCAGCCGGTTATTCCCTCGGATATAGCAGAGACTCTCGAAGAGTCCATCGCAATAGCAAACAGAATAGGCTACCCCGTTATAATCAGACCTGCATTCACTCTCGGCGGTGCGGGCGGCGGCGTTGCTTATAATGAAGAAGAGCTTAAAGTAATTGCAAATAACGGACTTATTCTTTCGCCCATAACACAAATTCTTGTAGAAAAATATATCTACGGCTGGAAAGAGATTGAGTTTGAAGTAATGCGCGACAGCGTCGGCAATGTTATCGCCGTATGCTCTATGGAAAACTTTGACCCCGTAGGTGTGCACACGGGCGACAGTATAGTTATCGCCCCTGCGGTTACACTCTCGGATAAAGAGTATCAGATGCTGCGCTCCGCTTCACTCGATATTATAACGGAGCTCGGAATTGAGGGCGGCTGCAACTGCCAGTTTGCGCTCAACCCCGACAGCTTTGAATATGCCGTTATAGAGGTCAACCCCAGAGTTTCGCGTTCTTCCGCACTCGCAAGTAAGGCGACCGGTTACCCGATTGCAAAGGTTACAACAAAAATTGCCCTCGGCTACACACTTGATGAGATAAGAAACGACATCACAGGCAAAACCTGCGCCTGCTTTGAGCCTACGCTTGATTATGTTGTTGTTAAGCTCCCCAAATGGCCGTTTGAAAAATTTGTTCAGGCGAGCCGCAAGCTCGGCACGCAGATGAAAGCAACGGGCGAAGTCATGGCGATTGCACCGAGCTTTGAGATGGCTATTATGAAAGCCGTCAGAGGTGCGGAAATTTCGCTTGATACCCTCAACTATAAAAAGTTCCCCGAAGATATGGACGTTGTAGAGCGTCTCGGAGTTCAGGACGATTTAAGACTGTTTACGGTATTCAAGGCACTTAAAGAGGGCGTAAGTATTGAAAAGATACATGACATAACCAAAATTGACGAGTGGTTCCTCTCAAAGCTTTTAAATCTTGCAAATTATGAAAAAATGCTCACGTCGGGCAATCTCTCTGAAGATTATTACATCAAGGGCAAAAAATACGGCTACACAGACGCGGCGATAAAACGCCTTGCAGGTACTTTGCCCGAGAAATGCTCTGACGCAGTCTATAAAATGGTTGATACCTGCGGCGCGGAGTTCAAAGCAGAAACACCGTATTTCTATTCTACATACGATACTCACTGCGAAGCGAGAGAACTCCCGAAATCCGACAAAGAAAAAATCATAGTTCTCGGCTCGGGTCCTATCAGAATCGGTCAGGGCATAGAGTTCGATTATTCATCTGTTCACTGCGTATGGACTTTGAAAGAACTCGGCTATGAGGTTGTTATAATCAACAACAACCCCGAGACTGTATCTACGGATTTCGATACGGCCGACAGACTTTATTTTGAGCCTTTGAGCGAAGAAGACGTTATGAACGTCATCAAGGTCGAAAATCCCATGGGCGTTGTTGTGGCATTCGGCGGTCAAACGGCGATTAAGCTTACAAAATTCCTTGACACCAACGGAATTAAAATTCTCGGCACCTCCGCAGAGGGCATAGATATTGCAGAGGACAGAGAGCGTTTTGACGAATTGCTTGAGTCTTTCAACATCCGTAGACCCAAGGGTCACACCATAATGGATGTTGACGGCGCACTCAAAGCCGCAGAAGAACTCGGTTATCCTGTTCTTCTTCGCCCGTCTTATGTTATCGGCGGTCAGAACATGACCATTGCCTACACAGAGGATGATGTAAGGCAGTATATGGCAATCATTCTTTCTCAAAAGATTGAAAACCCGGTGCTTGTCGATAAATATATGATGGGCACAGAGCTTGAGGTTGACGTAATTTCGGACGGCAAAGATATTCTTATCCCCGGTATTATGGAGCATATTGAGCGTGCAGGCGTTCACAGCGGCGACTCAATAGCCGTATATCCGCCGTATAATATCACAGATACCATGATAGAAAAAATTGTCGAGTGCTCCACAAACCTCGCTCTTTCGCTCGGCACAAAGGGACTTGTAAACATACAGTATCTTATCTATCAAAATGAGCTGTATGTTATAGAGGTCAACCCCAGAGCTTCAAGAACAATACCTTATATCAGCAAGGTAACTAATGTGCCTATGGTTGAGCTTGCAACAAAGGTTATGCTCGGCGCGGCACTTGCAGACCTCGGCTACGGCACGGGACTTTATAAAACACCGCCTTACTTTGCAATTAAGGTGCCCGTATTCTCGTTTGAAAAACTCAGCGACGTAAACTCCGAACTCGGCCCCGAGATGAAATCCACAGGCGAGGTTCTCGGCCTTGCAAGAACGCTCAACGAGGCGCTGTTTAAAGGACTTGTTTCTGCAGGCTTCAGACTTTGCGAGAGAAGCACATATCACCATATGCACCACAACGGCGGCGTACTTATCACCGTTCAGGATAAAGACAAGGACGAGGTTATTCCGCTTGCTAAAAAATTCAGCGATGTCGGTCTTAAAATTTATGCGACAGACGGCACTGCAAACGCAATAAGAAGCCTCGGTGTTGACGTTGAAGTTGTCAGCAGTATAAACCGCGGCGATGATATGATAAAGCTTCTTGAAAGCGGAGCGGTAAACTACATCGTCTACACGGGCTCAACAAAGAAGAAGTCGATAGAAAACTTTATAAGGCTTCACAGACGTGCCGTTCAGCTCTCTATAACCTGCCTCACTTCTCTTGACACGGCGAACGCCCTTGCCGATATTATCGCAAGCAAGTTCACGCAAAAGAACACAGAGCTTGTCAATATCAACAAGATGCGCGAGACGAAAAAGAAAATTGCCTTCACAAAAATGCAGGCAACGGGTAATGACGATATTTATTTCAACAATTTTGACGGCGAAATAGAGTCACCCGAATCCCTTACCATAAACTTTATCGACCGCAACTACGGTATCGGCGCAGACGGAGTAGTATTGCTCGAAAAATCAGATATTGCAGACGCTAAAATGAGAATATTCAACACTGACGGTACTCTTTCGCTGATGGCGGCAAACAGCATAAGATGCGGCGCAAAGTATCTTTATGACAAGGGGCTCGTCAATAAAAAAGATTTGACAATCGAAACCGCAAGCGGAGTTATAGGCGTAAAGCTCTATTCCTACAACGGCGAAATACGTTCCGCAAGGGTTGACCTCGGCGCACCGGACCTTGACCCGAAGCATATACCGATTAAGACGGATAAGGAAAAAATAATCAACTATCCCATAACCGTTGACGGAGCGGAATATAAGATAAACTGCGTCACAATCTGCAACTCGCACTGCGTAATATTCGGCGACAGAATAGAAGATGTTGACATGAATGCTCTCGGCGACAGCATGAGAAACTCCGACTTTTTGCCCGAATACATCAACACAGAGCTTGCAAGGGTAGTAAACAAAAACACCATAAAAATGCGCTGCTATGAGCGTGCGGTCAACGGCGAGAGCCTCGGCTGCGGCACAGGCGCCTGTGCAACGGTAATAGCCGCTATAGAAAACGGTCTTTGCAACAAAAACGAAGATATAACCGTTAAAATGCGCGGCGGTGACGTTACGGTAAATTATGACGGCGAAAACATATATCTTCTCGGTGATGCCAACAAGGTATATGATGGCGTGGTTGAATATTGATTTTTGATAATAACAAAGAAAGCTGAGCATACTAAACTCAGCTTTCTTTATTTATACACCCAAAAAATATTCGGTCAGGTTTTCATATATCAGATATAATCCGCCGACGGGCGCGGGCGCAAGGCTCAAAAGCGTATCGACGGGGATTTTATCCGTCTTATTTGGCTCATAAACGGTTTTGTCTATTCTTACGGCGATTTGCTCGTTATCTCGTGCGGCATATATCATGGCGGGTGTTATGCCGGATTCTATTGCCGCAGTGTTGTTTTTTGCCGCAAAAATGCCGAGCGCAATCAAAACAAGACCTGTTAACGTCACTATTGAAGAGACAAAGGAATGAACAAGCTTTTGAGTTTCTGTTCTGCTGTCTTTCATAAAAATTACCCCTTTAAAAAATATTTTTGACAGTTTAATTGTTGGCATATTTGAAACAAAAAATTCAACGAATATTTTGTAGAATATAACAAAAAAAAGGCGTTTTACACTCTTTTCTTATTCATTTTTTGGTTGAAAATTTACAAAAAAAATATTATAATATATTTGTCAGAAGTTGAATTTTAATTCTGAAAGGAGAATTGTTATGGCACTTACAAATAACAAATCGATACTCGATTGGGTCGATGAAAAGATTGACCTTGTAAAGCCTGACAGCGTTATGTGGATAGACGGCTCGGAGGAGCAGCTTGACGCACTTCGCAAAGAGGCATGCGAATCGGGAGAAATGATTAAACTTAATGAGGAGCTCCTCCCCGGATGCTACCTTCACAGAACAAAGCCGAACGACGTTGCTCGTGTTGAGGGCAGAACCTTTATCTGCACCCCCACCAAAGAGGGCGCAGGTCCCACAAATAACTGGGAAGATCCGGCTGTTATGTATAACAAACTTTATGACATCGCAAGAGACAGCTATAAGGGCCGCACAATGTATGTTATCCCTTATTCAATGGGTCCCGTCGGCTCAAAGTTCTCAAAGGTAGGCATTGAGGTAACAGACTCAATTTATGTTGTTCTTAACATGTCTATAATGACAAGAGTCGGCAAAGTCGTTCTTGATTCATTCGGCGACACAAACAACGACTGGGTACGCGGTCTTCACTGCAAATGCAATGTTGAAGAAAAAGACAGATACATTTGCCAGTTCCCGCAGGATAACACAATTATCTCCGTCAACTCCGCATACGGCGGAAACGTACTTCTCGGCAAAAAATGCTTTGCACTTCGTATAGCTTCATATCAGGGCAGAAACGAAGGCTGGCAGGCTGAGCATATGCTTATCCTCGGCGTTGAAAATCCCAAGGGCGAAATCAAATACGTCTGCGCCGCATTCCCCTCAGCTTGCGGCAAGACAAACCTTGCTATGCTTATTCCTCCCGAAGGATACAGAAAGAAAGGCTACAAGGTTTGGTGCGTAGGCGATGACATCGCATGGCTTCGTAAAGGCGAAGACGGCAGACTTTATGCTATCAACCCCGAAAACGGTTTCTTCGGCGTTGCACCCGGCACAAACGAGAAGTCAAACCCCAACGCTCTTGCTTCAACAAGAAAGGGCACTATCTTCACGAACGTTGCTCTTAACCTTGATAATAACACCGTATGGTGGGAGGGTCTTGACAAGAACCCGCCCGAGAATGCAATCGACTGGCAGGGACGTCCCTGGAACGGCAAGACCAGCGAAGAAAAAGGCGCTCATCCCAACAGCCGTTTCACAGCTCCCGCAAGAAATTGCCCGTGCCTTAGCAGTGAGTTTGAAAACCCGAACGGTGTTCCGATTTCGGCAATTATCTTCGGCGGCCGCCGCGCAGCTCTTACTCCTCTTGTTTATCAGTCAAGAGATTGGGATCACGGCGTATTCGTAGGCTCAATAATGGCATCCGAGACAACGGCAGCCGCAACAGGTGCAGTCGGCGTAGTTCGCCGCGACCCGATGGCTATGCTTCCGTTCTGCGGATATGACATGGGCGATTATTGGCAGCATTGGATCGACATCGGCAAAACCCTCGATGCAGACAAGGCTCCCAAAATCTTTAACGTTAACTGGTTCCGTAAGGACGAGGACGGCAACTTCATGTGGCCGGGCTTCGGCGATAACCTTCGTGTTATTGAGTGGATTATCAAACGCTGCGAGGGCGAGGTTGAGGCTGATGAAACAGCTATCGGCTATCTTCCCAAAGCAGAGGATATTAACATTGAAGGCCTTGAGGGCGAAGTTTCACTTGAATCACTTAAGAAGATTCTTGATGTTGATAAAGACCTTTGGAACAAAGAGGCAGAGGGCATTGAAGAGTTCTATGCTAAGTTTGGCAAAACTCTTCCCGCAGTTCTTAAAGAAGAACTTGAAACCCTCAAAGCTAACCTTAAATAAGACAAAGCTTTTGAGCCGCTGTGAAAACAGCGGCTCATTTTTTATGCGGTGTGCCCTCATGCCGCCGAATTGAACCCCTCCGTCACGGCTTCGCCGTGCCACCTCCCCTAAAGTGTAGGCAATACGCGGCTAATCGGCTTCTCCTCGAGGAGAAGCTGTCACGAAGTGACTGATGAGGTGAAATTTTGCAGTTTGATGTCATTATCGGCGAGGCACTGCGTAGGGCGGCATGCCCTCATGCCGCCGAAAAAACACATTGACTTTATCTGTTTTAAATGTTATATTGTAATTACAATATGTTTAGGAGGGCTATATATGAAAAAGATACCTAAACGGATATTCAGCGCAATACTTTCTGCAATAATGCTGATATTGGCGTTGCCGTTAACAGGCTTTGCGTCCGACAAAATATATACCTATAAGTATGAGTATATAGAGTTTGGCTCGTATCCTCAGTCTCAGGTTAAGGATTCAGTTCTTATTTCAAAGCTCGATTCTGTGAATAAAAATTGGGTTTCTTATAATTATTACAGCGGCGAGGGCGATTACGGTACAATGAAATCCGGCGATTGGATGAAATATGCCGATTTCAAATATAACGGCAGCAAATACCGCGCAGTTACTTTTTCACAATATAGACCATGTTCTACACTCGATGTCTCGTCAGAAACATATTCATATCAAGATGATAACGGATATTATATAAATAACGTATATTACTTTTTATATGAACCGATTAAATGGCGCGCGTATTATTTCAGCGAAGGTCAGCCGGAACTGGTTAGTGATATGATTTTAGATTCTCAGCCCTATAATAATATAATCTATAAATTATACCGTTTGGACTCCGGACGAGTTGCTGCATATTATCCTCGCAATATATGTAATGGCTATGAAGATGCAGAATTCGCTAGTATGTATCTAGGAAGCACTATACAGAAATGGCTTGAAAATGATTTTTATGATGTAGCTTTTAATGTGGCACAGCAATCAAAAATAGCAGATATTAGCCTTATGCATTATACAACTTCAGGGTCTCAAATGAACTTGGAGGACGAATTATATCTTCCTGATCATTATCCGTATGTTGCTTTCACAAGAAATAAAGAAAGACGAGGAGTAGGAACGGATTATGCTAAGGCTCAAGGTCTTTATGTTGACCCAAATCAGTTTAATTCAGAAGGGCTCTCGTATTCTCCATGGTGGTTAAAAGACACTTGCTCCGGTGACGCCGGTATGGTTGAAGGATGGGGTTCTTGCATTATAGAATCAGAATACTTAGATGGGGATCCAGGCTTTAGTTGTGCATCAGATTCAGAAGGAATACGCCCTGTTATAAGACTGAATAATTTAGTTATTAAAGAAAGAGGCATAGTGTCCGTTAACGTAGAGGCACCTGCATATCTCGGCGAAACAACAAAAGTAAGCGTCAAGGTTAAAAGCTCTCCAAGCAAAATCCGAATGGTAAATTCCGAAAGCAGTCTAACTATTGACAGAAACAATCCGGCTCTTGTAAATGTAATTTCAAACTCTGATAATACAGAATTGTGGATTGTAAATCTAAAAGTTAAGTCACAGACTACCAGATATACTGTTTATGCAGAATATGACAAAGCGGGATGGTACGATGAGGGGTATACTTTTTCAGTAAAAGCCCAAGAAAGAGTACCCGACAAGGACGTATATTCATTCTCAATAGATGAGTGCTACGATGATGTTATGTATGCAGGAGTGCATAAGGTCACGGTAGAAACGGGAGTTG
>OIZL01000092.1_pt1 | contig 78396 bp, 78 predicted proteins | sample 1588541 | NCBI WGS metagenome assembly OIZL01 (sample SAMN03283285) | human gut metagenome | biome: human-associated habitat; material: feces | host: Homo sapiens | place: Peru | collected 2012 | reverse complement strand
GTTTTGCCGCCCGGGAGCGTGAGCGAGAGGCAAAACCCGTGAAAACTCGAAAAAGCGGCGTTCAGCCACTTTTTCGACACTCTCAACGGACGCTGCTTCGCCGTCCGCCGTTTGCTTTATAAAAGTATTCGCTAAGTATTCGCTTTAGCCAAATATGTCAGGCGATTGCTCAAGGGTCGGCGTCGCCTCCGCCGTCGGCAATGCGCTTGGGGTAGGCTGCACGGTCTCTGCAGGCGTGGGCGTGCTTGTGCCGAAAAGCCCGCCGGGCGTGTTTGTAGGCTCATAATATGGCGTAGGCGTAGGCGTAGGCTCCGGCGTTTTCGCCGGCTTTTTCGTCGGCCTTACAGTCGGTTTTACAGTTGCAGTAGGCGTCGGCTTTGTTGTAGCTTTCGGAGTAGCTGCCGGAGTTTCGGTAGGCTTTGTCGTCGGCGCAACAGTAGGAGTCACCTCCGGCGATGCCGAAAGCGCCTCAGTAGGTTTAATAATTGGCTCAACGGACTGCGCAGGCTCGTTTGATATATCAGGAGACGCACTGTCCTGCGGCGTCTCCACAGGTTCGGCATTAATTCCGGCTTTGCTCACCTTGATAAGCAAAAAAATATTTATTACAACGCTTAAAACAAGCAGCGCCGCAAGTATCGTTATAGTGCGCTTGTATGCGCGCCTTGTTCTCATCATGGTCATTTGTATGATCACCCCTGTCAATTTGCGCCGAAAGCAATGTAGAATCCTCTAACAATAGATTTTAACACAGCGGCGCGTCATGGCAATAAACATGCGCATTTCTTTATAAAATGTTTAAACTTCCCGTTCTCTTTATTCCCTCATGCTCTTGGCAAGCTCATATATCAATATGCCGGCAGCCACGGCAGCGTTTAGCGATTCCGCAAAGCCATACATCGGCAGAGTGTATTTTTGGCAAAGCTCTGCAACGCCGTCGCTTACGCCGTTGCCCTCGTTGCCTATAACAAGGCACATTCTATCCGTAGCCTTCGGCAATTCGCTGCCGCCCTTAAGGTGGCCGCATACGAGCGTATAGCCCTGCTCCTTAAGCTTTATAAGCTCCTGCTCCAGCTTTGCCTGCCACACAGGCAGATGATATATCGAGCCCATCGCAGCCCTCAAGGGTTTTGGTGCGTAAGGATCGGCACAGCCCTCGCCTAAAAGCAGCCCAACGGCTCCCATAGCGTCCGCCGTTCGCAATATGGTGCCAAGGTTGCCGGGATCCTGCACCGCGTCAAGCGCAACTATAAGCCCCTCGGGGTAATATTCCGGCGCCGGTACGTTTGGCGTCCTTACCGTGGCGCATACCCATTGCGGAGTGTCGGTAAGCGTAAGCGTCTCCATAACGGTCCTTTTTACCGTATATACCTTTGCTCCGGCGCCTTCAAGCACGGCAGCCATAAGCTCATGCCCTTCTTCGATAAAAGCCTCGTAAAGCTCGGCTCCGGATACCACGGCTTCCCTTACAAGCTTGTCCCCTTCAATAAAATGAAGTCCCTGCTCCAGCCTGCCCTTCCTTGCGGCAAGCTGGCGTGCGCGCTTAACGGTTTCGTTGCGGGTGCTTTCTATAAGAAGCATTGCTTTCTCCCTCTCGCTCGTTATTTTATAATAGTATACCATATTACGCGCAGCTTTACCCCATAATATATAGTGTGATAAGCATAAATTATGTATTGCCAAGTTTTAGATATAATGGTACAATGGCAATGGTTCGCATGAGCGGATACATTTTGAAAGGAGTCGCGAGGTAAAATGAAGTTCTGCATTCTTGTTGAATCGGTTTCCGTTTTCAAGGGGATAGTTATGTCCTCGCGGCCGTATAGTATGCTTTCGCTTCCCGCATAGCGAAAACTATTTTGCACACACGGCCGTGGACAATGCAGTCTGCGGCCTTTTTTGCCGCAGAAAAGTAAATATGATTGGAGGAATTGGCTTTGGAGAATCTATCTACAAACGAACAGCAGCATAAGAAGATACACTGGAAGCTCGTTGGCCGGCTCACCAAGGGCAGCATGGGCTACCTTGTCTTGGGCGCGCTGTTTCTGCTGTTTGCGATAATAGCGGCGTATATCGTGCCGATAGTAACAAGCTTTACGGTGGACTATGTTCTTGGCAGCAAGGAAAGCAACCTGCCTGAATTTGTAATGAGCGTCATAAACGGCTGGGGCGGGCGCGATTTCCTAAGGAGCCATCTGTACATATGCGCCATTGCGCTTGTAGTTTTTACGGCCATTAACGGCGTTGCGACATATTTTAGGAGGAGCTGCATAGCCCACGCCTCAGAAGGTGTGGCCATGACCGCAAGAAATGCGCTCTACTCCCATCTTCAGTCCGTGCCGTACGATTACCACAAGCATGTATCAACAGGAGATCTGGTGCAGCGCTGCACTTCCGATGTTGACACGGTAAGGCGCTTTATATCCATGCAGTTGCTTGAAATGGTAAGAACGGTCGTTATGGTTGCAGTTGCCGCTGCCATAATGTTCTCAATAGATACAAGGATGAGCCTTATATCAATGGCTCTTCTGCCGCTGCTTTTTATAGTAAGCTTTGTATATTTTAAGGGGGTCAAGAAGCAGTTCACGCTAAGCGATGAGGCTGAAGGCAAGCTTTCCGCCACGCTGCAGGAAAACCTTACGGGCGTCAGGGTTGTGCGCGCATTCGGCCAGCAGCGCGACGAAGTGGATAAGTTTGACGCATGCAACAAGGACTTCCGCGACAAAACATACCACCTTTGCAAGATGCTTGCTATATACTGGGGTGGAAGCGACGCCATGGGCTATTGCCAGATAGCGCTTTCGCTATTCGCAGGCATCGCGCTTGCGGTAAAGGGAGAAATAACGCTTGGCGAGCTTATGATATTCACTACCTACACGGGCATGCTCACCTGGCCTGTCAGGCAGCTTGGCAGGATACTTGCCGACCTTGGCAAGGCGAGCGTATCGCTTGGCAGGATAGACGAGATACTTTCAGCCCCTGTTGAGGAAGAACCTGACGCTGCGCTTAAGCCCGAAATACACGGCAAGGTGCAGTTCAAGCACGTTTGCTTCGGCTATGATAAGTATGACGATGTTTTGAGCGACATATCGTTCGAGGCTAATCCAGGAGAAACCATAGCCATACTCGGTTCGACCGGCAGCGGAAAAACGAGCCTTGTCCAGCTGCTGCAAAGGCTTTATGTCTGCACAGCCGGAGAGATAGATATAGACGGCGTGAACATAAACGACATAGAGCACGGACATCTTAGGCGCAACATAGGCATTGTGCTTCAGGAGCCGTTCCTCTATTCCCGCACAATTATGGATAACATACGCATAACCAACAACTCCCTCAGCAATGATGACGTCTATGAGGCCGCAAGGGTCGCCTGCGTGCATGATGTTATTGAAAGCTTTGAGAACGGTTATGACACCGTTGTGGGCGAGCGCGGAGTCACCCTTTCCGGCGGCCAAAAGCAGAGGGTAGCCATCGCAAGAATGCTGATGCAGAAGGCGCCGATACTTATATTCGATGATTCCATGAGCGCCGTGGATACGGAGACCGACGCATCCATACGCGCCGCGCTTAAGCACAGAAGGGAAAGCACCACCACGTTTATAATATCACACCGCATAACTACGCTTTGCGAGGCTGATAAGATACTTGTGCTTGAACACGGCAAGCTTGTGCAGCAAGGCACGCATGAACAGCTTATCAATGAGGACGGACTGTATCAGCGCATTGCTAGGATACAGAACGCGCTTGAAGAGGAGTTGAAGCAGGAAGGAGGCAAAGCTGATGAGTAATACCGCAATAAAAGAGCAGGATTACGAAAAGGATGCAAAGGTCGATCTATCCATATGGAAGCGGCTTTTCCGCTACGTTTTCCGCTACAAAAAGGCTACAGTTGCCCTTATACTTTGCAACATAGGCATAGCCATAGTTGACATAATCTATCCGCTTATGAGCAGCTATGCCATAGACAATTTTGTTGAAAAAGGCACGACGCACGGGCTCGGCTGGTTCATACCGGTATATCTTGGGCTTGTGGCTCTGCAATCAAGCGGCGTATTCTTCTTCATAAAGCAGGCAGGAAGAATCGAAATGAACGTATCCTATGATATAAGGACGGAGGCGTTCAGAAAGCTGCAGGAGCTGCCGTTCTCATTCTATGACAAAACAGCCGTCGGCTACCTTATGGCAAGAATGATAAGCGACGTAGGCAGGCTTTCCGAAATGATGGCGTGGAGCTTCGTTGACCTGCTTTGGGCGGCCACATATGTTATAGGCGTTGTTGTGGCTATGTTCGTCAAAAACTGGCGGCTCGCGCTGCTCGTTATGGTGGTCATACCGCCGCTGGCGATCATATCGGTGTATTTTCAAAAGAAGATACTCAAGTACCAACGCCGTGTAAGAAAGACAAATTCCCGCATAACAGGCTCCTTTAACGAAGGCATAATGGGCGCCATGACCACCAAAACGCTCGTCAGGGAGGAAGCCAATTACTCCGAGTTTAAGGAGCTTACCGGCGAGATGAAGCATGCTTCCATACGCTCCGCGCTTCTTAGCGCGCTGTTCATGCCAATAGTCATGTTCCTTGGTTCCATAGGCACAGCCATCGCCCTTTACAAGGGAGGCTCCGAGCTTATGGTGGGCGCGCTCACATTCGGCACGCTTTCGGCGTTCATATCTTACGCCACAAACTTCTTTGAGCCGATACAGCAGCTTGCAGGCATACTTGCGGAGCTTCAAAGCGCGCAGGCAAGCGCGGAACGCGTAGTATCCCTTATCGATACGCCGTGTGAGATAATAGACTCTCCCGAAGTGATAGCCAAATATGGCGACAGCTTCAATCCCAAGCGCGAAAACTGGGAGCCTATAAAGGGCGAAGTGGAGTTTGAAAACGTGAGCTTTGCCTATAATGGTGGCGAAAAGGTGCTTAAGAACTTCAATCTGCATGTCAGCGCGGGCGAAACCATAGCTCTGGTAGGCGAGACGGGCGCGGGCAAAAGCACCATAGTCAACCTTGTATGCCGCTTTTATGAGCCCACGGAAGGCCGCGTGCTTATTGACGGGCGCGACTACCGCGAAAGGAGCCAGCTATGGCTGCAATCGAGCCTTGGCTACGTTTTGCAGTCCCCGCACCTGTTCAGCGGCACCATTGCGGACAACATACGCTATGGCCGCAAGGACTCGACCGACGAGGAAGTACATGCCGCGGCAAGAATGGTGCATGCGGAGGAGTTTATACTGCGCCAGGAAAACGGCTACGATACCGAAGTAGGCGAAGGAGGCGTAAGGCTTTCAACAGGTGAAAAGCAGCTTATATCCTTTGCAAGGGTCATATTGGCGGATCCGCGCATATTTGTGCTGGACGAGGCCACAAGCAGCATAGATACCGAGACAGAGCAGCTTATACAGGACGCCATAACAACGGTGCTTGACAACCGCACCAGCTTTATCGTGGCGCACAGGCTATCCACCATACGCAATGCCGACAGGATACTTGTTATACGCGGCGGCGAGATAACCGAGCAGGGTACGCACAGCGAGCTTATCGCAAAGCGCGGTTACTACTACGACCTTTACACCACGCAGTTCAGGGAAGAGGCTTCCGACGCCATACTTAGCAAAAAATAAGCCGAAACGCCAAAAGAAAAGCGGCGGGCCATAACGCGGCCCGCCGTTTCGTGTTTCGGCTTATATTACTCAAGGAAGTCCTTAAGCTTTTTGCTTCTTGATGGATGCCTGAGCTTTCTCAACGCCTTGGCCTCTATCTGGCGTATACGTTCCCTTGTTACGTTGAACTCCTTACCGACTTCCTCAAGCGTTCTCGCCTTGCCATCGTCAAGGCCGAAGCGCAGCCTAAGCACCTTCTTCTCCCTCGGGGTAAGGGAGTCAAGCACCTCCATAAGCTGCTCCTTAAGCAGGGTGAACGCAGCAACATCCGCCGGAGCAGGGGTGACATCGTCCGCTATAAAGTCGCCAAGATGGCTGTCCTCCTCCTCGCCTATAGGAGTCTCGAGAGAAACCGGCTCCTGAGCCACTTTGATTATCTCGCGCACCTTCTCCTCTGATATGCCCATTTCGGCTGCTATCTCATCCGGCCTCGGCTCGCGCCCGTATTCCTGCAATAGCTGACGGTTAACCCTGATGAGCTTGTTTATAGTCTCCACCATATGCACGGGTATCCTTATCGTGCGCGCCTGGTCAGCTATAGCTCTTGTTATAGCCTGGCGTATCCACCACGTTGCATAAGTAGAAAACTTGTAGCCCTTTCTGTAATCAAACTTTTCAACCGCTTTTATAAGGCCAAGGTTGCCTTCCTGTATAAGGTCAAGGAAGAGCATGCCGCGGCCGACATAGCGCTTTGCAACGCTTACCACGAGCCTGAGGTTGGCTTCCGCAAGCTTCTGCTTGGCTTCCTGATCCCCGTCGGCCATGCGCTTTGCAAGCTCTATCTCCTCCTGCGCGCTCAAAAGCGGCACCTTGCCTATCTCCTTAAGGTACATTCTAACGGGGTCGTCTATCGATATCCCCTCACCCAGGGAGGTATCGTTTTCAATTTCCGCTATCTCATCATTTATGTTTTCGGGTACGTCAATTTCCTCTTCCACCACGTCTATATTGAGCGATTCAAACCTATCGTACAGCTTTTCTATCTGGTCGCTGTCCATATCAAGGTCGCTCAGTGCATCCATAACCTCTTTATAGGTCAATACGCCCTTAGCCTTGCCTCTGTCAATCAGCTCGTCAATTTTGCTTTTCTTCGGTTCCTTCGTTTCCAAAGCAGCCACCCCTTTTGCTTAATTTGTGTGAAATCTATCTTAAAAGCCTAAGCTTTTTTGCTATTTCATCGGCCTTTATAAGGCACTGTCTCTGCTCCTCGCCGCTCAAAGCTTGCGCTTTAACGAACATCAGGCTGTATTGCTCGCTCAGCTTCTCCTTAAGCAGCTTGTTTACGCAATCCTCCGCTATCTTCTTAGCGTCGCCGCCCATTCTTTCAACGGCCGTTTGCGCGGCGCCCACAGCCTCCGCCTGCTCCATAGGCATTTCGCTTATTATGATGGCCGTATTGGCTGCGCTATCCTCGGCGTATTTTATAAGCAGCGTTTCTGCGGCCGCGCGGATAGCCTCGTTTTTAAGCTCTATCCCGTTTTCCGCCATAAGCTCCGCCGTATATGCCGCTGTCGATGCGTCTATGAGCATAAGGCTCAATATGGTAAGCTCCGCAGTGTCCCAGCCATCTTCGGCTTTTTGCCGAACTTTGCTCATAGTATTCCTGTTTTTGGCAGGCATATTCTCTATTCCGGAAGCGCTTAGGCCGCACTGCGCCTTTACCACATCCTCGCTAAGTCCTGTTTTTCGGGCTATAACAGGCACATAGCGCTCCTGCTCAACAGGCTGCAGCCCGCCCACGAACCGACACGCTTTCTTTGCAAAGGCCTCCCGGCCATCGGTAGTTTTAAGGTCAAGCTCCTTCGCCATGCTTTCAAGCATAAAGCCGTTGGCGCTCAGTGCACTGTCCCTAAGCTGCAAAAAGCCCTGTTTCCCGAACTTTTTAACATAATCGTCCGGATCCATGCCGTCTGGTATTACTATCACCTTAGCCTCTATCCCTGCCGAGGCAAGTATGCCAAGTCCCCTTAACGTGGCGGCTTGTCCGGCATTATCGCCATCGTAGCAAAGATATATCCTATCGGCATATCGTTTTATAAGCCTTGCCTGCTGAGCAGTCATGGCCGTGCCAAGCGAAGCCACGGCGGTTTCTATGCCGGCGTTAAAAAGGCTTATAACGTCCATATACCCTTCGACCATTATAAGCTCGCCCACGCGCCTGCCCTTCTGCATGTTGAGAGCATACAGGTTGTTGCGCTTATTGTATATGGGCGTGTCGCCGGTGTTGATGTACTTTGGCTCCTCATCCTTTTTCATCGTCCTTGCGCCGAAGCCCATCACCCTGCCGGAAGCTGATATGATAGGAAATATCAGCCTGTCTCTATATGCATCATATACGCCGCCCTTTTCCTTTTTGGAGCGTATGGCAAGCCCTGCGTCAACTATCTCCTTTTCGCTGAAGCCCCTGGCTTTAAGATGCTCGATAAGATTCCGCCAGCCTTCGGGCGCGTACCCTAAGCCAAAGCGCATAGCCATCTTTCCGCCTATGCCGCGCTTTGTAAGATACTGCTGGGCATGCTTGCCCTCCTCGCTCAAAAGCTTTTTATTATAAAACCTTGCAGCCTCCTTGCAGGCCGCAAAAAGCCTTTCTTTATATGCCCTTTCCGCCTTTAATCTTTCGTCGTTTATCTCGTCCGGAAGCTCCATCCCAGCCTTTTGGGCAAGCAGCTTAACAGCGTCGACAAACCCCACCCTTTCGGCTTCCATGACAAAATGTATCACGCCGCCGCCGGCATGGCAGCCGAAGCAATAGTACATCTGCTTTTCCGGTATAACAGAAAAGCTGGGCGTTTTTTCATTATGGAACGGGCAGCACGCCCAATACCTTCCGCCCTTTGGAGAAAGCGAAACATATTCCGAGACTATTCTTACAATATCCGTTTTAGAAAGGAGCTCGTTAAGCCATTCTTCCGGAAAAGCCGACATCACACAACACTCCTTTCACAAAATCCAGCAGATTCAACTATTTCGCCGTTAAAACCTGATTTCCTGCATCGCAATCAGCAAATTATTCAAAAAATCACACCCACTCGCGCGGTACGAACTTGTTTTCGTAATCCGAAATTGCGTATCTATCGCTCATGCAGGCTATATAATCGGCGGCTACCCTTTCAGCCCCATCTTCTTCTATATTCTTCTTAAAGTCCTCCGGCATGTTGTCAAGATGCTTAAGATAATATGAGAAAAGCACCTCTATAACATGCTTGCCCTTGCTCTCCTCATGCTTGGCGCCCGGGTTCAAATAAACCCTTTCAAACATAAAGTCCCTGAGCTTTTTGAATTGCTGCCACACCTCGTCGCTCATGCGCACCTCCGGCCTATCCATGCTTTCCGATATTACGTCAAGTATAAGCGTATTTATCCTTTTTCCGTGCGATGAACCGAGTATCTTAACGCAGCTTTGCGGCAGATCCCTTTCATCAAGTATTCCGGCCCTAACAGCGTCGTCAATATCGTGGTTGATATAAGCTATCCTGTCGCTGAGGCTGACTATTCTCCCTTCAAGCGTTGCGGCACGGCAGTCGCTCGGGTGGTTCAATATGCCGTCCCTCACCTCAAAGGTGAGATTAAGCCCCTTGCCGTTTTCCAGCTTTTCCACAACCCTAAGGCTCTGCACGTTATGCTGAAACCCGCCGGGCACCAGCGAATTAAGCACCTTTTCTCCCGCATGCCCAAACGGCGTATGGCCAAGATCGTGGCCGAGGGCAATGGCTTCAGTAAGGTCTTCATTAAGTCTAAGCCCTCTTGATATGGTCCGCGCTATCTGGCTCACCTCCAGCGTATGCGTGAGCCTTGTGCGGTAATGGTCGCCTACAGGTGAAAGGAATACCTGCGTTTTATGCTTTAATCTTCTGAATGATTTACAGTGTACTATCCTGTCCCTATCCCTGACGAACTCCGTCCTGATAGGGCATTTTTCCATGGGGTATTCCCTTCCCTTTGTTTGGCTTGACAAAGCCGCATATGGGCTTAAGAGCTGTTTTTCCAGCTCCTCCGCCCTTATTCTAAGCGCGCCGCTTGAAATATTCTCCTTCATGCCGCACCTCCCAAGAACCTTCTTTCTGCTGTTTTTCAACACAAAAAGCAAAATCCCTGCTTATGCAGGGAAATTTGATTCATTTATCCGGTATTTATCCCGCTTATGGAAATATCTCAACACACAAAACAATACATCGATAAGTTAAATCGGGCGCTCCGGATGCGGAGCGCCCGATTTTCAGCTTATGCAAAGCTTGTTTTACTTGTTCCTTATATTGGCCTGAGCGGCGGCAAGGCGGGCTATAGGCACACGATAAGGCGAGCAGGATACATAGTCAAGACCTACGCGATGGCAGAAATCGATGCTGGAAGGATCGCCGCCATGTTCGCCGCAGATGCCCAGATGGATATCCGGACGGGTCGCACGGCCAAGCTTGGCAGCCATTTCTACTAGCTTGCCTACGCCGGTCTGGTCAAGACGCGCAAAGGGATCGGACTCATAGATCTTCTTCTCATAGTAAGCGCCAAGGAACTTGCCGGCATCGTCACGGCTGAAGCCGAACGTCATCTGGGTCAGGTCGTTGGTGCCGAAGGAGAAGAACTCAGCCTCGGTAGCGATCTCATCGGCGGTAAGGGCCGCGCGAGGAATCTCTATCATGGTGCCTACGAGGAACTTGAACTCGGTATCGTTCTCCTCCATGACCTTCTTGGCAGTCTTTACTACGAAGCTCTTAACATAAGCAAGCTCCTTCACTTCTCCCACCAGAGGGATCATTATCTCAGGAACGATGTTGAGGCCGGCCTCACGGCGCACATTTATGGCAGCCTCTATAACGGCGCGGGTCTGCATTTCGGCAATCTCGGGATATGTGACGCACAGACGGCAGCCGCGATGGCCCATCATCGGGTTGAACTCATGCAGGCTTGCAACGGTGGCCTTGAGGTCTTCAAAGGTCAGGCCCATTTCCTTGGCAAGAGCCGCGATCTCCTCGTCCTTATGCGGCAGGAACTCATGCAGCGGTGGATCAAGGAAGCGAATGGTAACAGGGCGCTCGCCCATAGCCTTGTAGATGCCCTCAAAGTCGCTCCTCTGCATGGGAAGTAGCTTGTCCAGGGCCTTACGGCGGGCTTCCTCGGTCTTGGCGACTATCATCTCGCGCACGGCAGGGATACGATCCTCTTCAAAGAACATATGCTCGGTACGGCAGAGGCCTATGCCCTGCGCGCCAAAGCTTACGGCAACGGCAGCGTCATGAGGATTATCGGCATTGGTGCGGACGGCAAGCCTCTTGTGCTTGTCAGCCATCTCCATTATGCGCCCGAAATAGCCGCTGTTAGGATCGGCGGGAATGGTTGGGATAAGAACATCATAGATGCAGCCTGTTGAACCGTCAAGGCTCAGCACGTCGCCCTCGTGATAGGTCTTGCCCGCAAGGGTGAAGCACTTGTTCTCCTCGTCCATCTTTATATCGCCGCAGCCGGATACGCAGCAGGTACCCATGCCGCGCGCCACAACGGCGGCGTGTGAGGTCTGGCCGCCGCGGACGGTCAGTATACCCTGCGAATACTTCATTCCCTCTATATCCTCGGGGCTGGTCTCAAGGCGGACGAGAACGACCTTTTCGCCATTCTTGCCATGCTCAACGGCGTCCTCAGCCGTGAACACTATTGTGCCGGCGGCAGCGCCCGGGCTGGCGGCTATGGCCTTGCCTATGGGCTTGGCGTCCTTAAGAGCCTTGGGATCGAACTGCGGGTGCAGCAGCATGTCAAGAGACTTGGCGTCTATCTGCATAAGGGCTTCTTCTTCGGTTATCATGCCCTCGTCTATAAGGTCGCAGGCGATCTTTATGGCGGCGGCAGCAGTACGCTTACCGTTGCGGGTCTGGAGCATATAGAGCTTGCCGTGTTCTACGGTGAACTCCATATCCTGCATATCGTGATAATGGTTCTCAAGGGTCTTGCAGACGTTCACAAACTGCTCAAACGCCTCCGGGAACTTCTGCTCCATCTCGCTGATGGGCATTGGAGTGCGCACGCCGGCAACGACGTCTTCACCCTGAGCGTTGGTCAGGAATTCGCCGAAGAGGCCCTTGCTGCCGGTAGCGGGAGAACGGGTGAACGCAACGCCGGTGCCGCAATCATCACCCATGTTGCCAAACGCCATCATCTGCACGTTGACCGCAGTACCCCAGGAATAGGGAATGTCGTGGTCCATGCGGTATATATTGGCACGTGGATTGTCCCATGAACGGAAAACAGCCTTGATAGCCTCAAAAAGCTGTACCTTGGGATCGGTGGGGAAATCGCTGCCGATCTGCTGCTTATACTCGGCCTTAAACTGGTCGGCGAGCTCATGCAGGTCGTCCGCATCCAAGTCAAGGTCGCTGGATACGCCCTTGCGCTCCTTCATGGCGTCGATCAGCTTTTCAAAGTACTTCTTGCCAACTTCCATAACCACGTCGGAGAACATCTGAATGAACCTTCTGTAGCAGTCCCAGGCCCAGCGGGCATTGCCGCTCTTCTTAGCTATTACATCTACGACCTCTTCATTAAGGCCAAGGTTCAGTATGGTATCCATCATGCCCGGCATGGAAGCGCGCGCGCCCGAGCGGACCGAAACCAGCAGCGGGTTTTCCTTATCGCCGAACTTTTTGCCGGTGATCTCCTCCATCTTGGCGATGTTTTCCATTATCTCCTTCTGGATCTCGTCGTTGATCCTGCGGCCGTCCTCATAATACTGAGTGCAAGCCTCTGTAGAGATGGTGAATCCCTGAGGAACAGGCAGGCCTATCTTGGTCATTTCGGCCAGATTGGCGCCCTTGCCGCCCAGCAGGTTGCGCATTGAGGCGTTACCTTCGCTGAACTGGTAGACGTACTTTTTTGACATTGATTTCTTTCCTCCAATATCTGATTTTTAATCAAAACCTTGTCACAAAGCGGCGGACAGGCTTACCCCCTTCCGCACTTATCAAACATTATACTATTATTCTCGCTTCCAGGCAACAAAAATCAAATTGTATACAAGCATTTTAAGCCTTTTGCCGCATAAGGCCGGCTAAAACGAGGTTTAACTAATTTTTATGTTGCAATAATGCCGAGTTTGATGTAGAATATAATTCGCGTCGGGGATGTAGCCCAGCTGGTTAGAGCGCTTCGCTCACATCGAAGAGGTCGGGGGTTCGAGCCCCTCCATCCCCACCACAATGGTACGGTAGCAATGATACAAATTGCTACCGTACCTTTTTATTTTTCCTATATGAAAGGTCTTGATATAAAGCCAAAAGCGAGGTTAGTGGGTTCAAATGCGTACCTACCAACCTCGCTTTTTTGTTTATAGGGTTTCCGGGCAACCTCCGCCACCAGTGAAAATGAACCCATTCATCCTAACTTTTTAATTTTTCATAGAATAATTAAAAGGTTATAGAGATAGTATCCTACACACAATCCACGTGGAGACAGTAGCATTGATTACGAGAACCGACGCCGGAAAAGGCTGAAATGTACTGAAATAAAGGGATTCCGGGGTCTGCCCTCAAAAACTGGAGGCAGCTTGGAATCCCTTTCATACTTTTTCATCATCTAACCTGCACACCGAAAAAGCCGAATTACAAGACTACGGGTTAGATAATTGCGTGGCGAGGCTAAAGGTTAGATATAAAAGAGGATAACAACAAATTACAATAAACAGCATATAACGATAAATTTTCACAAGAAACATATTGAAAATCGCATCAAATCGTGTTATACTAAAATGGTTATATGGGTTAGATTGCGATTAAGGAGGTTGCCCCCCCATGGCCGAACTAACAAACGATAAGTGGATTAATATTGAAGAAGCTGCCGAATACCTTGGAGTCAAACCTGCCACCATCCGTGACTGGATTCGCAAAGGAAAAGATATTCCTGCGAAAAAGATCGGTAAGCAATGGAAATTCAAGCGTTCGGAATTGGATCAATGGGTTCAAAGCGGAAAAGCAGAAATGTAATTACGGAGGAGGCAGCAATAAGGAACATCTCCTGTTCCTTTACTAATAGAGATATGGATAAATATGTACTAAGCTTGTTCTCTTCTGCCGGTATAGGCGAACTTGGGATATAGGCATCTGGCTTGAAGATATTGTTCAGCAATGAACTGGTAGAAAGTCGGTGTGCCTTATATAGGGAGAACTACCCTGAAACTGAGTGCCTTTGCGGAGATATTTGGCAAATGAAGGATCGAATCATCCAGAACTGGGATGGCTACGACGTTGGTTCGCCGTTTCTTATTTATGCGACGCCACCGTGCCAAGGGATGTCTTTTAATTCTGCTGGCAAGCGGTTGCAAGAAATAAGGAGAGGACGTGCGCCTAAAGATGATCCTCGGAATCAGCTGATTATTCCGACCGTAGAAATTGTAAAAAAGCTCAGACCTCAATGGCTACTCCTGGAAAATGTCCAGGGAATGCAGAATACAATCATCCCTGTCGGCAACGGAGAATATAAGAATATTATTGACTATGAGGAATGATTGTGAGAGTTTCTTCCGTTCCTCGTGGTACAGCGCATTGACTTCGGTTGACGGAGAGCTTCTGATGCGGAAACTGCAAATGGGGGTGGCAGCATGACGGCAAAGGAATATTTGAGTCAGGCATACCGCCTCGATTAGCGTATCAACTCCAATATCGAAGAGGTCACCATGCTTCGTGAAATGGCAAGCAGCATATCCTCTCCGTCATGGGGCGAAAAGGTGCAGACTTCCCGCAGTACGGAAACTCCCTTTGTACGGAGCCTTGAGAAGATCATGGATTTGGAGGGCACCATCAACAAGGAAATCGACACCCTTGTCTGTCTGAAGAGGCAGATACGGACGGTCATAGAAGCCGTACAGAATACGGATGAGCGGCTCGTTCTCCGTTACCGCTACATTCACAACTGTACATGGGAGCAGATCGGAAACGAACTGAATGCCGATGCGAGAACCATTCGCCGCTGGCACGGCGAGGCTCTCCTCAAGGTAAAAGTCCCCCGAAAATCCCATCATAATATAAATGCGCCCGAAATGTCCTGCTTTGTCCGTAGATGTCCACCGCCACATTATGGTATGATATAATCAGCAAAGAATATAAAGATGAGCCTTCGAGGGAGCAATCCTTCGAGGGCTTTTCTTATGCCCCGAAGGAGGTGAACCGATGCCAAGCAAACCCAAACGACCGTGTTCCTACCCCGGCTGCCCCAACCTTACGGATGGGCAATACTGTGAAGGCCATGTTGCCGTTGCCCGCAGACAGTACAACAAATATGAACGCTCTGCCGACATCAACAAAAAGTACGGGCGTGCCTGGAAGCGAATCCGTGACCGACACATCAGTCAGCATCCACTTTGCGAGGTGTGCAAGGAAAACGGAAGGTTCGTACCCGCAGAGGAAGTTCATCATAAAAAGCCAATCTCACAGGGTGGCACTCATGCAAGGGACAACCTCATGAGCCTGTGCCGTTCCTGCCACACGAAAAAACACCATGAGATTGGTGACAGATAAAAAGGCCGTCCCTTTTGATCGGAATGACCTTAAATTGCTGTTATGGCTGAATGTCAAACATAGACAGCAGCTTTTTGAAGGTGTCTTGACCATCAAGGCAGGTATCGGTCAGATATTCTCTTTCCGATTCCCACTCAGAAAGGCCACGGTAATAAAACATCTTTTTGGAGTCTTCAATAATGAACGGAACGATACCGTGCCGCAGGCATTCTTTGAGTGCTATCAAACGGCCAACTCTGCCGTTGCCGTCCTGGAACGGATGAATGCGTTCAAAGTTGTAGTGGAATTCTATGACATTTTCTATTGATACAGCATCGAGAGATTCGTAATCGGAAAGCAGAACCTTCATTCTTGCCGGTACATCCTTGGGCTTGGCAGTTTCACGACCGCCGACTACATTTGCCCGCTTTTTATAGTCACCGACAGCAAACCATGAGAGCGTAGAATCCTTTGTACTCTGCTTCAGAATGCGGTGCAATTCCTTGATGATATCTTCTGTCAGGGGTTCTTCCGCATGGTCGATCACATAATCGATGGCACGGAAATGGTTTACTGTTTCGATGATGTCATCAACAGGAATGCCTTCGCCGACATCCACTGTGTTTGTTTCGAAAATCAGTCGCGTCTGATCCTCGCTGAGCTTGCTACCCTCGATGTGGTTGGAGTTATAGGTCATGCGAACCTGAAGTTCATGATACAGTCCACCGGGCATACGGATGCTTTTTTCATCTCGCAGGGTTTGCAACAGCAAGTTGTCACTAATGCTACGGTACAGTTCTTCCGGTGTGCAGGATAAATAGGCAGCGATTTTTGCAAGTACATGAGCCGCAATTTTCTCGCCGCGACCGATTTTTGCAACTGTACGGGACGAAATGCCAAGTTCATCCGTTAGTGCGGTCTTTGTAAGCCCTTTGGCATTCAGCTTACTCAGAAGTCCTTCATAGGAAATCACGAAATCACCTTCTTCCTTTACTTATTATAACCAATCCAGCAGAGAAAGTAAAGGCAAATTCAAAAAGAAGTAAAGGTAGGGGCGATAAAATCTCCGGGACCTTATTATGCGGGCAGCGGCCTGGGGTCACGTGTGCGAAAAAGGCAAATTCAAAAGGGTAATTGAAGGAAGGAGGAATCGAATGCCAACGAAATCCAACAACATAGGCGGTCAGGGCGGTGCAAGACCCGGTGCGGGAAGAAAGAAATCCGCTGTAAAGAACAAGGCCGAAAACGGCAATCCGGGCGGCAGACCTCTTGAGGTTCTGGATATTCCCGAAGTCGAGGGTGTTGAAATGCCCAAGCCCCACGATTTTCTTTCTGCGGAGCAGCGTGACGGCAGTGAACTGCAGGCGAAGGAAATCTACGAGGAGACTTGGAAGTGGCTCAAGCAGATAGGCTGCGCCGCAAAAGTGTCTCCGCAGCTCCTTGAGCGGTATGCGATGTGTTCCGCTCGGTGGATTCAATGCGAAGAGATGACAAACCGCATGGGTTTTCTCTCAAAGCATCCCACCACGAGCGCTGCGGCAAGGGTATCACGCTCACGGAGGACGAGGGCAGGAACCTTTATGACGCACTGAAAGCAATGCACGGTGGCATTGATATGACGACACCGTGCTTGTTTTTTGTCTGATACTGATGTTTACCCATCTGTTCCTCCGGTACTCTATGATATTATGTTATGATGCGATATATGATATAATCTTTATAAGGACGTGAGCTATTATGGAACGTACGACCCTATGCTATATAGAAAAAGATAATAAATACCTTATGCTGCATCGCGTAAAGAAGGCGCATGACGTGAACCGCGATAAGTGGATAGGCGTCGGTGGGCATATCGAAAACGGCGAAACGCCGGAGCAGTGCGTACTGCGCGAGGTTAAGGAGGAGACAGGCCTTAGCCTGACCGGATACAGGGCGTGCGGCGAGATACTTTTCAGCGCCCTTCCCTGGCCCGAGGAGACAATGTACCTTTACCATGCGGACAGCTTTACCGGCGAGCTTATAAGCTGCGACGAGGGTGAGCTTGTCTGGCTCGACAAAGAAAGGCTGCGTACTCTGCCGGCATGGGAGGGCGACTTTATATTCCTTGAGCTTATGGAGCGGCGCGCCCCGTATTTTAAGCTTGAGCTTCACTATAACGGCGACAGGCTGGATAGCGCCATACTTAACAGCAGGCCCCTGCCTTTGCCGGATTGGAGGAAGGGGCTGTAATTAAAGCAACACATTATCAGGGCCGCACATAGGCGTGTTTACCCCCGCGGCCCCATTTTATCATGGTTTTAGTTATTCACCAGGCATACTATTGCTTCTTTTTGCGGGAGCATATCAGCTCCGCCATAACGCCGGCTATTGTAAACGCAGCAAGCACAAGAACAGCTATTATCCAGCCGTTGTGCAGCCTGCCGCCGCCGGGATCGTAAGATACGGTGCCAAACACTTCGCCCGCAATGCCGCATATGCAGTAGCCAGCAAACACTGCTGCCGCCATGTATCGCTTCATAAAGAACGCGGACACTACGGCAATGAACACGACCGCAAACGTAAGATGAGACGCTACCCAATAGCTTACGTTGTATTCAAACGGCCTGATGCACCTCATCAAAAGATACGCTGCAACAAACGCCGCAAGCGTGCCCAGTACCCAAAGCATGCGCGTCTTATCGGTTTTATAGTTAAATGCCGCCACAATAACGCACGCTGCGACAGGTATTATGAATATGAGCTTGGAGCTGACGGGGCTTATGCCTATGCCAAGCGCAAGCCCTACTATAAGCATTATCAACGCACCGCTCCATATCATTGTCTTTATCCTTTCGGCAAGCTTATTATACTTTGCTTCGCCCTCACTATCCGCGCTCAAAGCCGAATAGCTTTCGTATTCATCAAAACATTCCCTGCACTCCTTAATATGCTCATGCACATATTCGCGGCTGCCTTCGCTTGCTACATCGTCCTTAACAAGGGGTATAAGATCCCTGCATATCCCGCATTTTGATTTATGTTCATTCAATTTCATATCCCTCCTTTTTTAGCTGCGCTCTAAGCTGATTCTTTGCCCTGTGTTCTATTACACGCGCCGCCCCTTCGGACATCCCGAGCCTTGCGGCGATCTCTTTATACGCGTAGCCCTCTATGCGCATATTCATTATAGCCTGCGTTCTTTCGTCCTTCTGCATAATAAGCTCCCTTGCCCTCTCGGCGGCCTGCTTTGACAGAAGATGGCTGGTAATATCCTCTTCAATGTATACTTCTACCAAATCCTGCAAGGCAGCTGTTTTGCGCAGCCTTTTTATATATCTTAGATAGCAGTTCCTCGCTATGCCAAAAAGCCATGTTTTTATGCTTGAATCCCCCCTGAAGAACGGCAGCTTGCACAACGCTATGATAAAGCAATCCGAAAGCAAATCCTCCGCTGTATCCTCATCGTGAGTAAGACTGAGTAGATAGCGGTAAACATCAAGCCTGTATTTTTTATATATCTGCTCAAGCGCGCTCATCGCCTCACCTCCGTCCTTTATCTATTAGTCTCAGTTCAGGTCAATGTGTTACAAGTGGTTATGGGCCTTTTTAAGCTAACGCCACAGTGCCGTCGTCTCGCATTTATACCGCATTTGCTTTGTTTATGCGCAAGCAGCAACCGTATGCCGTTTTGTTTTGCGCCGCAACGCTCACACCGCTGTTCTATACCGTTTGCAGGCGGCTGTCCATAAAACTCCGGAGCTTGCTATAAAAAGGGCCGGCATGGACGATACTGGTCATGCCGGCTAAAAGCGCTTACGCTTTTTGTAAAAATCTTATTTTATATCTATGCTTATGCTGCCGGAAACGGTCTGCACTTCGTATTCGGCCGGGCCGTCGCCACAGGTGTACACCGAGCCTTGCTGCGCCATGCCCGGGCTTGTTATCACCTGTCCGGACACGGTATCTACATCAACCTTGAAGCCAGCTTCTTTTGTAACGCTCAGCTTTACGTCGCCCGACACCGAATCTATGTCTATGCTCTTTGGCTCGTTTTCTGTGGATATGCTCACATCGCCGGATGTAGAATCCGCATCTGCTTCATTAAAGCAGCCTGCTGCGCTGATGCTGCCGGATACGCTGTCCGCCTTAAGCTCATCCGCAGAGCAGGAGACGACGCTTATGTCTGCCGAAACGCTTACAGCCTGTATTTCGTCTCTGGCGGTTACGTTCTCGAGCACTATATCGCCGGATACGCTGTCCAGCTTCACTTCATCGGCCGTCACGCCCGTTATGCTGGCGGCGCTTGACACCGATGCCGCAAAAAGCTCCAGCTCCCCGCTTTGGCAAAGCGCCTCAGGCACGTTGATTATAAGCTCCTTTGAAGGTATGCTGGCAGTGAGGTCGTTTATGTCAAAGCTTTTGAAATCAATCTCGGCAAACCTGCGGCTGTGGCAGAAGCGTATCTCAAGCTTATCGCCCTCTGCTTTGTAGATAAGGCAGTTATTGTCATCTATGGAACAAGCAGAGCTTTCGCTGAAGGTTATCGCGTCGCCGTCATAAGGCTGTATACTCACCGAACCGCTGATCCACAGAATGTCTATCTTCTTTATCCTGTCCGCAGCTAAAGAATAGCTGTTGTCGCTGCTTGGGGTCATGTTGAAGCCGGCGTCCGTTTTTTTAAGCGCATCCAGACTTTCATTGTCAATAACAGACCCGGCATTTTCTGTAATGAATTCCTTTGCCTTGTCTATACGCTTTAATGCGCTTACTCTTAATGCGTATATTATAACGCCCATAAGCAGCAGCGTACCCAATACGGAAGCGATGATTATTAAGGCTATTTTGCCGCCGTTCGATTTCTTCTCAGGCTGCTGCGGCTGCATGCCGTTGCTGCTATACATGTTTTCCATACGATGCTCCTCCTTATATTTTGGCTGATACAGCATACAGCAGGCTTTGCCCCGAGTCAAGCCGAAACAGAAAATAATCCCTGTTTTTTGCTTAAATAGCGTTGTTTGCCACAAAAAAGCGCCTTTATATGCTATACTTTGTATAAAGGAGCACGCCATGCCGAGTATTAAGCTAAACGGCATAGTTACCCGCTATGCAGACTATAAGGAGAATGACAGGATACTTACCCTGTTTACAAGGGAGCAGGGTCTTGTTTCCTGCGCCTCAAGGGGATGCCGCAGGGCAAATAGCCCGCTTATAGGCGCAAGCGAGCTTTTTGTATGCGGCGAGTTCGTGTTGTTCAAGGCCGGCGATAAGCATACGCTCGACAGCGCGGAGATTAGCGAGCGTTTTTATCCATTGAGGGAGGATATAGCTAAATTTGCAGCGGCAAGCTACATGCTTTCGCTTATAAACGCAGGCGCCGAGGAAACCGCCAATATCAAGCTGTATTCGCTGCTGCGCTACTCGCTTGCATACACCGCGTATTCACAGCTTGATGCGGCTGATATGGCTATATGCTTTGCGCTTAGGTGTCTTAACGCGCTTGGCTACAGGCCGTCCGTAACCGAGTGCGCCATATGCGGTATGGACATACGCAGCAGAAAATCAGCCTTTTTCAGCGCGGATCACGGCGGCGCGCTTTGCCCGGGCTGCGCAAGGGCCGTAGGCGCAAAAGAAATAAGCGCCCTGAGCCTTGAGGCTATAAGGCGCATGCTTTTATTGAAAGATGAGGATATAAGCCGTGTCGCGCTGCCAAAGAGCGTTCAGGCTGAGCTTAAGGAAGCCGTGAACGGCTTTGCCGAATACTCTCTTGAGCGCAAGTTTAAGGCTATGGAGTGCCTGTAGCCGTTCGGCTACTGCTCAAGCGGCCCTCTCCTTCTGATTATCTGAGAGCTCCACTCCCCAAATTCGCCTGAATACCTTGACGCAATGTAAATGGCTTTTGTTGTAAGCTTGTCTATGGCCCGCTTATCAAGCGAGGAAAGCCTTACTATATCGGCGCCATAGGCAAGCTCCCTTTCCGGCGAATACACAGGGTCGGAATATGCGAATCCCGCCATCCTTGCGGCCTGTGCAAATTCAAGCATTATATGCTCCGTCGGGAAATACAGCGTAAACGTTACCCTTCTTACAGCCGTAAGGCAATCGCCATGCTTTTTCATCAGGGCGATATGCTCCCCGTTCTGCTCGGTCTGCAGCTTTGCCGCATCAGGATAAAGAAGCGTTCTGTATGTCAGCCAGTCAGGCTCATCCGCTGCGCCGGCCGTACAATCCAAAAGCGGCGTCCTGTCCGCCATTTTCTCGGCCCCGTCAAGCTCCGCATCATCATGGATATAGAAATAATACTGTATCTGCGCGTCTACCTCAATATAACCCACATACAGTGCGGAAAGCTTTTTAATAACCTTATCCTTAAGCGCATTTGCAACGGCTCTTTCCACGGATGAAAGCTGCTGCCGCCTTTCGCTGCGGCTCGTGCAGTTCACATAAAGCAGCAGCGGGCGCAGGTCCCTATCGGCATCTATAAGCGCCATGTCTACGCCAAAGCGCGCCAATGCCCCCTCAAGAGGCCAATCGTATTCAAACCATTGCCCGTGACGCCCCGCCATAGCTTACAGTAAAACGGCCTTTATCCTGCGAACGCCTGCGCTTGAGGCCTCCTCCTTCTTTATCTTGAATGTTCCAAGCTCGCCGGTATGGGAAGCGTGCGGGCCGCCGCATATCTCCTTTGAGAAGCCGCCCATGGTGTATACCTTTACCTTTTCGCCGTAACGGTCGCCAAACAGGCCTATGGCGCCCTGCGCGCGGGCTTCGTCAACGCTCATCTCCTCGCAGGTCACGGGAACGTCCGCCTTTATGGCTTCGTTGACAAGCTCCTCAACCCTCTTTATCTCTTCGGGTGTCATCTTGCGCTCAAAGCTGAAATCGAACCTCAGCCTTTCCGTGGTTATATTGCTGCCCTTTTGGGCAACGCCGTCGCCAAGCACCTTCCTCAGCGCAGCCTGCAGCAGATGCGTTGCCGTGTGCAGCTTTGCGGTGGTCTCGTTAGCGTCAACAAGTCCGCCCTTAAAGCGCTGCTCGGCTCCCTGCTTTGATTTGTTCTGATGCTCAGCAAACGCGGCCTCAAAGCCGGCCCTGTCAACGTTCAGCCCGTTGTCGCGCGCCATCTCTTCCGTGAACTCTATCGGGAAGCCATAGGTATCATAAAGATGGAACGCTGTAACGCCGTCTATCTTGCCATCGGTAAAGCCGGACTTCATGCGTTCAAATTCCTTCATGCCCTTTTTGAGCGTCCTCTGGAAGCGTATCTCCTCCTGAGCAAGCTCGCCCGTTATCTTCTCTCTGTTTTCCTTAAGCTCGGGATAAACCTCGCCATAGCGCTCTATAACGGCGTCCGCCACCTTGCACAGGCTGTTTTCCGGAATACCTATCTGCATGGCGTAGCGGATAGCCCTTCTTATAAGCCTTCTGAGTATATAGCCCTGATCGACGTTTGAAGGCGTTACGCCCCGCGGGTCGCCAAGTATGAACGTTGCGCTCCTTATATGGTCCGCAATTATCCTGAAGGCCTTTACGGTTTCAGCGCTGTCCTTATAATCCTTGCCGCTAAGCTCGGCTATTCTTGCTATTATCGGGGCAAAACCGTCCGTATCGTACACGCTTTCGGCGCCCTGCAGTGTGGCTATGGTCCTGTCAAGGCCCATGCCGGTATCAACATTCTTCTTTGCAAGCGGCGTAACGTGGCCCTCGGCGTCTTTATAATACTGCATGAACACGTTGTTCCATATTTCAAGATACTTTCCGCAGTCACACGCCGGACTGCAATCCGGCGAACACTTAGGCTTGCCGGTATCGAAGAATATCTCGGTATCCGGCCCGCAGGGTCCTGTGGTGCCAGGTATCCACCAGTTGTGCTTTGCATCAAGATAGAATATATGGCTCGGGTCCACGCCCATCTTCACCCACAGGTCGTGGGATTCCGTGTCCCTGGGCGCGTTATCGTCGCCGGCAAAGCAGGTGAAATAGAGCCTGTCCTTATCTATGCCGAGCCATTCCTCGCCCGTCAAAAGCTCATAGCTCCAGGCAATGGATTCCTCCTTGAAATAGTCGCCAAGGCTCCAGTTGCCAAGCATCTCAAAGAACGTGCAGTGGCTTGAATCGCCAACATCGTCTATATCGCCTGTGCGCAGGCACTTCTGCACGTCCGTAAGCCTTTTGCCCGCCGGATGATCCTGCCCCATAAGGTAAGGCACCAGCGGGTGCATGCCCGCAGTGGTGAACAATACGGAGGGATCGTTTTCCGGTATAAGCGAAGCGGACGGTATCACCTTATGCCCTTTCTGCTCAAAAAACTTAAGGAACAGCGAACGCAGCTGGTCGGAAGTAAGCTTCTTCATATCTATTCTCCTTAAATGTTTACAATTTTGCATCAATAATGAATTATATCCCACATTAAGCCGCCTTGTCAACGCGCGCTATGGGCTGTATAATTTGACGTATGAGGATGTTTTCGTTTTTCGGCGGCAAAAACCGCTTTACAAGGAAAAAGCATACCCGCCCGCTGATCGTATTCAAGGGATTCAGGGGAGAAAAGGGCAAAACGCTAAGACGCGCGCTTACAATAGCGGGCGTTATAGCGGCGATCATAATAATTGCGCTTCTTTTGAGGCCTGAGCCTGTGCTTATGAACAGCGCGGAGATCGCCACGGTATGGGATCACGGCGTGCTAAGGGTAGGCCTTCGCAACGATGTCCCCGGCCTTGCCGAAAGCTCTCACGGTCTTGAGTGGGATATTGCCGAAGCGCTTGCGGAGCGCATACTTTCGCACTCTTCCGACTATACTGGCGATACCCTCCCGCTTGAGGTTGTGGAGGTAACGAGCATGACCGTGGGCGCAAAGCTGAGCGACGGCAGCATAGATGCTGCGATATGCCTTATGCCAAAGGGAGCAAACTCAAGCTATGCGTACTCAAGGGCGTATTACACCGACCCGTGCTTTATACTTGTAAAGCCCGGGCATGAGGGAGACGATCTTTCTAAGCTGAAGGTGGGCTGCATACAATCCGCAAGCACATCGAGCCTTTATGTGCCATCCGGAGCTGTAAGGGATAAGCTTTTCAGCTATTATAAGGAAAACAAGGATAATGGCTATGACACAAAGAATGTAACCGGCTATGCGGCATATACCGAGCTTTTTGACGCGTTTGACGCGGGCCGTATTGACGCCGTTGCCATAAACGAGCTTATGCTCAACAAATACGCCAACGGCCTTACATATGCAAAGCATAAGGCCGAAATAGGGAGCCTTGAATATGCCGTAGCGACTTTATCCTCAAACAGCGCAATAGCCACCGTTGCAGACATGGTGCTTGCAGACATGGGATATTGATATTCTTCAGGAGCTAATACAAAAAGCGGCCGGCGGCCGCTTTTTATAATTCCACAGCTTATTCCTCGCACGCAAGCGCGACTATAGCATCCGCCATCACCTTTGCATCTTCTATAAGGTGGTCAAGCCGTATGCACTCGTTTGCCATATGTATGCTTACAGGCTCGCCCGGGCGCTCCATGCCAAACGCAACGGCATTTTTCAAGTGCCTTGCGTATGTGCCGCCGCCTATCGCCATAGGCTTTGCGTCTTTGTTAAAGCGCTTGTTATATACGCCTATCAGCTTGCTTACAAGCTCGCTTTCAGGGGAAACGTAGTAGCCCTCGCTCCAGCCATGCTCTATCTCTTCAAGTCCGGCCTTCTTAAAACCTTCGGCAAGCTTTGCGGTTATAAGCTCGCCATCGGCCGTGATCGGAGCGCGGATGTCCATAGTGAGCCTTTTTATACCGGTCTCGTCCCATTCAACAACGCCAACGTTAGTGGTGAGCCTTCCGGACTCGTCCCTTGAATCTATGCCGAAGCTTTCGCCGTGGCAATCGAAGCTGAGTATCTCGCTCAACCCATGTACGCTCAGCTTATCCTCAGCCGCGAGCGGCAGCTTATCCATAAGCTCAACGGCCGCAAGAAATGCGTTCTTGCCATATTCGGGGGTAGATGCATGCGCCGCAACGCCCGTCACCTTTATTGAGCAGCCGCCGTTTTCCTCGCTCACCTCATACTTAAAGGGTGAATCGCCAATGCTGCTTATACCCTTTTCAACATCGTTCCTGCTTACAGGCACGAACACATACGCGCTGCCCGGTACGGCGTTTGACACGGTGCCGGCTTTCACCTTAACAGCGGAAGCATATTCCCTTTTATAGCTGCTGTTGTAAATAAGCTTTTCGGAATTTACCAAAGGATACTCCGCATCCGGTGAAAAGCTGAGGTCGGGCTGTTTTTCAACTTTGGCATAATGATTCAGGCACTCCATGCCGCACTCCTCATCGCAGCCGAGTATTATGCGCACGCGGCGCCTGGTCTTAAGCCCGCTCGCCTTTACCGCGGCAAGGCCGTACAGCGCGGCAAAAGCGGGACCCTTATCGTCCATAGTTCCGCGGCCGTAAAGCTTGCCGGAACGTATCTCGCCCGCATACGGGGGATACTGCCAGCCCTCCCCCTCCGGCACGACGTCAAGATGCGCAAGTATGCCGAGCTGCTCCTCTCCTTCGCCAAAGTCAATGCAGCCGCAGTAGCCGTCAAGATTCTTTACATCAAAGCCGAGGCTCCTGGCATGGCTCAGCGTTCTTTCAAGGCATTTTGCCGCGCCCTCGCCAAACGGCGCTCCGGCTTTGGCGGTGCTGTCGTCGCGCACGGACTTTATCATCACACATTCCCTCAAGGCCTCAATAAGCTGGTCAGAATGGCTGTCTATCCATTTGTCGGTGGTTACGCTCATATTTTTCCTCCTATATAACGCTGTATCTGCTTTATTCAAGCTTTGCTCAATGCTATTGTACAGTTTGGCGGTCGCATTGACAATCCCCTTTGTTTTTGTTGTTTCATATTAAAAACATGTGGTATACTTTATATATTCATATGTTTAATCTGTTAGGAGGCAAAAACATGGCAAAGACCGTTTGGAAGGATAGGAAGCGCACGCTGTTTGGGCTTCCATGGAGCTTTACAAGGTATTATCTTACAGAGGACAAGCTTATTATAGAAACAGGCTTTCTCAGCCGCAGGGAGGAGGAGATAAGGCTTTACAGGATACTTGATATAACGCTGCAGCGCCCGTTCGCTCAGAGGTTGTTTGGCCTTGGCACGGTGCATCTTTGCACGGCAGATCATTCCACGCCGGAAATAGACATACGGCGCATAAAAAAGCCAAGGGAGTTCAAGGAGATGCTTTCAGATATGGTGGAGCATGAAAGGGAGGAAAGGCGCATAGGGACGCGCGAGTACATTGGCGGTGTGGACATGGACGATGAGTGCTGCCGCTGACGCGCAAGGGCATAGAAGAAAACAAAAGGGGGCTGCGGCTTGAATAACGAATACCTTATAGTACACAGGTCGGTATTGCCGGAATGTTTTACGCGTGTGCTTGCAGCGCAGGAGCTGCTGCGCACGGGAGCCGTAAAGGAGGTAAGCGAGGCGGCAAGGCTTGCCGGAATATCGCGAAGCACATTTTATAAGTATAAGGACTATATATTCACCCCAAACGAAAACACCGCATGTAAGAAAGCCGTTATGAGCATGATACTCAGCCACGAAAGGGGCGTACTCAGCAGGGTGCTTAACTGCCTTAGCGACTGCGGGGCAAGCGTGCTTACCATAATGCAGAACCCGCCCATAGCCGAAAGGGCAAGCGTTGTTATGAGCCTTGATATAACGGGGATAACGAACGGGGTAGATGATCTGCTTTCTGCATTGAGTCGGATAGAGGGCGTTGAAAGGGCCGGACTTATAGATATAGATTAGCTGACAGAATAAGCGGGGCCTCCCCCGTTTAGAGAGTGTTGAAAAAGCGGCTGAACGCCGCTTTTTCAAGTTTTCACGGGTTTTGCCTCTCACATTAGCTCCCGGGCAGCAAAACCCGCAAGGTATGAAAACCTAAAGGTTTTCATCCGTTCTGACATGTATGCCGTCAGAGCCGGAATAAAGCTTAAGGGGTAGCCGCCCCTTAACAACCCCGGGTTTATCGACAGGCTGTAAGCGGTGTCCTCCCCGTTTATTCAGCCCATCAGCATTGTCGTTTGCAGATTGGTGGAGCGCCATCTTTAATATAAAGACGGCGCTTTTCGTTTTGCTTTTATCCTTTCTATCTCGCGCTTCTAAGCGCTTTTGGCTTGCCCAATATCTCGCTGTACAGCACACCCTGTATCACGGCGTCCCTGTCAGACATATCTACGCTGTACGCGGTATTGTTGGCGGTATCGCCGTATGCATCCTTCTGCTCGTTGTATTCCTCCTCGCAGTCCATAGCCGAGCCGTACATGCTCGATTCAGTATGGCTGTGACGCGATTCGGTAACAGGCTCCACAACATGCTTCAAAGAAGGCCTGACTGCCCCTCCCCTTTTGCGCGGCGATTTATCAAGGCTCATACCCTCCGTGGATATATACTCAAGGCTTCCGGACATGCCTGCCGCTCTTGATCTGCCGCATTGGCGGCAAAAGTTGCCCTGCGTATTATAGAAGCCGCATGTGCAGGCCCACGGGCCCGGCATATCCTGATTCTGAGCGCTTGCCTGTTTGACGCTTGGCGCAACGGCAGGCCCGATATTCGTGTATGGCCGCCTAAATTGACCCGAGTGTTCTTTTTCTGCTCGCTCGTCTGAGTGCATCGCGGTCTCGCGCTGCTTTTTTTCGCGTTCCGCCGCATCTTCCTGCTTCTTTTTGCCATTATATACGGCAAACACTATCCAGAATACAATAGCTAAAAACAATAGCGGCATATGCCATCGCCTCCTTTCATCTGCATTTTTTGCCTATATTTATAGGCTATAGGCTTATTCACGCTTGGCTGGCGTTGCCGCGCCGCCGGCTATGGATTCACGCATCTTGGTGTCGCTTATAATGTTCTGCATGTTATAGTAATCCATAACGCCAAGCTTGCCCTCGCGGAAGGCGCTGGCTATTGCGCGCGGCACCTCGGCTTCCGCCTCTATCACCTTGGCCCTCATGCCCTGTACCTCGGCCTTGTTCTCCTGCTCCTGGGCAACGGCCATTGCACGGCGCTCCTCAGCCTTTGCCTGGGCTATGCGCTTATCGGCCTCCGCCTGGTCTATCTGAAGCTGCGCGCCCACGTTGCGGCCAACGTCAACGTCAGCTATGTCTATTGAAAGTATCTCAAACGCTGTGCCTGCGTCGAGGCCCTTGTTCAAAACGGTCTGCGATATAAGGTCCGGGTTTTCAAGCACGTCCTTATGGCTTCCCGAGGAGCCTACGGTGGTAACTATGCCTTCGCCTATACGGGCGATTATGGTCTCCTCTCCCGCGCCGCCTACAAGTCGGTCTATGTTGGCCCTGACCGTGACCCTCGCCTTTGCGCGAAGCTCTATGCCGTCCTTAGCTATCGCGGCGATAACAGGCGTCTCTATCACCTTTGGGTTAACGCTCATCTGCACCGCGTTAAGCACGTCCCTGCCGGCAAGGTCTATTGCGCATGCGCGCTCAAAATCGAGTGGTATTCCGGCCCTTTGCGCCGCTATCAGCGCATTGACCACTCTATCCACATTGCCGCCCGCAAGAAAATGCGCCTCAAGCTTGTTGAGCGATATGGTCATTCCCGCTTTTGTGGCCTTTATCATAGGGTTGATTATGCGGTTTGGCGCTACCTTCCTTATGCGCATGGCCGCAAGCTGGCCCGCGCCCACTTTTACTCCGCTTGCCCTTGCGCTTATCAAAAGCCCGATCGGCACAAAGCTGAAGAAAACGGCAAAAAATATTATCGCCGCTATAATGATAATTATTGTAATAACATATTCCGGCATTCTAAAGCCCTCCTATTTTTTATTTTAAGTCTTGTTCTATTCTGCCCTCGTTTATATGTTTTATTGCAATTACCGGCCTATGCGCTGAAGTATGTAGAACATAAGATATATCAACCCTATAAGCGCGGGAACGCCAATAAGTATCTCTATCCACGCCTTCTTTTTTGCTTTTTCAGCTTCCTCGGCGCTCATATCCGTGCGTATCTCATTTTGGGCGGCTTCACCGCTCCTCATAAGGTCGTCAGAATAGCATTTTGGGCACGGCCCCTCTTTTTCGTTATACAGCGTGCCGCATGCTTTGCATACCTTCATCAGTTTTCCTCCGTATAGGGCTTGACTAATATCTTAAGTCCTTCCACCCTTTGCACCTTGACCCTGTCTCCCTTTTTAATGAACTCGCCATCGCTTAAAACATCAAGCCTTATGCCATCGAAATCGGCAATGCCGCTTGGCCTTAGCGCCGTAGTCGCAATGCCTATGCGGCCAATCATAGCCTGCATATCGCTATTGCTCAGCGATGTTGAGCCGGAATCGATGCTTTCCTTAAGTATTATTGCGGAATTGGCTATGCGCCCCTTCTGGAAGGAGCGATACACTATAATTCCCGCCACAAACAGCAAAACGAGTATTATCGCAAGCGTTATCAGCCCGTTTTCCAGCGTATCTGCCCTAAGGATTATCGCGGCTATAATTGAGCATATGCCAAGCGCGCCCATAAGCCCCATTCCAGGGGTAAACATTTCCGCTATCATCAGCGCAAGCCCGACGACAAGGCATATTATGCCCGCCACGCTCCAGCCGCCTATGTATGCAAGTACCGCGTCCACATTCATACCTCCGTTCCAAGATTTTTCGCTTTAGCCCAATATAGCTAATATGTCTTTTAGTATAATCTAAACAAATTCGCATTGAACCATTCCGCAAAGCCGAAATCCGCCTTGGGAATTATGCCCATATACATAAGCTTTACTACAAGCACCCAAACCAGCGCAAGCGTTATAAGCGCCATTATGAATATCAAAAGCACTATGAACACGCTCGGCTTTCTGTCAGCCTCGTCTTCAGGGTCCATATCGTAACCGTCTTCGTACTCCCAGTTTTCTGAGAGATCCTCCTCAAAAAGCCTTGGCGTGCTTTTTGTTGAAGCGCCGTCTTGCTTGCTGTCATACATAAAGCTTTGTTTATTATAAGCTTTGTCATCGGCATCGATGCGTGCATCGGCAGCAGCTTCCCATTTTTGCTTTGGCTCGGCCAAGCCTTCGCTTCTTTCTGCTTTAGGCGCCGTGTTCAGCTCCTTCTGCTCCTTTGCAGGCCACTTTGGCTTGCCGGCTTTGCCAAAAAGCGTAGGCGTTTCGTTTGCATCATCAGGAAAGTCCCTTAGCGTATCTTCAACAAGCCTTGCAAAGAATATATCCTCGCTGCAGCAGGAATCGGTAAGCGCCATAAGCTGCGCGTCTATATTCTCTTCAAGCTTTCCCCTTAAAGCAAGCACTGATATTTCGCTCGTTACCCTTCTTGTTACCCTTATGGCATCAGCCTCGTTTTTGGTTATAGCCAAAGCCCTTTCGTAGACAGGGCGCGTATACAGCTTCAAAAAAGCGCGAAGCTCAGCCTTGTTGCCGCTGTTCAAAAGCGCGACCATTTCAGGCGTGATATTGTTTGCCACTTATCTTTCCCCCTTCCGTGAGCAGGCGCAATGCCATGCGCCCTATTCTCTAAATAATATACCAGAAAACGACAAGCTTTTCCATAGCCTATCGCAGCTTATATCCATAGCGGGGTTTTATGCGGTTTGAAAATTGCCCATATCAAATATGAAAATGCTCTATTGCATAGCTTAAGCCGAGCATTATATACATCAGGCCGAAAAGCAGCGGCATGAGCAGCTCGCGCATGTTACAGCGCTTTTTGAAAGCATGCGTAACGGCCATAAGCTCGCCAAGATATGCAAGCGCGCCTATGCCGTATGCTATTGCCTTTATCAAAAACTCCTTTTCGTCTATCAAAAGCGATACGCCGAAAAACACCGCCGCAAGTATCGCCATTATGTTTCTTAAATCGAGCATACGCACGTGATGCTCACTCTTATGCGCTTCATACTGCAGGCCTGTGCCGCAGTTTGGGCAGATGATGCTGTCTTTATGTTCGGTTATGGCGGGAGTTTTATTCTCCATCATAAGCTCCTGTCATTTATTCGAAGATGCTCAGGAGGAACTATCTTAACATCTTCTTTATATATAATACATTATATGCGGTTAAAAGTATACTATATTTTTGGATATTTCGTATAGATATGCTATAATAATCTGTATGCTATCCTTTAGGGGGAAAATATAGATGAAAAACATACTTAAATCTATCGGCAAGGCGGCATGCTATGTGCTTTTGTTCGTGCTTAGCCAGTTTGCCGTAAGCATAGTCGTATCCATATCTGCAGTGCTGAGCAATGCTGACTCCATGCTTGCAGACCCTAATGGTTTTGCCGAAGAAGTCTATAACTCAGTTATGGGTAACGCAACAGTGATCGCGCTTGCGGCAAACGTGCTTACGCTTGTTGTGCTGATAGCGTTTTTTGCTGTCCGCAAAAAGGATATGCTCACAGAGATATCGGCAAAGCCCCTCCCTGCGATGGCATACATGCCGTTGAGCATATGCGGCATGTGCCTCGCCGTTATAGTCACCATAGTGCTTTCGCTTTTGCCTATACCGGAATCGGTATGGCAGGAATATGCGGAATCTTCATCGTTGCTTGAAGCCACCGGAGCTTTAGCCATACTAAGCACAGTTGTCATAGCCCCGATAGTTGAAGAAACCGTATTCAGGGGCCTTGTATATACAAGGCTTAAAGGGGCCATGCCAAAGTGGATAGCGATGGTATTGCAGGCTGCCGTGTTCGGCCTTCTGCATGGGCAAAAGCTTTGGGCGGCCTATGCATTTGTTATAGGCATGCTGCTGTGCATAGTATTTGAAAGCACGGGTTCGATATTCGCCAATATGGTTATGCATATAAGCTTTAACCTGATGGGCGGATATATTCTCGGCATGCTGAAGGACGAAGCGGCTATGTATGTTTTTGTTGCCGCGATACTGCTTTTGATACCATGCTGGCGTTACAGTTTGCGCATAATAAAGGGCGATAAGGCCAAATAAGCCGCAATCAGGCCATAACAGGCAATAAAGCTTTATAATTGGCTCAGTATTCCTTCCAAAGCCTTGCCGTACAAGCCCGAATGGTGTATAATATAACGGTTTTTGAAATGGAAGGGAGTTTTTAATATATGCAAAAAGAAAAGATTCGCAACGTTGCAATAATCGCCCACGTTGACCACGGCAAAACAACATTGGTGGATTGCCTTTTGAGGCAAAGCGGCGTATTCAGGGCCAATGAGCAGGTGCAGGAAAGGGTTATGGACTCCGGCGACCTTGAGCGCGAGCGCGGAATAACCATACTTTCAAAGAACACGGCTATCAAATACAAGGATTACAGGATAAACATAATCGACACTCCGGGCCATGCCGACTTTGGCGGAGAGGTGGAGCGCATACTTCAGATGGTGGACGGCGTGCTGCTGCTGGTCGATGCATTTGAAGGCTGTATGCCGCAGACCCGCTTCGTGCTCAGGAAAGCGCTTGAATTGAACAAGGTGCCTGTTGTTGTTGTGAACAAGGTGGACCGTCCCGGCGCAAGGCCTTACGAAGTTGTTGACGAAACGCTTGAGCTTTTTATGGAGCTTGGCGCCACGGCGGATCAGCTTGACTTCCCCGTTGTTTATGCAAGTGCGAAGGAAGGCATTGCCGGCATGGAGCCTGACCAGATGGGTTCGGACATGCAGGCCGTTTTTGATACGATAATCAGCGCCATTCCCGCGCCGGAGTGCGATACCGAAGCGCCCTTGCAGATACTCTTCTCCACCATAGATTATGACGACTACGTTGGCCGCATAGGCATAGGCAGAATGGAGCGCGGCATAGCAAAGCGCAACCAGATGGTTACGATGTGCGGCGGCACGGCAAACGCAGTGCGCACGGTAAAGCTTTCAAGGCTTTACCGGTTCGAAGGGCTGAAAAGGGTAGAAGTTGAGGAGGCGTATGCAGGCGATATAGTCGCCGTTGCAGGGATAACCGATCTTTCAATCGGCGAGACCGCATGCGCGCCTGAATGCGTTGAGCCGATGCCGTTTGTGCATATAGACGAGCCCACCGTATCAATGATGTTCATGGTAAACGACAGCCCCTTTGCAGGCAAGGAGGGCAAGTATGTGACCAGCCGCAACCTGCGCGACAGGCTGATGAAGGAAGTTGAGACAAACGTTTCAATGCGGGTTGAAGAGACCGGCACAACGGATACATTTAAGGTATCGGGAAGAGGCGAACTGCACCTTTCCATACTTATTGAACAGATGCGCAGGCAGGATTTTGAGTTTGCCGTATCAAGGCCCAAGGTGATACTTAAGCAGGACGAGCAGGGCCATACGCTCGAGCCTATAGAAGAGCTTACCATTGACGTTCCTTCGGAATACGTTGGCAGCGTTATGGAAAAGCTGGGGGCAAGAAAGGCCGAGCTTGTTGATATGCATACCGAAAACGAGGGCAGCACAAGGCTCCTTTTCAACATTCCAGCAAGGAGCCTTATGGGATATCGAAGCGAGCTTTTGACCGACACAAGAGGAAACGGCGTGATGAGCCACATTTTCCATGGTTATGAGCCGTATAAAGGAGACATAGATGAACGCGAGCGCGGCAGCCTTGTATGCAGCGAGACCGGTGAGACAAACAGCTACGGCCTTTTCAACACGCAGGAGCGCGGCAGGCTGTTCGTTGGTCCCGGCGTACCCGTATATGAAGGCCAGGTGATAGGCGAATGTTCAAGGGGCGACGATATTGTCGTTAACGTATGCAAGAAGAAGCATGTTACCAACATGCGCGCCGCCGGCAGCGACGAGGCGCTTCGCCTTACACCGCCCACCATTCTTTCGCTTGAGCAGTGCCTTGAGTTCATAGCCGACGACGAGCTTGTCGAGGTGACGCCAAAGAGCATACGCATGCGCAAGCGCATACTTTCAAAGGAGCAGCGGCTCAAGCTCGCCGCAAAGAATAACTGATATGGAAAAGCCACGCTATAACGCAGCCATAGTACCATGCCAGGATTACGACGCGGCAAACGTTCACGCGGCGCTTGTTGAGGCGCTTGAAGCCATAGGCGGGCTCGATTGGGTAAAAAGCGGAATGACGGTCGGCATAAAGCCAAACCTCGCCTCCGCCAAGGCTCCTGAGTACGCCGTATGCACACACCCCGTTATGGTTGCCGAGCTTGCAAGGCTGCTTATTGAAAAAGGCGCTAAGGTCATAATAGGCGAAAGCCCCGGCGGGCTGTACAATGCCTCCGTTATGCATCACTCCTATTCGGCAACGGGCATGACATTAGCCGAGCAGGCCGGAGCAACGCTAAATGAGAATTTCGCCTCCTCAGAAGGCAGCTTTCCCGAAGGTAAGGTGCTCAAGTCGCTGCATTATACCTCCTGGCTTGACGGTGTGGACGCGCTTATAACGTTTGCAAAGCTTAAAACGCACGGCATGATGGGCATGACAGGCGCCGTAAAGAACCTTTATGGCACAATACCCGGCACGGTAAAGCTTGAATATCATTACCGCTTCCCAAACCATCAGGATTTTTCCGACATGCTTGTGGACGTGTATGAGTTCAATCATCCATGCCTTGCGCTTATAGACGCCGTTACCGCAATGGACGGCAACGGCCCCACGGCAGGAAGGCCGAGGCACTGCGGCGCGCTTATAGCCGCTAAGTCGGCATATGATGCGGATATAGTGGGCACCAAGCTGCTTGGCGTTAAGCCTATGGACGTGCCTACGCTTGCCGCGGCGCACAGCAGGGGGCTTTGCGTTGACTCAATAGAAAAGCTCAGCATATACGGCGAGCCTGAAGGGTATATAATCCCCGATTGCCAGCTTATACCGAGACATGATATAACCTCCGTCAGGAACACGCACGGGGTCACAAGGGCTTTTATGAAAATGGTAATGGCTTCAAAGCCGGACGCTGTAAAAAGCGAATGTATAGGCTGCGGAATGTGCGCAAAGCTTTGCCCTGCAAAGGCTATAACCATGAAAAACAAGCTGCCTGAGATTGACCGCAAGAAGTGCATACGCTGCTTCTGCTGCCAGGAATTCTGCCCAAAGGGAGCAATGAAGATAAAGCGCACATGGATAGCAAGGCTGTTAAACAAATAATCCTTGTTTGCTCAAGCATAGCAGAGTGATTCGAATCCGCCATGCTTAATGCGACAGCAATCATAAGGCCGGATAAGATGTCGGGTGCACCCTGTTTCTTGTTCGGCTATTTACGGAGGCAATAATGGAATCCATAAATAACTTTACCAAAGGAAAAATACTTGGGCCTCTGCTCAAGTTTGCATATCCCGTTTTTCTGGCGCTGTTTTTGCAGGCTATGTACGGCGCGATCGACCTGCTTATCGTAGGCAAATTCGCTTCAACTGCGGATGTTTCAGGCGTGGCTACAGGCAGCCAGATAATGCAGAGCCTGACGTTTGTGCTTACAAGCTTTTCAATAGGCATAACCATATTGCTCGGGCAAAAAATAGGCGAAGGCAAAAGCGATGTGGGCGGCAAGGTAATAGGCACCGGCATTGCGCTTTTTGCCATAATTGCCGTTGTTTGCACAGCCGTGTTCGTAACCTTTTCAGCCCAGATATCCCGCATAATGCAGGCTCCTGAGGAAGCTTTCGGCCAGACCGTATCATATGTGCGCATATGCTCATCAGGAACGGCCTTTATAATCGCCTTTAATCTGCTCGGCAGCATATTCAGGGGCATGGGCGATTCCAAGATGCCTCTTATAACCGTTGCAATAGCATGCGCCGTCAACATATTCGGCGATCTGCTACTGGTTGCGGTGTTCAATATGGGCGCTGACGGCGCAGCTTACGCAACGGTGTTCGCCCAGGCGGTAAGCGTTATTCTTTCCGTGCTGATAATTATGCGCCGCTCGCTTCCCTTCAGCTTTACCATTAACGATATACGCATAGATAAGGATATAGCGTTAAGCATTTTCAAGTTCGGCGCGCCGGTCGCGCTGCAGGAGCTGCTTGTCAGCCTGTCCTTCCTCGTCATATTCGCGATAGTAAACTCGCTTGGCCTTACGCAAAGCGCAGGCGTTGGCGTTGCCGAAAAGATATGCGGCTTTCTGATGCTTGTCGGCTCGACCTATATGCAATCCCTTTCGGCATTTGTCGCCCAGAATATTGGCGCAAGGCGGCGCGACAGGGCTAAGCTTGCGCTTAAATACGGCATACTTACCTCCCTTGCCGCCGGAATCATTATGGGCTATCTCTCCTTTTTTCACGGCGATCTCCTCTCCAGCATATTCTCAAACGATCCACAGGTAATATACATGGCCTCTGAATACCTTAAGGCGTACAGCATAGATTGCATACTCACGGCCTTCCTTTTCTGCTTCTGCGGCTATTACAGCGGCTGCGGCAGGACAACTTTTACAATGCTGCAGGGTATCATAGGCGCTTTTTGCGTGCGCATACCGTTTTCCTATTTCATGAGCAGGATACCTGGGATATCGCTTTTCTACATTGGCCTCGCAACACCCGCTTCCACCGTTGTGCAGATAATGCTTTGCCTTATATACTTTATATACATGGAAAAGAAGGCTAAAGCGCAGCAGCTTGCCATAGCCGAACAAGAATAAAGCTTATCCGCCTTTGCGGGTTTTGCCGCCCGGGAGCGTGAGCGAGAGGCAAAACCTGTGAAAGCTCGAAAAAGTGGCGAAGAGCCACTTTTTCGATACTCTCGCAGCCGCCGTAATGCTCGGCGGCTGTTTGTTATCACGCATCGTTATAAATACGCATATTCTATAACAAAAGGGCGCGCCGCGCCCCTAAAACCAATTAAGGAGGAAACAACAGTGTTATGTAACCAATGCGCCGGCTGCGCCTCAGCAAGCATAAGCACTGCCGCATCAGATACGGCTGAATGTGCCGGCGGAGTTATCGCCGCCGGAATGGTTTGCACAAGCGAGATTTGCGGCGTTTTTGAAACGCCCGGCGAATCCAACCTGGCACGCATCAGCTTCCCGATACAGGAGTATACGGAGGGTTTTTGCCCGTGCGAGGCCTTTGAGCAGGGAACCATGTTCCCCGAGCTTGTGCTGTGAAAGGAGGAGAGGACATGGATACCGCCCAAACCGCCCTTTTTTACCGTATCAGCCAATACCGCTTTATGTGCGTTGAGCTGAACATTTACCTTGACACTCACCCAGACGATGCCAACGCGCGCGCGGATTACCTGTGCTACGCAAGAAGGCTCAACCAGCTTATAGACCAATATGAAGCCGAATATGGCCCGCTGCTCAACTTCGGCCAATCCCCCACGGAAACAGGCTGCTATGTTATGTCTCAGTGGCCTTGGGAATAAGGAGGACGCAATATGTGGATATACACCAAACAGCTTGAATACCCCGTAAACATAGTTAACCCCAACCCGCGCATGGCAAAGATGCTGCTTGCGCAGTACGGCGGACCCGACAGCGAGCTTGCCGCAGGCCTGCGCTATCTTACCCAGCGTTTCACCATGCCTGACGATCGCTGCCGCGCCACGCTTAACGATATAGGTACGGAGGAGCTTGCACATTGGGAGATGCTCGGCACCATGATATACCAGTGCCTGCGGGGCGCAAGCTATGCAGAGCTTGACGAAGCCGGCATGGCTGGCTACTACACTATGCACGATCACGGCGTGTTCCCCGCCGACCCAAACGGCGTACCGTTTACTACGGCTTACATCGCCTGCACCGGCGACCCCATAGCCGACCTTGTCGAGGATCTGGCAGCAGAGCAAAAAGCACGGGCAACATACGAGCATCTTATGACCCTTACCGACGACAAGAGCATACTCGACCCCCTGAGCTTTTTAAGGGAGCGCGAGATAGTTCACTTCCAGCGCTTCGGCGAGTGCCTTGAGATAGTACAGAATATGCAATCCGGCTTGACAAGGCGCGTCTATCCGGCTATGAGCGTCAGGAACAACAGAAGGTAAAACGGAATACCGAAAAATTGGCCTTAGCCCACTTCAGGCCGTCGCCAAACTCTCGCAATACGCGGGAGTTTTTTTGCTAAGAAAACCTAAATTAAAAAGGCGTGGATATGTCGAACGTATAATGAAAGAGGAAAACAAGCTGAAAAACATGTTTTTGAAAATGGAAACCATCAAACAAACAGAATATGAAATCATATTACTGGAGGAGCCTGCGCCGCAAGTTAAGTGGAATGCTCTGTTCAAATGGTTTTTGGGATTGAAGCTGAGCAAGAACCGCAGCGTATCATGCGACGGTCAGCTTAAAGCGGATAATACGCTTCCCGGACGATAGCATTGCAGAAGGGCTTTTGCTTTAGTATCCGGTTAAATTGCATGATAAAAGCCCATGTCTTAAGCTTCAAAACATGGGCATAATTGATGGCTTGAGATGGCAATTTGCCAGCGGCTGGTATTTAACCATTGACAGCCGGCTTCTGAACCCTTCGCGATGCGGAAGCGGTCATCATGCACAGAATCAAAGGTTTATAGCGTGATTCTCCGGCAGCATCAAATCACAATCTGGCTACGCCGGAACGTTTTGCGGCTTCCGCCACCGCTTTTGCCACGGCCGGACCCACACGCGGATCGAAGGCCTCGGGGATGATATGTTCTTCATTCAATTCTTCATCCGGTATAAGCTTGGCAAGCGCTTCCGCCGCAGCCAGCTTCATCTCGTCGTTTATATCGCTCGCCCTTACATCAAATGCTCCGCGGAATATACCTGGAAACGCCAGCACATTGTTTATTTGGTTGGGGAAGTCGCTCCTTCCTGTAGCGATTATGCGTGCGCCGCCTTCCCTGGCCGCATCTGGGAATATTTCCGGCGTGGGGTTAGCGCAGGCAAAAATAATGGGATCCTTTGCCATGCTCCTCACCATTTCCACGCTTACCAGCCCCGGACTGCTCACGCCGATGAACACATCTGCGCCAACAAGCATCTCTGCCAGGCTGCCCGCGCGTTTGTCCAAATTGGTAATGAGGGACATTTCCTCCTTTATCCAGTTCAAACCGTCGCGGCCCTGATATATAGCGCCCTTGCGGTCGCACATGGTAATGTGGACAAAGCCTGCCGCAAGAAGGAGCTTAGCAATGGACACCGCCGCAGCGCCCGCACCTGAGATAACTACGTTGACCTGCGCCCTGTCCTTTTTTACTACTCTAAGGCCGTTCACCAGGCCGGCCAGCGTGATCACCGCCGTTCCGTGCTGATCGTCATGGAATATAGGAATATCGCAGCGCTGCTTTAGCTTCTGTTCTATCTCGAAGCAGCGCGGAGCGGCTATATCCTCAAGATTAACGCCGCCAAAGCTGCCGCTTATCTGATATACGGTTTCCACGAAGGTATCCACATCCTGTGTCTTTATACAGAGAGGAAAAGCGTCCACGCCGCCAAACGCCTTGAACAGGACGCACTTTCCCTCCATCACCGGCATGCCCGCTTCGGGGCCTATGTTTCCAAGGCCCAGCACCGCGCTCCCATCGGTTATAACGGCGCACAGATTGTGCCGGCTGGTCAGTTCGTAGCTTTTTTCAGGCGCTTTTTCTATTTCAAGGCAGGGCTGCGCAACGCCCGGGGTATAGGCAAGAGCCAGCTCCTCGCGCGTCTGCACGGGAGCCTTGCTGACAATCTCAATTTTACCCTTCCAAATCTCATGTAAGCGAAGTGATTCTTCAGCGTAATTCATTTTGTTTCACCATGTTCCTTTTTATTTTCTTCCAAATAATCCCATGCAACTTGGGCCATAATCTCCGCGCCATAGGCAATGCAGCTTTCGTCCACATCAAAAGTGGAGGCGTGGGCAGGGGCGTTAAGACCCTTTGCCGTGTTGCCCGCTCCAAGGCGGCTCATCACGCCCGGGACTCGCTGCAAATAATACGCTGTATCCTCGCCGCCCATCACAGCGGGGATAGCAAGTACGTTTTCCTTGGACACTATCTTTGACGCGGCTTGCATAGCAAGCGCGCACATGCTTTCATCATTGCGTACAACCGGATAGCCCTCTTCATATTCCAGCACGCATGTACACCCAAAGCCGGCGCATACACTTTGGCAGATATAAGCCATTTTTTCCTTTATCATACTGCGAACGCCCTCGTTAAGCGTCCTCACGGTTCCGGCAAGGCGCACTTCATCCGGTATTACGTTGCTCTTTGTCCCGGCGTTTATTTTGCAAACGCTTACCACGGCATTATCGAGCGCTGGCACATTGCGGCTGACTATGGTTTGCAACGCCTGTATAACCGCTGCCGCCGCCGGTATCGGGTCTATTGTGTAATGGGGATAACCGCCGTGGCCGCCGCGTCCCTTTACAATGAGTTCAAAAGAATCGCTCGCCGCCTGATATTCCCCGGGATGAAAGCCTATCGTTCCGCTTTCAAGATATGTTCCGGTATGGCAGGCATAAAAAGCGTCAACATGGGGATTTTCCAACACGCCGCAGTCGATAAGAGCCTTTGCGCCTCCTGGATGCTGCTCCTCCGCCTGCTGGAATATGAATTTCACATTGCCAGCCAGCGCGTCTGAGTGCGCGTTGAGCAGCCGCAGCGCCCCCATGAGTACCGCCATATGCACATCATGGCCGCAGGCGTGCATCACGCCTTCGTTTTTTGATTTATAAGGAACCTCGTTCGCTTCTTTTACGGGCAGCGCGTCCATATCCGCCCGCAGGCATATCGTCTTACCCGGGCGGCGCCCGCGTATAATACCAACGATCGAATTGCCGCTATGCACCGGCAATACCTCTATATGCTCCTCCTGCAAATAGGCGAGAATAGCCTCGCGTGTGGCGTATTCCTTAAACGACAGCTCCGGATTGGCATGGAATTGCCTTCTCCATCGCACCAGATCATCATAAAAGCACTTCGCTTGATTCTTAAACAGCATGTAAACCCTCGTATTATAAAGTAGTAGTTTATAAAGCCCCTCTCCAAGGGCTGTGCTACACTGTTATAGACGCTTTGAATTGGTATTTCAGCCCTGCCACAAGGATGACTGTTTCTTTTCTACGTGTTTACCGTCAAAAACGCTCTGCCGGCATCTACCTGCTATTACAGAAAGCCAAATCTGCAACAGCGAATTTAAGTAAAATGAAAGAAGGATTTGAAGCCGCCAGCGATTATAGTTACAGCATTGCGGGCGTCCGGTTGGCAAAGGCCGCGCTGCCTACGTTATCAATCCGCCGCACACAAACCTCTGACAAAGGATTCTCAGGTTTCGGAAAACCAAGACCGATAAAGCTGATGCCCAAGCCATTGCTGCCGGGATGTTGCCCGATATAGTCCTTAATCCCTGCTCTTACATACCATACCAAAATGATGGGCTGAAATCCCTGAGCTGATGATTATAAAACCGCACTTGGTTTTTCTAAACAGGCGGCAGGGAGCTTATCCCCGCCGCCTTAGCTTGAGCCGTATTACTTGCTCTTTACAAGAACAGCTTCTTCAAACTGGTGCGCGCCCACCTGGCTCAGCTTTATTCCGCTAAGGTTAGCGCTTGCGCCAATCATTTTCCGCTCGGCGTAAAGGGTGATTATGGGAGTGTCCTGATTGTAGGTATCGAACAATTCCTTCCACAGCTCCGCGGACTTCTGCGCGTCGGTGGTCTGGCGGATCTTATCCAGCAGCTCGCGCAGATTCTCGGGGGAATAGCGGGAGAAGTTCTTGGGCTCGGTGGACAAGCGGGAGGACATTGTGAATTCCGCGTTACCGATCATATTCTGCCAGAATGCGAAATACATATCGTAATCTCCGCCGGCGTTCAAGCTATCCTGCGTGGTGTTGTCATCCTGAGTGATTATCTCAAGGTTGATGTTAACCTCCGTGAGCATATTCTGGATTACCTGACATATCTCGTTATAGGCCTGATTCGTGTTCACTATCAGCGAGATGGAGAAACCATCGGCATAGCCGGCTTCAGCCAGCAGGGCCTTAGCCTTGTCCACGTCATAAACATGCTCCTCGGCCTCAATATAGCCTTCCGCCGCGGGAGGGATAACATTGTAGGAGGGGTTGCCGTAACCATAACAAACGGAATCGATTATCGCCTGCTTGTCTATGGCGTATTCTATCGCCTGACGTACCCTGGCATCGCCCAGAGGGCCTTGTGAGGCGCAGTTGCACCACAGCAGGAATATTTTCATTGAAGGCACTTCGAATATCTGCAAAGCATCATTATCGATTACCTTGGCGATATCGTTATATGGAAGCTCCAGCGCAGCGTCAGCCTCGCCTGTTTCGAGCATAATAGTACGCTGCACAGCCTCGGGCACTACCTTCATGGTCAGATACTTTGTCTTGGCCATGCCGCCCCACCAATCTTCAAAGGCTTCAAGGGTATAATACTGGCCTTCCTGAAACTCCAGCATTTTATAAGGGCCTGTGCCCACGGGCGCCTGAGCGAAGCCATCCTCGCCAACCTCTTCATAATACTTCTGAGGAATAACACAGAAAGGAGGGTTGGTAAGGGCCGCAGGCAGTATGGAATACGGATAAGCGGTGTGTATACGCACGGTGGTAGCGTCTACCGCCTCTACCGAGTCAAACCATTTCACCATATCCACCAGAATCGGCAATTCAGCGCAGCGGTTCAGGGAGAACACCACATCGTCCACCGTCATGGTCTCGCCGTTGTGGAACTTGACGTCCTGGCGGATGGTGAAATCCCATGTAGTGTCGTCCACCTGCGTCCATGCGGTGGCCAGCGCAGGGATCAGATTCATCTCGGAATCATGGGTAACAAGGGGATCATACATATGGTTGTTCAGAATATAGGTGCGCTCCTGCCTACCTTTGTTGCCATCCAATGTGGTTATGTCGGACTGAACAACAAACGTTATGGTGTCGGCGTACTCCACATCCTCGCCCGTGCCCTGTATGGCGGAAGGCTGATCGCCTTTTACGGGTTCTTGGCCGTTTGCAACCGGCTCATTGCTGTTTGAAGCAGGTCCATTGCTGCATGCAGCCGTCAACAGCATACAGATGAGCAAAATGCATACTACTAATCTCTTCATTATGTACTCTCCTTTTTTAATTATCCTAAATAAGCAATCGCTTTTTAGTTCAGCTCTGCATCGCTCGCGCGCAGGCATTGCACAAAATGATCCGGCGCAAGCTCTTTAAGCCCCATCGGGGCCGAATGGCATTCCTCCCGCGCGTAAATGCACCGCGTGGCGAACCGGCAGCCCGGCCCCACATTGATGGGAGAACTAAGTTCTCCATGCAGAACAACGCGCTTCATTGGCAGGTCTGGGTCAGGTATGGGTATTGCCGAAAGCAACGCCTTGGTGTAAGGATGCATCGGATTCTTAAACAGCGTTTCCGACGGAGCCGTTTCCACCATTTGTCCCAGATACATCACGGCGATGTTCTGTGAAAGATGCTTTATCACGGACAGGTCATGGGTTATAAAAATGTATGTCAGGTTCAATTCTGCTTGCAGATCCTGCATCAGGTTAAGTATCTGCGCCTGGATCGATACATCAAGGGCCGAAACCGGCTCGTCGCACACGATAAGCGATGGCTTTGGGGCGAGCGCCCGTGCCACGCCTATGCGTTGTCTGCGGCCCCCGTCCAGCTCATGCGGATAGGAGTTGATAAGCCTGCGCGCCAGGCCAACCATGTCCATCAGCTCAAAAACTCGCGAGCGCATTTCCTTCTTCTGGCTCGGCTTATAGATGTGCTGCAAGCGCAGGGGCATTTCGATAAGCTGGCCCACGGTCATTCTTGGGTTAAGCGACGAATAGGGATCCTGAAATATCATCTGGATCTGGGAACGCAGCTTTTTCATCTGATGCGCGCTGTATTTGGTAATATCCTCGCCGTTGAATATCACCTCGCCGGCGGTCGGCTCATGCAGGCGCAATATCGTCCGCCCCAGCGTTGATTTTCCGCAGCCGGATTCACCCACTACGCCCAGCGTTTCCCCTTTCCTGATGCTGAAGCTTACGTTATCCACCGCATAGAGCAGACCGCCCGCAGTAGGAAAGTATTTTTTGAGGTTTTTCACCTGAAGTATCGTCGATTGGGCTTGCATAATTCATTCACCCCCGTTTTGCTCGCTCAGGAAGCATCTTACCCCGTGCCCTTCGCTGACCATATTTATAGCCGGCCTTTCCCTGGCGCATCTGTCCATAGCGTGCTTGCATCTGTCACAGAACCGGCAGCCCACCGGCTCCAGCGATGGATCCGGCATAAGTCCTTCTATCGGCTCCAGCCGCTCAACATTCACGTCGAGACGTGGTATGGCGTGGAACAGGCCAACTGTGTAGGGATGCTGCATATGCTTGAACACATCATGCAGCGAACCGAATTCCACGATCTCACCGGCATAGATGACCGCCACCCGCTCGCAATTCTGCGCTACCAAGCCAAGATCATGGGTGATTAGCAATGTGGCTGTGTTGAATTTCTTGCGCAGATCGCGCATCAATTCAAACATTTGCGCCTGTATCGTAACATCCAGCGCCGTTGTGGGTTCATCCGCCAGCAATACCTTTGGGTTGCAGGCAAGCGCCAGCGCAATGACCACGCGCTGCTTCATTCCGCCGGAAAACTGATGAGGGTAATCGTTGTAGCGCTGCGGGAGAATACCTACGCATTCCAGCATTTCATACGTGCGCTCGCGTGCCTTTTGCTTTTTCATATGCTCGTGGATTGCGATGGTCTCGGATATTTGGTCGCCTATGCTCATGACCGGATTCAACGCCGTCATAGGATCTTGGAAGACCATCGAGATATGTTTGCCGCGAATTTTGCGCAGCTCCGCATCCGGCATTTTTAGCATATCCCGGCCCTCATACAGTATCTCGCCGGAAATGTATTTGCCCGGCGGCGTCTGTATAAGCCGCATTATTCCCTTGGCAAGGGTGGTTTTGCCTGCGCCTGTTTCTCCCACCAGGCCAAGCGTTTCGCCTTCGTTTAGTGTCAGGTCAACTCCATTTAAAGCATGAACTATCCCGTCCTGAGTGCGAAAATCGATGCGGAGCGATTTTACTTCAAGCAATGGCTGCATATTTTTACCTCCCCCACTTTTATGATTTCAGCTTGGGATCAAGCGCATCGCGGATTCCGTCGCCCATCAAATTGAATGTCAGCACCGTAAGCATTATGGCCAGACCTGGTATAACGGAAATGTGCCACGCATCACGCATATACATCTTTGCGGTAGAAAGTATGGTTCCCCATTCTGGGGCCGGGGCCTGTATTCCAAGCCCAAGATAGGACAGGCTGGACACCGTGAGTATGGCGTTGCCCGTACCCAGCGTGGCCTGTACGATCACCGGTGACATTGCGTTGGGGATTATGTTTTTAATGATGATATCAAAGTCATTCGCACCAAGGGTGCGCGCAGCTTCTATGAATTCGCTGTCCTTTACGGAGATGACCGCCGCCTTTGCAACACGGGCAAAATGAGGCACCTGCGCCACGGCAATGGACAGCAACAGGCTTATGGTGCTTGTGCCAAGCCCTGTTACCACCGCTATTGACAGCACCATTGATGGTATGGCTAAGAATACGTCCATAATGCGCATTATTATGGCGTCGGTCTTTCCGCCGTAATAGCCCGCAAGTATGCCTAAGCCGCTGCCAAACAGCATGGATATAGCCACAGCCACAAATCCTATTAACAGCGAGAGCCTTGCTCCCCACAGTATTCTATAAAGCAGATCTCTCCCCAGCTCATCGCAGCCGAGCCAATGCTGAGCGCTTGGAGCCTGCAGCCTGGCACGCAGATTCTGGGCAATTACGTTTTCTGTGTAAAAGGCGCCGTCCGTAGCAAAATCGATTATATATGTGGCCACAACAATCAAGAGCAATACGCAAAGGAATATCAAACCAACCATGGCCGCCTTATTGCGCTTGTACTGCAGCCACACCTGCTGGGCAAAGCTCCTGCTGGCCGCGTCCTGCGAAGTAAGCCTGCCGATCGTATTATTTTCTATCTTCCGCATAGCGTTACCTTCCTTTAACTTTTATGCCCTTGGCTTTGGACTGGTACTGGGACTTGATGCGCGGATCGACGAACGCGTACGTCACATCGATTATCAAATTCACAAACGTAAACAAAATGGAGAGCGTAACCACAGAGCCAAGCACTGATGGGATATCGCGGGCATTGATGGATTCGATGGTAAACCTGCCTATCCCGGGCCAAGAGAATATGGACTCCGTGACCACAGAGCCGCCGAGCAGGAAGCCGAACTGAAGTCCTACCACCGTTATGATAGGAATAAGCGCGTTGCCCAGCATATGCTTGAAGATAACCACCGACTCCTTGACCCCCTTTGAACGCGCGGTGTCAATGTAATCCTGATGAATCACCTCAAGCATTGAGGAGCGGGTGGTTCTGGCAATTCTTGCGGCGGTGTTTCCGCAAAGCGTCAGCGCCGGTAAAAACAGGCTCACCATAAGGTCGCTGAACCCTGTACCCATACCCGAGGATGGAAACCAATGCAGCTTGATCGAGAAAACGATTATAAGCACAAGGCCCATCCAAAAGCCGGGAGCCGCCGCCAGTATCAGCGTGAATACCATGGACACATTGTCAAACAGCGAATACTGCTTTATGGCGGAAGCAATGCCCACCGGCAAGCCTATAACGATGGCCAGCACTATTGCTGCCGAGGCCAGAATGATGGTGTTGGGCAGCCGGTCCATTATCAATTCGGTAACCGGCAGCTCATTGCGGTAGGATTTGCCAAGATCGCCCTTGCATAGATTCAGCAGAAAATCGCCATATCGTACTATGAATGGACGATCCAGCCCCAGCTCCTCGTGTATACGGGCGATAGCCTCCTCGTTGGCGTCTGCGCCAAGAATGGTGAGCGCCGGATCTCCCGGCGATATCTCCATGATAGCAAACACAAGGAATGTTGCCCCAATCAAAATCGGGATAAGGAGCAGAATACGCTTTATAATGTACTTTCCCATTTTTTCACCTCTGATGCTTCTAAGTTGCCGCGCATAAGCAAATCATAAAAATACTTTAGTCTCATTTTCATCTGAATATAAACGCCATATTTGCACAGCAGGGATTCTGGCGCATTTGGCGCGCCGCCGGCGAGACGGGCCTGTTAACAATCCGAGTTCATGATAAATCCCTCCAAATATCGCTTTATATCGTTCAATTCGCCCACAAGGCGGTTCCGCTGCCGCACTATGTCTGTTTTGGCAAAAAGCACATCCTGCGGCGTTGAAGCGTCCCTAAGCTTGCAGGCAGCTTCATAAAGCAAGGGGAAAACCATGCTTGGCACCGCGTCATCATGTTCATATCGATCCGCGTATGTATATGTGATACGGTTCAAGCCTCCGGCGACCCGCTTTGTAAATGAATCGCTACGCAATGCCGCCGGGTGAGCATCCTCAAGCGCATGCAAAAGGCGTTTCACATTTTCGTAGCATTCTCTCACCTGTCGCACATCGATGTCATTGGGCAGTATAGTCTCAACTTTTAGCAGCCAAGCCTCCGTTTCCATAAAAAAAGCGTCATAATCGATTTTTAACGGGCCATTCATGGCCAACATCGCCGCCGTTTTCAAATTGATGCTGCAATCCCTAAGCACTATCGCTGGATCCGCCTTGTCGAAGCCATCGGCCGGCGTATGCCACCAATCAAATGAAGGCATGGCGCACATGTTATTTACGAAGCCGTTTGATTGCTCATAACAATACATGATGTTGATAGGGATATCCGCTCCCCAGAAGCTTTGATCCGCAGCATGGTACATTGGAAAATGAGTGACCGGCTCCTTATGAGTGAATTCCCGGATAAGGTCGCCGCAGAATTCTCTTCCCTCCATCAGCGTCGAGCGCGCTACTATCATGTCCGAGCCTTTGCAGCCAGCTATATCGATATTCAAATGCGCCACGCAGTTTTCATACAGCTCCTGCCAATGGTTATCGCAGAACCATGTGGAGCCGGCATAGCGCGCATCGGAATGGCCCGACCACCAGCCGAATACCACGCCGCGATCCAATTCGCTTTGGTGCAGACTAAGCACCCTTGCCATCTCAACCATGATGGCGTTGGCGGCGGCGTTGTCGGTTATACCTTCATACCACGAATCATAATGCCCCGTAATAAGGATAAAAGCGTTCGACCTTCCCGAGATCCTTGCCACAGGCATCGAGCTTGTGACAACACTCCTGTTCACAGCGCATGTCAGCTCGATCATTATTTGACCTCCGTTGCCCTTTAGTATGCGCTTTAGCTCTTCCCCATCCTGATGGCTCATTTCGGCAAAGGGTATTTTGGCGTATCGTGCCGCATCTCTTATTCCCGGAGTACCCCAATTTGTGCCTATCGTTGAATGATGGATGTGGTTATGCTTCCATAACGATATTATCGCACCAACATTGGCCGCCTCTGCTCGTTCAACAAGCTCCTTCGTGTTATGATCAACCAAAATAGCTTTCCCGCTATAATTTGACAATGACAAGCCCGCATTTATAGCTTCAACGTCAACATATACCAATTCAAAGCGCCTATTCTCCACGGGCAAGCTGAAAACAGCTGGCATGATTTCAAAGTAGCTTGCGGGAGCCGCGCACAAGCTCAAGGTTCCACCGGTGGGAAGGCTCCTGTATAACTCGTATCGTTCAAGTTCAGCTTCTACTCCGTACTCGTGCAGCTTATCAAGGATATATCTGGCCGAGGTTTCGCCATGTTCAGAGCCTGAATAACGATGCAGCTTGCTGAACACCTTCAGTGTTTTCATCATATTATCCGTTGAGATCTCATTAATAAGATCGTTGATACAACCGTTCATGCTGTTTTTGTTCCTTTGAAAGCTAAGTGTGATATTGATGCGCATTTCTATTGACTACATTTTAATTAACGGCTGTATAACAGTCAAATACAAATAATCTGCTTTATTATAGTTTAGTTCTATTATAGTTCGCTATTTCAGTTGTATAACAGCCTGTTTTTTCTGTTTTAATTAACTATAACTATGGTATACTATAATCGATGGTGATTCTGCCATCTATTGTCAAAGAAAAATATACATTGAGGAGGCTTTTGATGACCCTCATCCAGCTTGAATACTTTTGCGAGGTTTATAAGTGTCATAATTTTTCCAAAGCTGCGGACGCAATGAACATTTCACAGCCCTCCATTTCAATCGCTATCAGCAATCTTGAAACTGAGCTGGGCGTGCCGCTGTTCCGCCGTTCGAAGCGGCAGATACTCCCCACCGAGGAGGGAGATATGCTTTACGGCATGGCAATATCCTTATTGCATATGGCGTTTGATATTACGGAAAAATTCAGAATAATGTCAGAAAAGAATCTACGGATCGATTTGGGCGCTACGTTTACCAGTTCGGAGTTAGCCATACCCCAGATACTCAGTACCTACACCAAGCTGTATCCTCAGGCACAGTTTAACTTGACAAGCAACAGCGCCTACGCGCTGATGCGCGCCGTAGAAAACGACGAGCTTCCCTTTGCCATCGTAACCATGCTGGATACATACAAAACCAGCCTCAGCCTACACACTATCCGCTACTGCGAGGTTTGTGTGGTGGTCGCGCAGAATCATCCGTTGGCAGGCAAGCACTCAATTACCCACGATGAAATGAAGGATTACCAATTCGCCCTGCTCAAATCCAACGAGCTTCACTTTCCAATAGACATAGAGGCCTTCGGCGTGACCGGCAAGGTCACTATCACATCGCCGCAAATTTCCACGCTAAAGCACATGGTTCGTGTAAGCAACATATGCGGTATGTTTTCCAAGGAATTGATCCAGCCGGACGACGGCATAGTCGCTATCCATGTCGATCCGCCGATATATATGCCTATAGTTCTTTTATGGAAGCCCAGCCGTTATTTCAGCGCTATGGAAAAATGCTTTTTGAATTTCATCCTGAAAACGCCCTTGTTCGATAATTCGGAATACCCGCCTTATAACAAAGCATGATAGCGCGCTTATTGCCATGTCATAATGCGCACAGTCGATAAAGTGGCAAGATAAACGCAAGCAACCGCATGGTTTTGGCTTTAGCCTATCCCTTCTTCGCCTGTGCTGAGCGCTATGCCGTTCACCTCTACGCCGTTGTCCGCAGGAATAAGTATATACTTGCTGCCGTTTATCGTGCGCAGCTCTATGAATTCGCTCGCTTCAGGGTTTACCTTTATCGTCGCATCAGGAGTTGTTATGACGAACTGCTTTTTGTCCACCACGTTTGACGGCGGGAGCTGAGCGCCGTCGCCGAAGTGAGCGTCAAAAGCGGTAGAAAATGCCTCTACACGCTCGTCAGACACTCCTGATTGATGCAGCACGCCGCCTATCTCCCTTTGCGATATCAACAGCGGCTCAGGCTCCTTCGCCTCTTTATGCGCCGCTATCATGCCGTTTATGCGCTCATGTACGGATTGGACGACGTCAAGCCGGCACTCCTCCTGCAATGCTTCTGACATTATCTCGCTAAATGTCTCCTTCTGAGCTGCTGCCGGCATTGGCGGCTCAATATCGAATATCGCCTTGGCAAAATGAGAATGGTTGTCCGCCGCATTTTTTGTGTAATAAAGCGCTGCATATAAATTCGTTGCCCTGTTATCGAATGCAGGGAACATGAATCCGACCTCCGGCGCGGAAACTATGCCGCCGTTCGCCGCCGCGCTGAAGTAGTTTTCCGCAAATTGATAGTTCAGCGCAGGCTGCGCAAGCTTTAATGGGCATATGCTGCATACGATATAGGAAAACTCCTCGTCTGAAGCGTCCTGCTGTGTATCGCCGTCATTTGACCTATACGGAACGGCATATACGTCATGCGTAAGCAGCACAAGATAGTTGCCCTCTATGTTCAGATTATCCGCAACGCGCCGATAGAACGTATTAAGTATATCCTGGTCGTTTAGCGCGCTCGATCTTAAAAGAGAGAGCAGCTTGTGCTCGCCGCTTTCCATCACCTGTCTTGCGCTGAATTCAAGGTCGATAAGATTCCTGCCTATGGAGCCGGAAAGCGGTTTTTTCATCAGGCCAAGGAACCTTTCCGATTCCTCCTGCGGCATTGTCTGTATCGATTCCTTAAATGTGCTTATTATCCTTTTGGATTCGTTTATGCAGCAGCCGTGTATGGTGCTTATAATCGTTTTGTCCGCCTTAAAGCGCCTGCGGATCTCCCTTATCTCTTTTTCGTTCATATTACTTCCTTCAAGTTTATTGCGCATCGGCTATATGCTCAGCGCCGTCCTTCGGCAGGCAGTCGCGCTGCGCGCCGGATTTGATTATACAGCAATATTCCCCATCTCACAATCATCATTGTTATTCAGCCTGTCGATAAAGGGTTGTTAAGGGGCGGCTGCCCCTTAAGCTTTATTCCGGCTCTCACGGCATGCACGTCATAACGGATGAAAACCTTTATGCCGCCTGCCTGCTTCACGTCGAATATGCGCCGCAAAGAAGGCCAACAGGTATAGTCTCATTTTACTTCCCCCTTAACTATGCTTATAAGCGCGTCTTCAAATTTGTCCTTGCCTGCTTTTGATAAAGACTCTGTATTGAACAGCAGGAGCGAATAGTGTATTATTATTCTATATAATATAATTCGTCTCATGGAGGTTTGCATGGACAGCCTAAGCATTAGAAAGTCTATAGATGAAATATACGATGAGATTGTAACCATAAGGCGGGACATACATATGCACCCCGAGCTTTCCGAACACGAGGAACGCACCGAGAATGCAATATGCAGCTACCTTGACAAGCTATCTATAGAATACGAAAAGAACATATCAGGACACGGCGTCATAGCGCGCATAGGAAAAAAGGATGCCGAATACGGCGTGGCCATAAGGGCGGATATCGACGCGCTGCCTATAAAGGAAAGCACAGGCCTGCCATACGCCTCAGCAAACGATGGCGTGATGCATGCCTGCGGCCACGATATTCACACCGCGATACTGATTGGCACGGCCAAGCTGCTAAAAGGTATGGAAAACGAGCTTAAGGGCGCGGTGAAGCTGTTCTTTCAGCCGGCTGAGGAGACTACCGGCGGCGCTGCCGGCATGATACAGCACGATGGGCTGAACTCGCCAAGAATAACGCGCGTGCTTAGCCTGCATGTTGACCCGAACTATCCTACCGGCACGGTATACCTTTCCACCGGAAAGATGAACGCATCAACAACCGATATGAGCATTAAGGTCAAGGGCGTAGCATGCCACGGCGCACACCCCGACAAGGGCATAGACGCCATAGTCGCGGCATCGCACATAGTGCTTGCCCTGCAAACGATATCGAGCCGCTTTGCCGCGCCGACGACGCCTGTAATAGTGACTATAGGCACAATCTCCGGCGGCACTAAGGAAAACGTGATTGCAGGCGAGGTAGAGCTTAAAGGCACGATACGCGCGCTCGACTTTGAAACAAGGGATTTTATAAAGGCGCACATAAAGACCATTGCCGAAAACACGGCGGCGGCGTTTGGTGCGTATGCCGAGGTAAGCATGCTGGACGGCTATCCTCCGCTTGTTAATGATAAAGAGAGCGCGCTTACCATTGCCGATATAGCAAGGAATGAGCTTGGCGAAAGAGGTATAGTGTTCATGGAGGAGCCAAGCCTCGGCGCGGACGACTTTGCATACTTCACTTCAAAGGTAAGGGGAGTATACTTCAACATAGGCACATATAAAAAGGGCCAGCATGAGCCGCAGATGCTGCACAATGAGTTCTTCTCTCCGGACGAGGAATGTATAAAGGCCGGCATACTCATGGAGGTGCTTGGCACGCTTAAGTTTCTTGATGAGGACGAGCCAGGGGCATAAAAAGGAGGGCGTAATGACGCTGCGCGACACCGTAATTGAAATCGATCTTAAGGCATTGGCGCATAATATGGACGCCATACGGGCTATGGTAGGCAAAGAGGTTGCCGTTATGCCGGTGATAAAAGCCAATGCATACGGGCTTGGCGCAGTTGGCGTTGCGCCCACACTTATCGCGCACGGCGCGCGCTATCTTGCCGTAGCCACGCTGAGCGAGGCTATGGAGCTGCGCGCGGCTTATCCTGACGCGCCATTGTTCATCCTTGGCCACACGCCCGACAGGCTGCTGCCGGTAGTTGTAAAAAACAGCATTACACAAACAATATTCACTGCAGCCCAGGCTAAAGCGCTTTCAGATGCAGCCGCAGGACTTGGCGCAAAAGCAAAGGTGCATCTTAAGGTCGATACCGGCTTCCACAGGCTCGGCACGGATAACATAGAAGAGCTTTTTGCCATATGCCAAACGCCGAACATAGATGTTGAGGGCATATTCTCGCATCTTGCTCTTGTAAACGAGGAAGAGGACGAAAAGCAGTTCGCCATGTTTCAAAGCATAGTAAAGGAGCTTGAAGCGCGCGGTATAAGATTCAAATACAAGCATATCACGGACAGCATAAGCGCCGTCGATTACCCTCGATTCAGGCTCAGCTTGGTACGCCCGGGCGCGCTGGTGTACGGCCTGCGCGGATTCCACAAGGGGTATATAGACGTTAAGCAGGCTGTAACCTTCAAAACGCGCATATCCCAGCTGCACAAGGTTAAGACGGGAGAAGGCGTAGGCTACGATTATCTTTGGCGCGCACAAAGGGATTCTATAATAGCTACGCTTCCATTCGGCTATGCGGACGGTTATCCCCGAAACATGCGCGATAAGGGCTATGTCACGATAAACGGCATAAAATGCCCTCTTGTGGGGGTGCTTTGCATGGATCAATGTATGGCGGACGTTACTGATGTGCCAAACGTTAAAGAAGCCGATGAGGCCATAATATACGGCACAGGCGAAAACAACACCATGGATATCGCTGAGGCCGCCGCCCTTGCCGGAACAAACAAGAACGAAATAGTAGCCCGCCTTATGGCAAGGCCGCCGCGGGTATATATGAGCTGAGGCTTCAGCCAAAGCTGAAGCCCGATTGAGCGTTTTCATAATCACACGCAGGCTATATGCAGGCGTTTCTTTGGATTTTTCCGGCTGCTCTTGGTGGCGGCAATGTTTTGTTTCGATAACTACTTGATAAGACGGGAATTGTCACTCGATCAATAATTCCGATCTGCTTCTTTTAAGAGATTCTTCAATTGATTCCTCCAATTCCTGTTCAACATGATAATACTTTGCTATTTTTACCAATTCCACCATTGCCTGGCGAATCTCATTCGCTATGTTTTCTTTCTTCGGAGCGCCATGCTTTTGACGCTTCAAGCCAGAATCTTCCCAGAGATTTATCTCGGCGGCAACTTCGCCGCATTCTTCGAGCAGCCGTGTTGCCATTTGGTATGGCTCGACACCGTTAGGGAAACGTTTGTTTGAAGCCTCTGCCATTTTATAAAACCGTTCCATGGATTTATCTCCATAAATATCGATTCGTCACTTGACAAATTAAAGGTACCACAGAATTGTGAATAATTCTACCCACCGTTCGGCTTATTCGTGAGCAACGTTCTTTGCAGCTTTGCTTGCCGCCCCGCCCTGCGCCGCGCCTTGCTGTATAAAGCGGTCGGGCGAAAAGATCGGCGCTCCATGCGCATTTCAAACTGCATGCGCCACGCTTGCGTCTATTCGTCAGTCTGAGTGCATTGGCAGGTGATAGTGCTTTGCACAAGTGTTCAGTATGCTTTTCATATCCATGTTATCTCATCTGTTCATACATCCAGTATGCATATATCCCATATCCCCTTGTCGGGTCGTTTATAAAAACGTGCGTAACCGCGCCTATAAGCTTTCCGTTTTGCAGTATCGGGCTTCCGCTCATTCCCTGCACTATGCCTCCTGTGCGCTCAAGCAGGCGCGCGTCCGTTACCTTTACCACCATGCCCTTGCCGTCAGAAGCGCTCTGCTCAAACAGCTTTATTATCTCGCATGAATACTCAGTAACGCTGCCATCATCAAGGCTCGTCAAAAGCGTGGCAGGGCCAAGCTCCACCTCGTCCGGATATGCAAGCTTTACGCCCTCCGGATAAAGCTCGTTTGGCATCTGCGCATGCATCGTGCCAAACACCCCGTAGCGCGTGTTGGCATATACTGTGCCGAGCTTTTTGCTAAGCGCGCTGAATGTGCCCCTCACCTCTCCTGGGAAGCCCTGCTCTCCGTGCGTAACGCCAACTATGGTCGCGTCCACAAGCTCTCCCTTTTTTGCGTCTATTATTGCGCCGGCGTCAGGATCGGTCACGGCATGGCCCAATGCGCCGAAGTTCATCGAGCTCATGGTATAGAAAGCAAGCGTGCCTATGCCCGCTGTGCTCTCCCTCACCCATGCGCCAAGTATGGCTTCTCCGTTTTTTATGCATGGGTAAACGGTGCAAACGAACTGTGTGTTGTTTCTTTTTACCGTTAGCTCCATGCTGTCTCCGGCGCTGTTTGTAAGCGTGCTTAAGTGGTTTATGCCCTCCACCGCTGTGCCGTTTACGGCTATTATCGAATCCCCTGTCCTTATGCCTGCCTCCTGTGCGGGGCAGCGTCTTCTTTGGCCATCGTCAACATTGCCAAGGCCAACCACCAACACGCCGTTGCACCACAGGCTTATCCCTATGGACGAGCCGCAGGGCATAACGTATATATCGTCGCGCACATGCACGTCTATATTCTTTACCGTTACGCCGAAAAGCTCTATGGAGAAGCGCTTCACCTCGCCGTTTTGCGCCTGCCCAAGCCTTTCTGACAGGTCGCTCGTTACTGCCACGCCGTCCCTGTCTGTCACGGCAAACGGCTCCGGCAGCGATGCAAGCTTTTCCGCGCCGCCCGCATCGTCAACATATATATGCTTTGGCAGTTCGGCCACCGTGTCCATGCCCGGTACGGCGTTTACGGCAAACAGCATCGCGCACAGCAGCGTGCCTGCGGTTTTTATAAGTATCTTAAGCGTTTTTTTCATATTCAGCACACCTCAAAAAAGCACCGTTGGAGCTAACTCCACGGTGCTTATTCTCCCTTATGATGCGCTTTAGTATACTTGGCTAAAGCTTGTAATTTCAAAAACAGTTGCTTGTTTTTGCCTTTATTTTTTCCGCCCTTGCAATAAGCTCCCTTGCGTGCTTTATTGCCGAGGGAGAATCGCTTTCGCCATCCATCATCCGCGCTATGCGCATGGTTTTTTCATCTTCGTTCAAAAGATGCGTTTCAACATATGTGCTTACGCCATCGTCATGCTTCTGCACCAATATATGCGTGTCCGCAAGCGCCGCTATCTGCGCAAGATGCGTTACGCATATCACCTGATGTTTAGTCGCTATTTTAAGCATCTTTTCGCCGACAACTGCGGCAGTGCGCCCGCTTATGCCTGTATCTATCTCGTCAAAAATAAGCGTGGGTACCTTGTCATTATCGGCGAATATTGATTTGAAGCACAGCATTATCCTTGAAAGCTCGCCGCCCGAGGCCACTTTTTCAAGCGGTTTGAGCGGCTCGCCCGGGTTCGCGCTAAGCATGAACTCTGCGCTTTCCCTTCCGCCTATCCTGACATCTCCCGATGAGCAATCAGTCAGCTGAACATCAAACCTCGCTTTTTCCATACCAAGCTCCTTAAGCTCGCACAGTACTGCATTTATCAGCCTTTCGGCAGCTTTCTGCCTGATATTGCTAAGCTTATCGGCCTGCTTGTCGTATTCCGCCTTGTTTTTTTCAAGCTTTGCGTCTATTTCTGCAATAAACGCCTCCGCATTTATAAGCTCGTTCAGCTTTGCCTCGGCATCGCTTAAAAACGCAAGCACATCTTCAACAGTTCTTCCGTATTTGCGCCTTAGGTCAGATATCTGCTTGAGCCTTTGCTCAACAGCGTCAAGCCTTTCCATATCAAGCTCAACGCCTTCAGCTGCATCCCTTAGAGTATAGGCAATATCCTCAGCAGAATAATAAAGCTCGTCCAGTTTTTCGCTTAATGCCGCATATTCTTCGCTTAACGAAGCTATATCCTTTACGCTTCTTCTTGCCGCATCCATAGCCGAAAGGGCGCTTCCCTCCTCAGCACCGGTAAGCACCATGTGCGCCGTTTCAAACGCGGTACATATCCTTTCAGCATTCAGCAGCATCGTTTTTTCTTTATTAAGCCTCTCCTCCTCACCCGTCTCAAGAGAGGCTGCCCTTATTTCGTCAATTTGATACCTGAGCACGTCTATCTCCCTCTCCCTTTCCCTTTCGGAAGAGAAACCGGAGTTGCGCTTTAGCTTAAGCTCGCCGCGCTCATAAGCAAGCTTATTTATTATTTCCAGCACCGGCCATGACTCCGCGTGGCAATAAGCGTCCAAATAGCCGATATGCTTTTCAGGATCAAGCAGGGATTGATGCTCATGCTGGCCATGTATATCTATAAGCGCATCGGATACAGATTTAAGCGACGCTACCGGCACAAGCACGCCGTTTACCCTGCACACGTTGCGCCCTGCCAAGGTAAGCTCCCTTGAAAGCATAAGCTCGCCATCCTGAACGTCGACCCCAAGCTCTTTTAGTATAGGGAATACGGCATCGTTTTCCGACACGTCAAAAACAGCCTCTACCTTTGCTTTGGCTGCGCCATAACGTATAAGGTCGCGGCTGGTGCGCTCCCCAAGCACGAAATTGACGGCATCGATTATTATGGATTTGCCGGCACCTGTTTCACCCGTCAAAACATTGAAGCCGGGGAAAAGCTCAATCCCCAGCTTCTCTATAAGCGCAATATTTTCCAAGTATAAGCTATGCAGCATTTATTTATAAACTCTATCCTGTTCCTTTATTTTTTTATCATTGCGCTAAGGCGCTTGACTATATCCGGTACAGTCTTTTCGTCCCTTGCGGCAATGAATATCGTGTTGTCTCCGGCCATAGTACCCACTATATCGTTCCAATGCATTGAGTCTACAGCCTCTGCCGCAGCGTTTGCCGAGCCCGAAAGCGTTTTTACAATAACAAGATTTGCCGATGTGTTTATGCCCACTACAGAATCGCCAAAAATGCGGACGAAACGTTCCTTCATCCCGGCTTCCGCCTTGTCCACGGTAGCATACTTGTAGCCGCCGTTTTCGGCAAGCACCTTTATCAGCCTAAGCTCCTTGATGTCCCTTGACACGGTCGCCTGCGTAACGCATATGCCGCGCTGCTTAAGCATGTCCGCAAGTTCCTCCTGGGTTTCCACGTTCGTGGTATCAATCAAGTTGAGTATCATCGCGTGTCTTTCAGATTTCATTCCTCTTGTACCCTCCAAGCAAATTATCCCATCACTATGGGTTATGAAAGCCTTTGTCTTATCAACTCATATATGTTCTGCCTTTCAAAGCGAACAAAGTCCACCTTTACACCGTCCCGCGTGACCGTTATCACGTCTACAGCATCTATATCAGATGTGTATATACCGTCTACCGAAAGGCAGCCGGCGCTTTTCATTGAAAAGCTTACCCTTGCCTCGGCCGGAGCCACTATCGGCCTTGATGTGAGCGTGTGCGGGCATATCGGCGTGATTATCAACGCATCAAGCCCGGGAGCTATAACAGGACCACCCGCAGATATAGAGTATCCTGTTGACCCCGTAGATGTGCTCGCTATGACTCCATCGCATATTACGGAACCTGCAAACAATCCGTCTACATCGATGGATATTTCCGCAACGCCGGAAAACGTGCGTTTATACAGCAGCACATCATTAAGGAAATGATGCGGTGTCCCTCCGTTAACACTGCATCTGAGCATGGTGCGTGAGTCCAGCTCATAATCGCCGCTTATCAGCCTTTTTAACCCGTTTTCAAGCCCATCAGGATCCACCTCGCTCAAAAAGCCTATTCTTCCAAAGTTTACTCCAAGTATAGGTGTACCGTACTTTACAGCCTCGTCAGCCGCACGCAGTATAGTACCGTCGCCGCCAAACGCAAGCATAAAATCCGGTTTTTGGTCGCCTATTTCATCGGCCCATGGAAAACCAACTCTTTTCAGTTCTTCGCTTATAAGGCATTTACAACCCAAGTTCGTCGCCATGCGTATGGCCCTGTGAAGTCCGTTGACAGCGGTCTCACGTTGTGGATTTGTAAAAAAAGCAAGCTTAATATCAGATTTCATACGCGCTCCAGAAGTTGTCATGTCTATTATACATTATTCTTTATACATTGTTCAAGAGTTTTTCTGTAGAACTATGTAATTAACTTGTCAAAATGTGCTTCGGCGACAGTATTATTGACTATATTAGTCGCTTCTTCGTCAGAAATTCTCTCGTGTTCACCGCAACGCTTACTTACAATAAGCAAAAACTCTATATTGCCCTTCGGCCCCTTTATCGGCGAATAATCGACATGTTCAAGCTTAAAGCCCATAGACTGTGCGAACAGCATGGCGCCAAGCAATACTTCCTTATGTACTGCCTCATCGCGGACGACTCCGTTTTTGCCTACCTTGCCTTTTCCGGCTTCAAACTGCGGCTTTACAAGCACAACTGCCCTTCCGCCATCCTTAAGGCAGGCATATATGGACGGCAGTATAAGCCTTATTGATATAAACGACACGTCCATAGAAGCAAAGTCTATCTGCTCGTCAAACCAATCCGGCTGCATAAAGCGCGCGTTTGTACGCTCCATCACCCTTACGCGTTCGTCGTTCCTAAGCTTCCAATCAAGCTGGCCGTAGCCTACGTCTATCGAGTATACTTTTTTTGCGCCATGCATCAGCATACAGTCCGTAAAGCCGCCCGTAGATGCGCCGACGTCTATAGCGACAGCATTATCAAGCGATATATCGTACTTTGTCACCGCTTTTTCAAGCTTAAGCCCGCCGCGGCTCACGAACGGATTGGGATCCTCACGCACGGTAAGCACGCAATCCTCGGGCACGGGATCCCCCGCCTTGTCTATGCGCGCGTCATTCAAATACACCGCGCCGCTCATTATAAGCGAACGCGCACGTTCGCGGCTTTGGCACAAGTTAAGCTCAACAAGCCTTACATCTGCACGCGTACCCTTCATTGCTCATTTCCTCCGCCAAGCTCATCTATAATAGCCCTGACGCTTCCGGCAGACATGCCGTTAAGCTCATCCTGCTCGTCTATGCTTGCATGCAATACCGGTTCTTCGCCAACGCCAAGCGTTATCACTTCCGCCCTGCCAGCAAGCAGCTCCCTTATGCGGCTGCCCATGCCGCCTGTCCTTATCCCATCCTCAAGCGTTATAACGTGCTTTGCGCGGCTTGCTATCCTGCCAAGCATCTCGCTGTCCATAGGCTTTATGAACCTTGCGCTCACAACGCCCGCGGCAGTGCCCTGGGCAGCCTTAAGCGCGGTTTCAACAAGCCTGCCTTCGGCTATTATCGTTACATCGCTTATAGCTATGATCTCTTCCCATTTGCCGTATTCTATTCTGTTCTTAACAGGCTTTTGCGGCAGGGAGCCCCTGTTATACCTTATTGCGATGGGCATATTCAGCTTGAGCGCCAGCTTAAGCATCTCCTTAAGCTCCTGCTGTGTAGCGGGAGCCATTACGCACATGCCGTACATGTTCATAAGATAGGCTATATCATACACGCCCTGGTGCGTTTCACCGTCCTCACCCACAAGTCCTGCCCTGTCCACGGCAAAAACGACAGGTAGGCATTGCAGGCAAACATCGTGTATAAGCTGATCGTATGCCCTTTGCAAAAACGTTGAATAAATAGCCGCAACGGGCCTTGCGCCGGCGCTTGCCATGCCGGCGGCCATGGTTACGGCATGCTCCTCCGCTATGCCAACGTCAAAGAATCTTTCCGGAAACCTGTGCGCAAATTCGCTCAAGCCCGTTCCGGAGGGCATTGCAGCGGTTATGGCTGCAATACGCTTGTCATTTTGAGCAAGCTCGCAAAGCGCATCGCCAAATACCGAGGAGTTGCTCCTGCCTGAAGAATGCTTGTTTACCTTGCCGGTTTTTGCGTCGAAGCAGCCTATACCGTGGAACCTTTCAGGATTCAGCTCAGCAAACTGGTACCCCTTTCCCTTTACCGTAAGCGCATGCACAACAACGGGGGCCCTGAGCTGCTTGGCCCTGTTGAGCACATTCGTCATGTCCTCAACATTATGCCCGTTGACAGGGCCAAGGTATGTAAAGCCAAGCTCCTCAAAAAGCACGTTCGGTATGAGAAAATACTTTATCCTGTTCTTCATTCTTTGAAGCGTGATAAAGAGCCAGTCACCTATGCCCGGTATCCTTTTCAGGCTTTCGGCAAAGCCGGATTTGAAGCGCTGGTACGACCTGCTTGAGCGTATCTTATAAAGATGCTTGCTCACGGCGCCAACGTTTCTTGATATGCTCATGGCGTTGTCATTGACAACAACTATAAGCGGCAGGCCGCTTTGTCCGGCGTCGTTCAGCGCCTCAAAGCACATTCCGCCGGAAAGCGCGCCGTCGCCTATCACAGCGACTACGTTCCTCGTGCTGCCCATCAGCTTGTCTGCGCGCAGTATGCCTATGGCAGCCGATACGGACGTGCTTGCATGGCCGGTTTCAAACGGGTCGCATTCGCTTTCGCTGCGCTTTGGGAAGCCGCTTATGCCGCCCTTTTTCCTCAACGAATCGAATCCGCAGGCGCGGCCAGTAAGTATCTTATGCACATACGCCTGATGGCCAACATCAAATATAATCCTGTCCACAGGCGCATAAAAGGCCTTGTGCAGCGCCATGGTAAGCTCCACAACGCCAAGGTTTGACGCAAGATGGCCGCCGTTTTGAGACACCTTTTCAACCAGAAAAGAGCGTATCTCGCCAGGCAAAAGCTCAAGCTCGGCCTTTGTCAGCTTACGGTAGTCGTCCGATGAATGTATCTTTTCGATAATGGGGTAATTCGCCATCACCGTTTGCCTTTCAAAAAAACTTTTAGTATTATATTTTATCACAGCAATGCATATCAAACAACACAAACATGCCCTTCGCCTGTATTGCTATTTTGTTCTATGCAGCGTGCTTTCGCTCAATTCAAGCAGCTTTTCCGCCTTTGAGCCGAATATCTCAAGCGCGCGTTTAGCTTCGTTTAACACCCTGGCTGCATATTCACGCGCACCGTCAAGCCCAAGCAGCGTTACGGCGGTTAGCTTATTCTCCTCGGCATCCTTGCCAAGCGTTTTGCCCATGTTCTCTTTTGTGCCGGCAACGTCAAGTATATCGTCCGTTATCTGGAACAGCTTGCCATAGCTCTTTGCAAAGCTCCTTATCGCGTCAAGCTCAGCTTTTTCCGCGCCGGCTATTATTGCGCCGGAGCATAGCGCGGCCTCGATCATCGCGCCTGTTTTGCGCGTTTGTATAGCCTCGAGCAGGGTCATATCGCCGTCGCTCCCTGTTTTTTCAAGGTCAAGGCTTTGGCCCGCTACCATTCCCGATACGCCGGCTCCCCTTGCGACCTCCGCTGCCGCTTCATAATAGCGCGGCGCTTTGGCTATATGCTTATCGCCTTCATTAAGCATCGTCTCAAATGCAAGGCTCAATAGGCCGTCCCCCGCAAGCACGGCGTTGCCTTCCCCGAACACCTTGTGGTTTGACGGTCTGCCGCGACGCATATCGTCATCGTCCATGCAGGGGAGGTCGTCATGTATAAGCGAATATGTGTGTATCATCTCAAGCGCGCAGGCTATAGGCATGGCTGCTTCCTCGCTGCCGCCGAGCATGCTTGCAGCCTCAAGGCAAAGCATGGGCCGCAGCCTTTTGCCGCCGGCAAGCAGGCTGTATCCCATCGATTCCTTAAGCCTTTCGGGCGCGCAGCAGTTATCTATATACGCTTTAAGGCTTTCTTCTATCCTTTTCAGCCTGCCGCGGCTGTTTATATCATTCATCCTCCGCCTCCGCACGCTGCTTTTCTATCACGTCCAGCCTTGCTTTGTAGCCATCGAGCGTCTCCCTGCACTTTAATGCGAGCTTTGAGCCTTCCTCATATAGCTTTATCATCTCCTCGAGCGGTATGTTGCCCTCCTGCAGCCTGCTCACTATAGCCTTGAGCCGCTCGGTCATCGCCTCATAGGTTTCAGCCTTTTTTGCCATATTTATTCCTTTCCGCCGCCCTTGGCGGCAGTCTTTATACTTGCCTCCGCTTCGCCGTCAAAAAACACTATGCTCACATCATCGCCTGCGGCTACAGCCTCAACGGAGCCGATGAAGCCGCTTTTATTCTTAATTATGGCAAAGCCTCTTTCAAGCGTCCTTTCAGGGGCAATGGATTCAAGCTTTGCCACGGTCAGGCACAGGCTATGCTCCGCGCCGCTTACGCCAGATGCCACGGCGGAATCAAGCGCGCCCTGCAAGGCGCTAAGCCCGGCCCCGGCCAGGCTCAACGCATGCGCGCATGATGAAAACACGCCGCCTTTTTCTATTGAGTCTATGCTCCTTTCATGCTCAGCTATGGCGCGCCGGCAGGCAAGAACCATCTCGTCGCGCATATATTCAAGCTCGTCGTTTAGAGCCTCATACTCCGGCACGCACAGCTCCGCCGCCGCGCTTGGCGTAGGCGCCCTTAGGTCGGCTGCAAAGTCAGCTATTGTAAAGTCCGTCTCGTGCCCTACGGCGCTCACTATGGGCGTTTTGCAGGCGTATATGGCCTTTGCCACTATTTCTTCATTAAAAGCCCAAAGCTCCTCTATGCTGCCGCCGCCGCGGCCAACTATTATAACGTCCGCCTTGCCGGAGCCGTCAAGCAGGCGTATCGCATCGGCTATCTCCTTCGCTGCGCCGGCTCCCTGAACAGAGGCAGGCGATAGCAGAATATCCATTGCTGGATAGCGCCTTCTTGTTATGTTGATTATATCCTGAATAGCCGCGCCAGTGGCCGACGTTACAACGCCAAGGCATTTTGGCAGCATTGGTATGGGCTTTTTATGCTCCTTGGCAAAGAGTCCCTGCGCCTCAAGCCTTGTTTTCAGCATGGCAAAGCGGCGGTACAGCTCACCCTCACCCTCGCGCTCGATGCTTTTTACATAGAACTGGAATTGACCGTCCCTTGTATAAAGCGAAGCATAACCCGAGGCTGTCACCTGCATACCATCGCCAATGCTTCTATCCAGGCTCATGGCGTTCTGCCGGAACATCACACAGCGCACTACGGAGCTTTCATCTTTCATTGAAAAATATATATGGCCCGAGCTATGCCGCTTAAAGCCGCTTATCTCGCCCCTTATGGATACGGAGCCAAGCAGCATATCGTTCCTTATAAGCGTGCTTACATATTCGTTTAGCTGCGTAACGCTTAACACATAGCCTTCCCTCATACCTCAAGCCTCCCCCAGTCTATATCCTCTGCCATAAGCGCTATGCCGGCGGCGTTATCGCTTGAAAGCGCCGGCTCGCCAAAGCGCACGTCAATATGCCCCCTTTTGCTCATTCTTTCCGTCAGCATGCTCCTGAGCAGGCCGCTTGAGGCCACTCCCCCCGCTATAAGCGCGCAGTCTATGCCGGTATCGCACGCGGCGTTTACTATAAGCTTATGGAACGTCCTTGCCATAGCGTCATATACGGCGTATGCAAGCTCCGTTTGGCAGGCGCCTGATTGTATCAGCCTTTGCGCCGCGCTTTCGGTGCCGGAAAAAGAACAGCGGCAGCCGCGCACCCATACCGGCAGCCTCAATTTAAGCTCGCCGCTGAACTGAGAGGCAAGCCTCTCCATATGCTTTCCGCTCGGGAAGCTCATGCCCATTGCCACCCCGATTCTATCCACAAGCTGGCCTGCGTGCAGGTCGTCACAGCCGCCTATGAGCTTTATGCGCATACCGTCCGACACGGTGAATATCTCCGTAGTCCCTCCGGAAATGTGCATGCCTAAAAACGGCTTGTCCATAAGCTGCTCGTTGCCCTTAAGCGCCGCCCTTACATGCCCCTGCTGATGGCTAAGCTCGTACACCCTTACGCCAAGCCCTTGAGACAGCGCATATGCCGAGGCTTTTCCGGCCAAAAATACAGGCATGTAGGAATCCTCTTCCGGCCTTGGCCTTACGCTTACGGCAACGGCCCTGATGTTTGCCCTTTCAGCATCCGCCATCACGGCAGGCACTATCTCAGCAAGGTTGCGCACATGCTGAAAAACGCCGTCGCTCTGCCTCAAGCCTCTTTCCCCGGACGCAACGCGGAGCATCGCCCTTTTGTCGGAAACGATGCTCCCATTTTCCGCACATGCTGCGGATGTGGTATAACAGCTTGTGTCTATGCCTATATATTGCCCGCTCAAAGCCTTATTCCTTATCAAGCTCGCGTGCAAGCGTGCCGAGCATGCCGTTTATGTATGCTGGCGATTTCTCGCCGCCGAAGCGCTTTGCAAGCTCAACAGCCTCGTTTATGGAAACGCTTGATGGTATCTTGTCCATATACAGCATTTCATACATGGCAACGCGCATGACGGATAGATCCACCTTCGGTATGCGGTCTATGCTCCAGCCTATTGCAAGCTCCTTTATCTTCTCGTCAAGCTCGCTGCTATGCTCATCTATACCTGCAAGCACCTCGTTCGAGTACGCCATGTCGTCCTCGGTGGGTTTTTCAGCTATGCCCGACTTGTCCAAAATAGCCTCGTATGTATCTTCCCCGCCAAACAGGCGTGCAAAGGCCAGCTTCATCGCCACTTCGCGGGCGGTTTTTCTGCTCATATGTGATATCTTCCTTCCGGCCAAATAGTCGGCTTATTTATTTTTAGTGAACAGCGAACGGAAAAAGTCGCCCACCCTTCCGCGGCCGCCTTCATCAAGCAATGTGCCAATAAAAAACGCCGCGCCAACTATCACGAACAGAAGCAGCGTTTTCCAAAAGCCTATGGTAAACAGCAGCATCGCAAACACTATGCCGAGAGCAACGCTGAGTATGCGCCATTTATACTGATTCCAAAATTCAAAAAAATTCATTTTGCCACCTTATATGGTCTTGGGTATCCTGGGCTGCTGCATAGGCAGTATGAGTATATCTACCGAATTCACGGTAACGCCGCAAACCCCCTGTATATACTCCTTAAGGCTCTGCTGAAGCGACGCGGTAAGCTCCGGTATAACAGTTTCCGGCGTTACGGAAAGCCTGAGCTTTATGCATACGCCTGTATTAGGCTCCTGAGCCGGCGCCACAAGCGATTCACATTCCCTTATTTTGCCGTTTGCGCAGCAATGCCGCTGAACAAGGGAATCAATAGCGGCTATCGTTATATACGCAGTACCGTTATCGTTGCTCAAAAGCAGGGTCGACGTCGGCGCCGGAGCCATCTGCGGCTGGCGCTTTTTGCCCATGGCAACAAACAATCTCAGCGCTATTGTAAGCAGCACCACGCCGGCGGCCCCCAGTATAAGCCTGTTGCCTATTATGCCGTTGGTAATAACTGCAATGGGAGCGACTATCATATCATAGCTTACAAAATCCATAGCCGCGGCTATGCACAGCGCGCTTAACGCTATCGCCGCGAGCAGCAGCAATACAAGCAAAAACTTATCGAAAAGAGTGAATTTCATTTGTGTACGCTCCTTACCTTAATTTACGCCGCCGTATTGCGCGGCGGCGTGTCGGCCTAGCTTATATCAAGCTTATTTTTCTTCTTCAGCAGCAGCGGGCTCGACAGCCGGCTGCTGGGGCTGCTTCTTGGCCTTTTCAAAGCTTATAGACTGAACGGATACATTGACTGCGGCAACGGTAAGGCCGGTCATGGTCTCTATTGCGTTCTTTATGCTGTTCTGGATATTGGCGCAAACCTCATGCAGCTTGAAGCCGTATTTGATTATCACGTTAAGCTCGATGGTAACAAGATCTTCGTTAACATCGACCCTTACGCCCTTTGTAATGCTCTTTTTATTGTTGAGCATACTGGTGATGCCTTCCACAACTCCGCCGGCCATACCCTCAACGCCTTCAACCTCCGCCGCCGCAAGGCTTGCGATAGTTGCTATCACATCGGGAGCAAATGTTATCCTGCCACCCTGAACTTCGCCCAGCTCGCGGGTAATTTCATTATCTGCTGCCATAATATGCCCTCCTGATTTTCTTTTTTTGATATTATACCAGATATTTGCAGTCCTGCAAAGCACCATATACCCCCCTTGAGCCGCAATTCACATATATTTTTCTTTTACATGCCTCCTGCCATTATTTTGATGTTTTCCGCTTTTTCTCCGCTCTCTCTCTTCACAATATCCAAAATTTGCGCGACCTGTTCGCTGGTAAGCTCATCGGCTTCTATCACCACGTTCACGGCCCCCTTGTGGAATGTAACGGCCGCATCGCTGAAGCCCTTTGCAATTATCAGCTTTTCTATGCTGAACTCGGTCTCCATATTCGCTACAAGCTGCAGCTTCTGCTCCGTCGCGTCCTTAAGCGTTTCAGAATCGTTTGCGCTTGCGGCTATCACTTCATCAAGATATTCAATTTCAAGCGCCCTTGTGCTTTCCCTTTCAGCCCTGAAGCTTTCAAAATAGTCCGTTCCCTCATCGTAGAGCACACTGTCCGCGCCGTTTGCCGATATGTTTGGATCAAGGGTCATGCCCGGATCGTCCGTCTTTGTTTTTTTAACCGAGTTTATCGAGCAGCTCCAGTACACCACACCTGCCAGCAGCAGCGCTGCAACGCCGATAGCTATATAACGCTTCATCTTTTACTCCTCCTCATTGTTGTTTTTCATTTCAAATACATCTATGCGTTCCGCAGTTATGCCAAGCACGGTAATAACCGCGTTTTGCAGCTTGAGCCTTACCGATACGTCCGCGGCTCCTTCGGCTATCACTATTACTCCCCTTATCGTAGGCTCTATCTCCGTAAGCACTATCGTCTCCGCACCGCCGCTTGTTGACACGGTAGCCGGCCTTGAGGATTCGGTGCGCGTTTGGGTTATGCTCTCGCTGCCTGTGCCTCTGTTTTCGGTAGTGCCGCTCTGCACGTCCGTACTCATGGCCGGCACAAGCCTTGAGGAGGTATCATACGTTATCATCACCTTTACTTTGCCGGCTCCTCTTATTGAGGAGAGCACGGCCTCGAGCCTTCCTTCAAGCTCGGTTTCCGCCTGTTTCTGCTCATGCTCCGTCTCCTTTGGCGGGTCCGTGCCGTTCCCTCCGCCGGGTATAAGCACGAACAGCAGCACGCCTAACGCTATAAGCGAGCCGTACACCATAAGCTCAAGCTTTTTATTCTTCTTCATTTTGCCAACAAGGCGGGAAAAAGCCTTTCCAATATCAAACTCAGAAGCCACCGTCTACCCTCCCCAAAAGCATAAGAAGCGCCCTTAACGCATACGCCAGCACGAATATCGACGCCGCCTTTTTGCCCGATCTGCCCATGCTCCCGTTTGGCATTATATTTGCGCACAATACGCCCGCCATGCTCAGCGCGGCAAATGTAAGCATATATGCATACAAGCCGTCCATCCTTCATATCACCCCTATTCAAACGATACAAAAGCAAGTCCCACCGTCAGCATGAACATAACCGCTACCGCGCTTACCGCAGCAAACAGGCCGTTTGCCACATCCGCCGTTCTTTCCATCAGATTAGGCGTGCGCTTATCGCCCATAAAACCGCATATCGCTGCCGTCCCCCTTGCCGCAAGCGCAGAGCAGCCTATCGTTATAAGCGGCAAGGCCGCAGCTGCGGCTATCGTTATGAGCGCCGCCGTGCCTGCCGCGTTTTTTATAAGCCCCGCGCTCGCCAAAACAGAATCCATAGTTCCGGACATCGCCCCGCCAACTATCGGCACGCCTTTATCCAGCGCATATTTGGCGCTCTTTACCGCAACGCTGTCGCTCGCCTTCGTACTTAGGCCCCATGCGGCCAATATGCCGAAATACACCGTGAATACGGCCCCGCTCAGCCAGCGTATAAACGATTTCAACAATTTGAACATGTGCTCAAGCTTTTCATCTGCTGCGGCTGCGCCAATCAGCGCGCACACTCCTGCGGCGGCGCATACCGGCAGCACGGCATTTTTGAATATAGACGCGACGGTCCCCGACAAAAACGCAGCAAGCGGCGTTATAGCCGCAGCCGTGCCTGTGCCTCCGCTTGCGGCGATCACTATGCTCAGCACCGGCGCTATCGCGTCCATACAGCCGCAAAGCAGGCTTATCGTACTTACCGCGAGCGCAAACAGCGATGCGAGCCTTTTTGCCGCTATCGCCGTACCCATGCCGAAGCATACGAACGCCCCCGCGCCGCCCGCGCTGTCGCTTGGGCTGATTATTCCGATAACGGAGCAGATAAACGCCACGGCTATTATGGCGATATAGGAAAACACGCTGCTTTTCAGCGCATCGGAAAACAGGGCCAGAATAAACCTCCACACCTGGTCCGGATCAAGCGAAAAATTGCCGGATGCAAGCTCGTCAAGCAAATTCGTTAATGTGCCGGAATAGCTTTGCGCCATTATGGCGTCCCATTGCGCCTCCCATGCGCCTATATCCAGGCCCGAAATATCTATATCGCTCACCTTGCACCCCCAATAACGCCCTTTATCATATCAAGCGCGCTTTTTATAACAGGCAGACACAGCGTCACTACCATTATCCTGCCTGCAAGCTCCACCCTGCCGGCTATTGCGCTTTCGCCGGCATCGCGGCACAGGTCTGCCGCAAACTGCGCCATGTACACTATTCCCGTAAGCTTTATCAAAAGCGAAAGGAACTCGCTCGGCACGCCGTATTCATTCAGCAATCCACGCAGCGTTTCAAACACGCCGCCCATGCTTTTTACGGCGTACAGCAGTACCAGCGCCGCCGCCGCTATTGCTGCCTGCTGGCCAAGCTCCGGCTTGTATGCGCGCACAGTCATAGCCGCCGCGCTCACAGCCACGGCAAAGCATGCAAGCCTGAATATATCCGCGCCCATTATTTAATAAAGCTCGAATATCCGCTTCACGTTATCGAACAGGTCGCCTATAAGCCCGCTGACTATGCTTAGCGTCAGCACAAGACCGGCCAGCGCCGCAAGCATGGCCATATCGTCGCGCCCCGTCTGCTTGAGCAGCTGGCATATTATCGCGACCAATATGCCTATTGCGGCTATTTTGAATACTATAGCAACGCTCATACCCCACCCCTTATCCGGCTTATATAAAGCATCATACTATCATTATCGCCGCCGCAAAGCCCATCAGCACGCCTAATGAGGAATACAGCTTTCCCTTTCTTTTTGCATCCTCGCCGGCTTCCATATGCCTTGCTTCAAGCTCGTTTATGGCAAGCTTCATTCTGTTTAGCTGGGCCTGCCTGCCCGCCGCGGCAAAAGCCTCGCCAAGCGCCTTAAGCGACGCTATATCCTCGTCCTTCAGCCTTCTTAGCAAATCGCTTCTTTGCTCGTTGACGCACTTTTTCCAAAGCTCGGCGGCCGGTTCATGCCTGCCGAGCGAGTCTGCAAAGCCCTGCCAAAGCGCCCCTGTCGATTCATTTGGCAGCTTTGAAAGCATGTCGCAAAGCCTGCCCGACGTAAGCTCCATTCTGTCGCATATGGCGCGTGCGTCAGAGCATAACGCCTGCATAAGCTTTTTTCTTGCGTTAAGCCCGGCCGATGCTGCCGCGCCTATGCCTGCCGACGCGGCAAGCGCCAAAAGAGCCGCTATTATCCTCATAGCGCCTGCACCTTTACGCTGCGCCCGCCGTCCGCATGCTTTTTTACCGTTGCGCAATAGCCAAAGCAGCCGCTTTCGATGAGCCTTTTTATGTGCGGCCTGAGCATGGCATGCTCTATATCCTCCGCATGCGCGCTTACAAGCGCCGCAACGCCGCAGTTCATGGCGTCCATAAGCGCGTCCGCCTCGGCTTGAGAGCCTATCTCGTCCGTCACTATAACGTTTGGATTCATGCTTCTCACAAGCCGTTTTACGGCTTCTGCTTTAGGGCACATGTCCATAACGTCCGTCCTTTCGCCAACGTCCATTGTAGGCACGCCAAGATAGCAGGCTGCAAGCTCTCCCCTTTCATCGGCAATGGCAACGCTTGAGCCAAGGTTGCTCAGCTGCCTTGCCGCGTCCCTTAAAAGCGTGGTCTTGCCAACGCCTGGCGGGGAAAGCACCAAAAGCCCCCTAAGGCATAGACCGTGCTGCGCTGTTATCGCGTTTACTATGCCGTCTGCACAGCCCTTTATTTCCCTTGCTATCCTTATATTGAAGCCCGATATGTTCCACAGCCTTGTTATGCTTTGGTTCTCGCTGTACATTCTGCCGCATACGCCCACGCGGCAGCCTCCCCTGGCAGTGAAGAAGCCCTCCCTAAGCTCATTTTCCATAGAAAATGCGGAGTGCTCGCTCAAGCCCTCAAGCACATCGGCACAAAGCGCCTCGTCAGCAATTATGCCGCCCTTGAGCTCCCGTCCGGACACGGTAAAGCGTACCGTCCGGTTTACGCGCACGCGTATCTCCTCGCAGTTTTTTTCAAGACATGTTGTGTCTACGCCTAAGAATAGCCTATCCGGCAGCAATGCCCGTATTCTTTCAAATGGCGAAAGCTTATCATAAGTCATCTGCCTGTCCTCCGTATCGATATATGATATGAAGGCACACGGCTCAATATCACAACGCCTTTGCTCGTTTTGCCATAAGAATATCCATAAGGCCAATATCCATGGCGCACAGCAAAAACTGCCATGGTATAAGGCTTTCTTCCCTAAATTCAAACACGGCGTAGCCATCATAAACAAAGCCCATGCACGAGAACAGCGCGCTTACAAAAACAGGCAGCAAGCAAACCGCTGCCAGGCGACCAAGCTCCGCCTTCCCTCGTTTGTTATTTGCCCCGCCGGAGCTGCAAAGCAGCATAAAGCAAGCAGGCACGGCAAGCACGGAAGCGTCAAAGCTCACCTCTCCCGCCGGCCGGAACGATATATCCGAAAGCGCGAGCGCGCATAAAGCTGGAAAGCACAGCGCAAACGGGCGTATGCCGAGCCTTGCGCAGGCCTTTTCGGTTAAAAAAGTTATATTCATTATAATTGCCGCAAGGCAGACCACTGTATTAAGCTGCATATAAAAAATCCTCCGGAATTATGTTGCCCCAAAGGATCGAACCAAACACGCGTCAATTTTATGCAATTTGCTAAACGAGCCTTATGTAGCCCGCCATATCGCCCGTTGCACCTTTTTTAGGCGTATCTCTTCTGTGCGAAAACAGCCTTTTTTCATCTTCAAAGGTGCATTTTTGCATCATGGTTATGTTCTTTGGCAAAACGCCCGCTTCAATAAGCTGTATCGCCTGCGCAGCCTCAAGGTCGAGCCACGCATGGCCCTCTCTTCCCGGTGTCGTGCATACGCCTTCGCCAAACTCAATATCAAATTTTGCTGCAAGCGGCGTATCCACCTCGTAACAGCTTTGGCAGATGCAAGGCCCCGTTGAAGCTATCATATCTTCCGGCTGAGATCCATAGCTGTCGCGCATAAGCTCTACAACGTTTTTGCCTATCCTGCCCAATGTGCCTTTCCAGCCGGAATGGGCTATACCTACCGCCCTTTTAACAGGATCGTACACAAAAAAAGCGCCGCAGTCCGCATGGTTGGTTATAAGCGTCAAGGCCGGATCGTTTGTTATAATGCCGTCGCACGGCGGCAGCGGAGGTTCGTCAAATCCCCTTGAAGCGTCGTTTTTGTCTACTTTGATAACGTTTACGCCATGCTCGTAGCTTACCACGACCATGCTTTTGTATTCTATACACGCGCCGAGGCAGAAGCGCCTGAAATTCTCCCTTACAAGCGCCATATCGTGCGGCTTTTGAAAATTGAGATGCAGCGAATCATACGGCGCAGGGCTCACGCCGCCGGTTCTTGCCGTAAAGCCATGCTCAACGCCGCCTTGAGCCGATAGCTGCTCCGACCTGAAAAAGCCTATTCCATTGTTCTCCTGATAAATGCAGCCGTGCTTGATAAGCGCGGCCGCCTGAGCGTATTCATTTTTTGTCATAGCTGATCCCGTTTGTCGTTAAGCAGCAGCTTAAGCTCCTCCATAAACGTGTTTATATCCTTAAACTGCCTGTATACAGATGCAAAGCGAACATACGCCACCTCGTCAAGCTCCTTAAGCCCTTTCATAACAAGCTCGCCTATATAGTTGCTGGTTACCTCCTGCTCAAGGGTATTGTTGACTTCCCTTACCACCTCTTCAACAAGCTTATCCATCTGCGCCGCGCTCACGGGCCTTTTCTCGCATGCCTTGCGCACGCCCATAAGCACCTTTTCGCTGTCAAACGTTTCCCTTCGGCCGTCCTTCTTTATAACCATTATGGGTATGTCTTCTATCTTCTCATATGTGGTAAAGCGCCTGCCGCAGGTCATGCACTCCCTGCGCCTGCGTATGCTTGTCCCATCGTCCGTTGGACGGGAATCAACTACCTTGCTCTCTGTGCCAAGGCAATATCTGCACTTCATTGCTAATCCTCCGGAAAACTTTTGCCTATTATACCATATAATCATTCAAAAAGGCAAAGCGTCTACAGCACCAAGTCCACCAAAATAACATCGTCGCCTATTTTGCTTATCTTGCAGAACGGTATAACAAGCTCCTCGTCGCTTTTAAGCAGCCCCCAAAGCTTTGGCGGGCCCGGTACTACTATGGAGCATACCGTGCCCGTGCAGCGGTCTATCTCCATATCGCACACTGCGCCCAGCCGCGCCCCGTCACGAAGGTTTATCACCTCCTTGCGCTTAAGCTCACAAAAGCTGATATTAGCCAAACTCATCACCCCATACAAAAGCTTATGCTAAAGCATGGCGGTATAAAACACAAAAGCTATCCCGGCGGCGGGGGGTGTTCGTAAGACGGTTGATCCTCCGTATGTTACGATCATACGGAGGATTCAGTCTGTCAAAAAAGCGGCTGGTCGCCACTTTTTTGACACTTTGAGCTGGGCATCAGCCCTGCGCTTCAGCTATCCTGAACGTAATGCTCACGCGCGCATTTACGGTCAGATCGCCGGCGTTTACGGCGACTTCTGCGGCTGCATCCGCCGAAGGCTCGCTTGTAGCCATGGGTGCAATGTTGTCATAAGCCCTGTTCGGGGTATAGCTTGAGCTTGTCTCGTTCACAGACGCAGGCACCCTGTCAATTGCTACGCCAAGCGCCTCGGCCATAGCGTCTGCCTTGCCCGTAGCGTCCTCTATGGCGGCCTTCAAGGCGGCCTGGTATGCGCCGGAGCTATCCGAGACCGAAAGGCTAAGGCCGTATGTACCCGTCGCGCCGGCGGCTATGGCGTCGCCCAGTACCTTGCCTACATCGTCTATGCTGCGTATGGTGACCTTAACAACGTTCTCCATCTCATAGCCGACCACTACCGCAGGGGACTTATCATAATCGTACCTTTCGTTAAGGCTCACGTTTTCGGTAGTTATATCCTCTTCCTTTACGCCGGCAGCCTTTATGGCCTCAAGCACCTTGCTCATAAGCTCGCTGTTGTCAGCCTGAGCCTTCGCAGGGTCGGCGTCATAGGTGGTCACCCTTATGTAAGCCGTGGCCATATCCGGCGTAAGCGTTGCCGAACCGGAACCGGAAACCACTATCACCTTTTTGTCCTCCGCTTTTTCTTCAATTATTTTTATTACCTCCGGATTTATCACCTGCGGCGCCTGTGTGTTGCTATCCTGCTCCACCGCCTTGCAGCCCGCAAGGGCCAAGGCCAGCGTGCACACGAGCGCCATCAGCAAAGCTATGCTCTTTTTCATTTTGTTCTGCCTCCGTATCATTTATTATTGTCCTGTTGGGCGTTATTCTGCTGCATCTGCTGTTGCTGCTGATAGTACGCCTGCTGCTGTTGCTGATAGTACGCCTGCTGCTGTTGCTGCTGTGCGGCGTATAGCTGCGCCTTCTTTGCCCTGTTCTTCTTCACGGCATGCTTTACTATAAATACCACCGCAACCGTTATCGCAGCAAGTATTATCAATACCGGCAGGCTGGACACGAACCATACAAAGAAGTTTACAAAGAACGTGGCAACGCCGTTCAATGTATCGGTAAAGCCTTCGCTTATCCTTTCGCCGGTGCCTTTTGTATCCGCGGGGCCGGATATCGCGTTGCGCTCGTTTATGCTAAGGTCTATGGTGGTGTAGGCAATAAGCGCATCATAGCGTTTCAGCGTGCCGGTAAGCTCCTCTATCTGGAGCATGACCTCGCTTATGCGCTCCTCAAGCGTTATAATGTCGGCAAGGTTGTCTGTCTCCACCATTATGGCCCTCAGCCTTTCAAGCTGATCCTTCAATACCGCAAGCCTTGTATCCACATCAAAGTACTGGTCGGTAACATCATCGGTATAATCATGAATATAGTTGACCTTGCCAAGCTGCTGCACGCCGCTCACGAAATCGGAAGCCTTCTCCGCCGGCACTCTAAGCGTCATGGAAAGGCTGCGCCCGCTGTCGCCATAGGCTTCCGGCTTTGAGCCTGACAGGCTTGAGCTCAGCACATAGCCGCCAAGCTCGCTGAGCTTAGCGTTTATATAAGCCAAATCGTCATCAAACGTGTTTGTAGCAAGGCTTATATCGTAATTTCTTATTATCTTGCGCCCGCCGTACATGTCGCCGGTGTTCAGCTTGGCCTTATCCATGTCAGCATAAGCTGACGTATCAAGCCCATATTCATAGGCTGTTGCTGCGCCTGGTGCCGGCGCTTCGGCGCGCTCAGTATATGCAACATCCTCTGTAACGGCATAATCATAGTCCTCAGGCAAACCCTTGCTATTTGAGCTGCATCCGGCAAAGCAGAGCATAAGCGCCATAGCGGTGGAGAGCATTGCAATCATGAGTTTTTTCACTGTAGTGTCCTCCTCATATCGTTGTTCATCTTGTTTTCTGTTTATATAACGCATGTTGTCTGGTAAAGGTTGCATCGTTTGTGCATCAATACCGCTGTATATATATTGTATAGCATATTTGATATGCGGGCAACAAAAAAGCTCTTCGTCCATATATATTGCAAGGCTAATAAATCAGGCTTTTCCGGGCAATAATAGAACGAGAAAGGGCGGGTATTTGCTATGAAAAAAGCCGACGCATCAAACAAGAACGAACTGAGCTTTTCAAAAAAGCTGTGGCGCACGCTGCGCGCACTGCTGCTTATAGGCGCCGCGTGCATAGCGGCGTTTTTGCTGTTTTTCTCGGTAAAGCTGCTTAATCTTGATTCCTGGAATGATTTTGACCCAAACAGGATACTTTCCGCACCCCAGACGCTTATTCTTTACGATAAGGATAACAACGAAGCTATAAGGCTGCATGCCAGCGAGGATAGAGTATACACCCCCATAAAAGAAATACCGGACCATGTACAAAAAGCCTTTATTTCGGCTGAGGACGCGCGCTTTTACAAGCACAACGGCGTTGACTTTATACGCGTTATGGGCGCGCTGTGGACTGACATAAAGGCCATGCGCTATGTTCAGGGTGCAAGCACCATAACCCAGCAGCTAATAAAGCTCAGCCACCTTACTCCGGAAAAAACGATGGCAAGAAAGCTTGAGGAAGCGGTTTTAGCCATGCAGATGGAAAGGCTGTATTCAAAGGATCAGATACTTGAAATGTATTTGAATTACGTATATTTCGGCGCAGGCTGCTACGGCATAGAGGCGGCGGCGCTGAATTATTTCGGGGTAAGCGCGAAGGAGCTTACGGTGGCACAGGCTGCAGACCTTGCTGGCATACTCAAGTCGCCGTCAAATTATGCGCCGCATATAGACAGGGAGGCTTCCACAAAGCGCCGCAACAACGTGATAAGGCTGATGTATGAATATGGCTATATATCTGACCAGCAGAGGGAGGAAGCGACGGCAGAGCCTCTTGTTCTGGTCGAAAAGCAGCCTCAGCACAGGGGCTATTATATAGACGCCGCGCTCAACGAAGCGTGCAGCAAGCTCAACATAACGCTTGAGGAGCTGCTTTGCGGCGGCTACAGGGTATACACCTCAATGGACAGCGAGCTGCAAAAGCTATCCGAGCAGACGCTTAACGACAGCTCCCTTTTCCCCGAAAACAGCAACGGCTGCCAGGCGGCAATAGCCATAGTTGAGCCGGTTACCGGCTTTGTGCTCGCTATGGTAGGCGGACGCGGCGAAGCCGGAGCCATGGCGTTCAACAGGGCCGCTGATATACGCAGGCAGCCAGGCTCGCTTATAAAGCCGGTAATAGTATACGCGCCCGCGCTTGAAAGCCTTAACTACACGGCGGCGACAATGCTGCTTGACGAGCCTATGGATTTTAACGGTTACTCCCCCCAAAACGCAGGCGGCAGGCATTACGGCTGGGTAACGCTGCGCGACGCCGTAAAAAGATCGCTCAACGTACCCGCGGTAAAGGTGCTTTCGGAATTGGGCGTTGAGAGGGGGAAGGAGTTTGCAAAAAGCCTCGGCATAGAGTTTGACGAAAGCGACACCAGCCTTACCCTCGCGCTTGGCGGGTTTTCATACGGCGTATCGCCGCTGCAAATGGCGGAGGCCTATGCCGCCTTCGCCTCCGGAGGCATATACAGGGAGGCAAGCCTTGTCGTTACGATAACGGACGCATACGGCAATACCCTCTACCAGCATAAGGACGAAGGCAAAAGGGTGATGAGCGAGGGCAACGCATATATACTTACCAGCATGCTCGAAAGCGTTGTGAACGAAGGCACCGGCAAAAGGCTGAAGGAGCTTGATATGGAGCTTGCCGGAAAAACCGGCACCGTTGATCAGGGCGAGGGCAACCGCGACGCATGGATGGCCGTGTATAACAAAGAATACTCCGCCTGCGTATGGATGGGCTACGACAGCGCAAGGGAGGGGTCCCTTCCGGCAGACGCAAACGGAGGAAAGTATCCGGCATTTATACTGCACAGGCTTTTTTCATCAATATATGCCGAAAAACAGGCGCCTGTTTTCAGCATGCCTGAAGGAGTAGAAACAGTAAAGCTTGACGGCTACACCCTATCCTTAGAGCATAAGGCGGTGCTTGCGAACGCATTTACGCCTAAAGACAGCATAGTAAACGAGGTGTTTTTGGCAAAAGATGTGCCTGATGAGACCACGCTGTACTGGTCCGTGCCAAAGGCGCCAAGGAGCATAGGCGTTGAGCTTAACGAGGAAGGCTATCCCGTGATACGCTTCATGACGAGCCAGAGAGGCATGGATTACTGCGTATACAGGCTAAACTACGGCCAGCCCACGCTGTTAGCCAGGCTGAACGGCGACGGCGAGCTGAGCTATGCCGACTATTCCGCATCAAACGGCGCAAACTGCTATTATGTCGTTGCCGAACACCCGAAGCTGAGCATTGCCGGTCACGCGGCCCAGGGGGTGCCGACAAGGACCGTGAGCATAATGGTAGATCGAGCGTCCTATCAAAATGAGAACGGCGTTATTCCCGAAATACTGCTCGAGGATACCGAATTTGATGATGAATAGCAAAAGAGGGCTTCTATGCCCTCTTTTGAGAGTGTCAAAAAAGTGGCGTTCAGCCACTTTTTTGAGTTTTTTCGGGTTTCGCCTCTCGCATTCGCTCCCGGGCGGCAAAAGTA